>JGI25151J46595_10001758_pt1 | contig 14019 bp, 12 predicted proteins | sample AraplaMF_Col_mLB_FD_46595 | JGI IMG/M metagenome (IMG submission 46595) | reverse complement strand
GGAGAACACGACTTCATCTGCGGTCCCCGCTGGGCTCGAATCCTTCACGACCACCTTCCCGATGAATCCTTCAAGGCATTCGGCTCAAGCGGACATTTCATCCACCTCGAAGAACCAGACGAGTTCGCCGACGAGATCCGACGCTTCTCCGGAATGGTGCAAGGGCGAAAACAATCGGCGACGAATCCTGTGTGAGAATTAGGAAGAGCAAACGCGCATCAACCTCCGACGTAAGCGCGACCATAGGACTGGCGCGTCGTTCCGGATACTGTCAGGGACGACGCGTCGGAGGCACGCTCAAGCGGGAAAAGATTCTAAGGTCGAATGGGGGTCTGATGCCGGCAAAGCTGTATACGAGCAACCAGGCTCGAAGCGCGGCGACGACCGGCCCCGACGGCGAGGAAGCCGAGACGAGACGCCACAGGCTCCGCCGCCGCTGGGATATCCGCGATGCCGGCGTCCGGCAGCGGTATCTCGCGCCCCGTGACGATGGACACGAAGGGCGCCTGCGGAGAGGTTGGGGGCAGGACGCCGAAGACCTTTCGCAAAATGAGCCACGAGACAAGCGAAGCCTGTACTGGACCGGGAATGCTCTCCCTGTAGACGTGTCGCCGCCGGGTCGATTCGTCCCGACCGATCACGGGCTTCGCCGAAGAGGCCCTCGCCTTCACGCGTTCGAAAAATAAAGGCGTCGGAGAACTGATCCTTCTTGCCGTCGCCAGCGAAGAAGCCGGTACTCCGCGCGTAGTCTTCGAAGACGACCGATGGCGAGACGTAGTCGATGGAAAGGGTCTTCGCTCCGAGCCTCTCGAACATCTTGGCGACGTCCGCGTGATAGCTGGCCAGTAGGCGTTCGCGCATCTCGTCCTTGGACAAAACCGGAATGGCTGTCCCGCTAACGTTTTCCAACACACGCCGGACGTGCGGCTTGGCGAAATCTTTCACGACTTGGAAATCGTTTTCGGCGTGCTTTTTTGCAATCTCGGTGATGGTGAGATCCGTCGTCAGGACCTCGATCATGTCAGCTTCCACAAGGTCAGCAAGCCGGGTGATTTCAGAGCCGCCCGGCGGCTTACCGGCGGCGATCATGATGTTTGCGTCGATAAAGACCTGAGGAATGTTGGCGTCCATTGTACCATCATCTCGCATCCGTCGGACGCGCTTCAAAGCATCATATTCGCCGAATAGCTAGCGCCATCCTCACCGACGCCATCAAAGCAACTGCCAGCGGGCACGCTGATCAAATCACACTTCGCTAAGCGACGACTTCCGATCCGCTCGGAGCAGCGATCGTCCCGTCTGCTGCAAACAATGCTTCCCCGACAAGAGCCTCACTACTCAGGCCGACCATCTGGACACTCCTGTGAGCCCAACGGGCTGCGTCGCGCGAAGACGATGATGTCAGGCTGCTCCAGACCGGATTGAATAATGCTGATCTGATTTGGACCAAGCCGGGCATCGTTGGTCGGGCAGGGGCCAACTCCTATGCCGGGGCAACAAAGGTCATCAAGCTCGCCGTGCCTAGCGTCGAAGACCTTACTGCCGGCTGATGGGATCGATCAATTCGAGCGCGCCATTCGGCCGGGCCGAGAAACGACCACCGCCGCCTCTACGCCCTTGATACGCTCGAGGCCAGACCGCAATTCGTGATGTTGCTCGGAGTGCGCCGAGTCGTCCCACACAAACGCGACGATGCGATCGTATGGGATCGAGGCGCTTAGATAGAGCGAGGCGTCCGCAGCCACTTCCTCGATCACCTTTGCGAAGTCTGACTGAGAGCCGCCGCGCATAAACTTGACCTCGATCAGCGTCCGGATCGAAGGAGCGGCGAGGTCGACGCGCGGGCGCTTGTGCCCCACCGAGGGGAGGTTTTCCTCGTCTTCGAGGTCGGGAAAGATCGGAGCAAGGATTGTCCAGAGCAGCGCCTGCACGTGATACTCGTTTTCGATATGCCATGTCGCTATCTTGGAACGCGGCGTACGCGGCGCGTTTTCGAAGACCCAATACCTCATCGCTCTCGGAACGCTGCGGAGGGCGAGAAGCAGATCGGTCAGCCCCGGCGAAGCGATCCGGACGTGAGCGGTCCGCGCGACGACGCCGTCGAATGCGGCGAGCCTCGTCGCAAGGCGGTCGATGCCGACGCCTGGTCCCGACGGAAGCTGCGAGGCGATCAGCCAAGCGGCGGCGACGTCGTCATCCGTGACAGTCCCGAAGCCGCGTAGGGACAGGGCGAACGCGAGGTCGGCGGGTTCGGCGGCAATCTGACCGGCCCCTAGCACATGATTAGCCAAGGAAATAAGGCCGAGGCTCCACGCGGCGTCGCCCACTTCCCTTGCGGACCTCGCAAGCAGCTCGACGAGCCAGGCACGGTCAGGCAGATCTCTGGCCGCAAATGCGATGCCGAGCAGAGCGATGCCATCGACCTCGACCCGCAAGGGCCTTCCGGCAGTGAAGAAACGTCTTCCGGAGAAGTGAGCCACTTCTCCGCGTAGAAGGTCTTCCTGAGCTCCTTCGAGGAGGTTGGCGGCTTTGCCATATCCAAGAGCAGCGATCTGGTCTGGAAGCAGGTTCTGGTCGGGGGGTGAAGACGCCTTGGACACGACCTCGCGCAGCCCCTTGTCGTCTCTACGAATCCAGTGGCTGAACGCCTCGACGTGGACGGCGCCTTCGCCCTCGGAAAGGATTCGCACCAGCTCCTGACGGATTATTGCCAGACCAACCATTAGAGGAACCACGGTTTATGCCCGATGGCCCCGAACGTCACGGCGTCGGGATCCCAGCCCTTCACGGAGGCGAGGCCAGCTAGTCTGTCCGCAATGAGGTCGGAGTAGCGTATGGTGATCGGGAACGGCTCCGGAGACAGCATGCGCCAGGAGTGGGCTGAGAAGGCGAAAGCTTGGCGCGCTAGATACGTCATATCCTTGAACGTAGACTTGTGGTGCAGCTTGAGGAGAGCAGGGCGCGGCATGCCATCGGTCACCTGCTTCAGTTCCGACGCGCCGGCGAAGACGACCAAGGATTCGGCATCGCTCAGACGGATATGTAGCTGACGGGCAGGCCCAAGAATTCCCTTTCTCCCGCCCCGAGCCGCGATGCCTCTCTGATCGCGATCAAAGATTAGGAAAGGGTGATCGGGGGCGATATGGAGGAAGGCTGCCTTGACGTCGCCGAGACCTAAATCAGTCGTCAGAGCTTCGATCGCTTCCACCTCCGAGTCTTTGAACGGCTTGAACGAATGAAACACGAGCCTGACCTTGTCGCTGCTTCGCCAATTGTCTTCCGCGCGGACGGCCTCGATCGTCTTTCTGAGCGTCTTTCTCAACTCATGCGGATACTGTTCGAAAGGAACGGCCGCCGTGCGGTCGCTCAGCAGATAGCTGCCGTCGCTGGAGAAGACGGTCGTGATTCCGACATGCCTCTTCTGCGGGCCGAGCCGGCTTTCCGACGACGTGCTCGATCCCAGGCCTATGACCAGCTCGTGCGCGACGGTCTGGCTCGATGCAAGAAGCCACGGCGTGCCTCCAAGCTTCGCGTATGTAGCGAGGCTAAGATGGTTCATAGGAAACACGAGGTCGTTGTCGCTGAACGACATCGTTTCCAATCGGACACTTTGCACGGGGACGTCTCGCCGAAGAAAGATCGACTTCGTCGTGTAGTACGGATTGGACCCGTCTGCGAGCGACTTGAATTCCTCTTCGATCTGGACGATCGCAAGATCCCATTCGAAGCCGCGGTCGCGGGCTTTATCGAGCGCCTCGCGACTGGCTGCGGCATAGGCTTCGTCGGAAGTTCCGTCGGCGAGGAAGAAATGGACCTCGGGCTTGTTAAGGCGAAACCGCTTGATGAAGCCGTCCCCATAGCGTGCGAAGCTCTTGCCGGGCTGAAGTACCTTCGGCATGCCGTTGAGGAATTTGGCCAGGAACTCGTCGACGCGACCTTCGAGCCTTGACTGGCACACTACTGCGATCTTAAGGCTCTTCGGACTGAAAACCTGCTCGTCGTACGGTCCGTGGTTCTTCAATCCCTTTTCGGCCCAGTCCTCTCTGCGGCTGCCGCTCGGATCGAACAGAAGGAACGGCTTGTCCATGGTCTCGCACGGCGGAAAAAGGCGGCCGTTAGAGCTGAGCATGGCATCAATGACGAAATGGCAACCGGGAACCGCACCCGGCTTCTTTTCCCGCAGGTATCTGATGATGCCGTCGATATGCTCCAGCTTGCCAGGACCCGCGGCCAGGCTTTGCGACGCCCGCGCCGACCGCTCGAGAACTCTCTCGGCGTCGCCCTTCAAGACTTGGCGGACGCATTGCTCGAAATTCTCCCTGCGAGGTTCGAGAAAGGCGTCGTTTGCGGCCACCTTCGCGAAACCAGGCTCGCTGTCGTCCAGCAAGAGGTCGTTCCCGTGAATGCTTCGAACGCGACCAACCAGCTTGCGCCTTGGCATCGTTCGCTCATCGATTGCCGGCTGCTCGATCTGCACGTAGCGACCGATAATGGGAACCCCGACCTCCATCAGCTCTGCGCACGTGGCTAGAATGAACGACTTGGCGCGGACATCGCATACGACGCCGTAGATGCGCTTTCCGTCCACGTTGATGTGCCGGGTGTGGATCTCCGTCACAGACACCCTCTGCAGCCACTCGGGTAGGTCCGGGTGCTCGATGAGCGGAGCGCGGGCCCCCAGAAACTTCAACGGCCTGCTGGACTGGATTGGGCGTTTTCCTAGGAGCTGGATCAGCGACTCCTGCAAAAGCATCGGCCAGTACTGCTGGTGGCGCCGGAGATCGATCGTCTCCGAGACGTTTCCAACCGGCCGAGCGTCAGAAGCGACCGGAATGTCGATCATGCTGTCCGAACTGTCACGGCGGAAAACATGCGTCGCTCTGAAATCCGATCTCAGCTCTGCCAGCCGCTGCTCGTCATAGCTCTGCCGACCGATCAGAACGCTGCAGTCGCCTTGCAACGAGATCGGAGCAAAATTTACCGTGAGATTCATCGCGCTCGCCAAGTGAATCGTAACTTCTTAAGCGAATCTATCTAGGCGCCCGGCGTCTGCAATTGGAAATGCTTGCGATTGCGTCGTTATCCCGCAAAATCGCACCGTTCTTCAGGGGCCGGACACTCTGGCATATTGAGGAGGTTCTTGCGGGTCCGATCGGGGAGATTGTTCGCACGGCTGAAACCGGAGGCATCATCCTTTTCTTTGAAATACTTGATCGCTCACACTTTAAAATCCGAATTGTAGACTCGTTGCATTAATGGCGTCAGTCGCTTTGCGGCTATGGTCCGGGCCTCGTGAATTCGGCTGCTGTAGATCAGAAGCGTGTCCAATCGTTTGGCGGCTCGACCGCCTCTTCCAGTGCTGCCGTACTGATCGTACATCCCGTAACCGATCCGATATGATGTCAAACATATGGGCTCGTAATCGCCAGCAGCGGGAGGAGAAAAGGTGGGGAGGGCGCCGGAACCGAAGACGCGCATACCTCATCACTCTCTATTCCATAGCTGCGGAAGCTCCCCGGCGAACGCCTGTATTCAACGCTGATGAAGGTAGGTCCGTATAGTCGAACGGCGGTCTCAGGCCCGAAAACCTATAGAGCAACATCCAGGCTCGGATCGCCGCCCAGATCGGCGCGGATGCAGCGTTGGCACTGACCATTCGCCATAGACTGGTTCGTTCGACTCCGAGAGCGCGCGCCATCGGCGTCTTCCAGTTTTCTCCAAATAACCGCAGGCCTGCGATCGAGACGTCCGCAATCATCTCATCCTCAAGCGGGACCTCGATCCCAGTCATTATGGAGGTGAACGGCGCTTCGGGGAATGATGGGGGGAGAACCCAAAACTCGCGCCGCAGAATAAGCCACGCCACAACCGCCGCCTGTACCGGACCAGAAATGGCATTGCGATAGCCTTGTCTTCGCAACGTCGATTCATCGCGCCCAATGGCAGCCGGCAGCTTGCTCTTCCAGGTTTCTCCGAAGAGTTCCATAGCTGCATCTTCGAAGAAGTCCGCGTTCATCCTGGTCGACCTTTGATACGTTGACCCCGTACTCGGCGGCCGATTCGGACGATAGCACTTGGGCCGAACAGGCGCCCGTTTGAATGGAACCTACGCCGGCGCGGAAATGACCCCATCGCATCATCGGACGGATTTCCAGGTGAAATTCTGCACGTGGCCAGAACTGACAGCCTCAATGGCCAGAAGCGGTGCTGTTTGGCCGGTTCTAGCAGCGTGATCTCATCGGCATGGGGTGCGCTACCGCGACCTATCAACCAGCAAAGATCGCGTAATCTATCTTATGGAACCTCGTGCGCATGACCGGACAATCCTTGGCACGGCAAAAACTGTAGGTCCTCACGTGAAATGTCCCAAAGTCAAAAAATGACCTAAATACGGCATAGGCATTGTTTCCTAGTCCGCACATTGTGAAAAAACGTGACACGCCGTACAGCGTATATTTATAGTGAGCGACTCCACACGTGAAATAGAATCAATAGATGTAATCGATTTAAAGTCCCGTTTATCTCAACTTCTTAGACAATTTATACATGAAGAAAATCGAGTAATAAACGTTATTGCTGCACACGTGGCGCGGAATATGTCGCGACTCGTGAATTTAATACAGTCTTCCTTGCAAAAACTACTGCCATGCTTGGCCATCACAATAAGGCCACTCGACATGCACGATATCCATCCATACCGATACACCAATGGCTTCCGCGGTCAGCTTCAACGCATCGATCGCCTCTACGGAGACCTCTCGACCGCCAATGCGGGTCCGGCCTTCATGGAGAGGGTTTCCATCGAACACACAGGAAAGTCGCCAAGGCTGATGGCTGAGCGCGACGAACGTTTGCGGCACTTGGATCGTCTCATTCACGATTGGCGCGTCGATGGTGAGCTACTTGCCTACGCATCGGTTGATACAAATAGCCAGCCGACCTCATCAGTGTTCTTCGACGATATCTGCCGCCCAGTTTCCTTCCTCCACTTCGACCCCTCGCCGGCGCTTCAGATATCTGCTGCTCCCCGTACGCGAATCGAAGGCTGCTATCTTCGTGATGTGGTACACGACGGGACGTTTAAAGTTGAGGTGACTTTCGTTTGCCACGAACCAGGTTGGAAGACCATCGACACCTGTCTCTTCGGTGACGCGATGGTGGTCGGCGCGCGCGTCGCAACGGGATCGATCCCCATGGGCGACGAAATATCCGTATCAGACGTTATCGCATTGCTCGAGGGAGACGATCAGATTGTGGCTGACCCGGCGCTCATTTGCGCTGTTGTCAGCGCGAGCACGTGCGCAATGTCGCCTGCGAGAAAGATCAGCAGACAGTTCTCGCCGTGGTGATTGCGCCCCCGCTGTCGCCCCCGGCTGCTGCTAAGAGCACGTTAACTGATCTCGGCAACCGGAATGTCATAAGTCGGACTTAGACGTGTCGTCAGTTGAAGAGGGTAACAAACGATGTCGACGTCCCTAGAGTACAACTCCATCGAAGAGTATGTGGCGATTCTTGCCAGTGACGAGCCCAGCTTCAGCAGGCATCAAGCCCTCGTAGAGTTTGGTCGTGAATTCGCCACGACGGAGAGCAAGCCGTCTTGGCTTGTGCACGGGCCTATGAAGGCTTGCTTCACGAATGCTCAGCGGGGCGCATTGACGCGCCCTGGACTCTTTTATGTCGAAGGATACGCAGTCGAGTTCGATTTGGGGATTCCCATGGAACACGCTTGGCTCTCGAACGCGGAGGGCTTCGTCATCGATCCCACCTGGAACGACCCTGCGAATTGCGGTTATTACGGGATAGCCTTTACGAACTCATTTTTGAAAGAGCATTCGCAGTTCGCCCAAGGAGCTGGCCTCTTGCACCCTCCCCTCATGCGACGACGATACTCGACGCGGGAGGCTTTTAGCCTTGGAGTGGCGGTGCAATTCGCTTCAAAGCGTTAGACGTCCACTTGTGTTGAGCCGACACCACCGGAAGCTTTCCATGAGCGTCGACCTCAAGGGGTGGGGAACCGTTGAGAAACACGCTGGCGGTCATGTCCTTCAAACTGATTGAACGGTCATCGCCCGGGCCATGGAAATGGGCACGCACACGGTGATGTCGTTTTTTTTCAAAAAGGGGGGTTGAGCATCGCGAAATTTCCGATGACCATGGTTACATCAACCCGTCAGGGCAGCGCCCCGGTCTAAGGAAATCAGATATCCATGCTTTATGAACCTGCTCGCGGGAACGCGGAGGCAATCGGTCTCTGCGCGCTCCATACTGGCGACTGCGCCGATGTACTTCCCGAAATCCAAGACGGATCGATCGACCTGATCGTGACGAGCCCTCCATACAATATTGGGAAGGCATACGAAAAGCGCGCGGCACTAGATGCTTATGTCGACTTCCAGACTAGCATCATCAGAGAGTGCTTCCGTGTCCTCAGTGCGAACGGTTCGATCTGCTGGCAAGTCGGAAACTGGGTCGACGCCGGCGAAATCGTCCCCCTGGATAGCGTCGTCATCCCGATATTTCGTGAGCTCGGAATGAAAATCAGAAGTCGCGTGGTTTGGACCTTCGGTCATGGGATGCACTGCACGCGACGACTGTCCGGGCGGCACGAGACAATCGTTTGGGCCACCAAGTCGGATGACTACCACTTTGACTTGGACAGCATTCGGGTTCCCCAGAAATACCCGAACAAGCGTCACTACAAGGGACCGAACAAAGGCCAACTCAGCGGAAATCCGCTTGGCAAAAATCCCGGAGACGTCTGGGATATCTCGAATGTGAAAAACCGACATCCGGAGAAGACCAGCCATCCGTGCCAGTTTCCCGAGGAATTGGTGGAAAGACTGGTTTTGAGTTTGACGAAACCGGGCCAGACGGTGTTGGACCCGTTCGCGGGCTCTGGAACGGTTGGCGCGGTCTGCAATCGGCTTGAAAGAAAATCGCTTCTGGTCGAGCGCGCGCCTGAATATGTTGACATAATTCGGGAACGTTTGGCTTCGCCCAGCCTGAAAGCCACTGCGCAACGCGAAGAGAGTGTAGACATCGATACGATGATGGGCGAACTTCTTAGAAGAAGCGCTCGGCATCCCGCGGCCGTGGCCGGCGATCTCTTCGCGATCGCAAGCTGATCGAGACGCGGGACATGTGATCGGTCGTCATCGTTCGATGGCGACGCTAAGTCGCGATTACTTCAAGGCCGAGGCGTACTTGGAGCGTCGGTTCAAGGACGGCGAGATCGTCGGAACTCCGTTCGATTTGCAACTTCTACCGCGCGCTTCAAGCCATCCTGACCGGGTAGCGAGTCCTCCCCGGTTCAACGTGCACAGTGAGAGTGGCTTGGACCGGCGCGCTGGCGGCAGCCTCGTCGGGCCACCCTGCCCGGCCTCTTTCCTTTTAGCCGTCGGCGAGCCGCCCATAGGCAATGCGGTTCGCAGGAGTTCTCGGTATCGGGGGTATACATTGTGGAAAGGCTTGACGGGTACTGGCGGTTGAGCCCAAGTGCAATAAGATACCTTTCCCGAACTCGAGCGCGTATCGGCTATCAATGCAACAGAGTTATCCAGATATCGAACGCGATATCGAAGTTGCCCTCGTCGGCTTCATTTCCAGCCTCTCGGAGAACGGTTTTCCGATAACCGCAGGGATGAAGACGCATAAACTCTTCGAAGGCCGCACTTCGTCGATCGTTCGTGAGAACGACGAGCGCGAAGACATCGAAATCCGCGAATTCTCGTCCGAAGTTCATGTCCCGCGCGACAAAATCCTATATGGCACGCTTAACGCGCTGATCGAGTGCTTCGTCCCGGCAGCCGGCAGTATGGCGGCAAGCAAGGAACGCGCGCTCATCGAGGCCCTGTCGTCAGCTACCGAGAAAGCCGGCAACGTGGTCGACGCTTCAAACAAGCCATTCTCGGCAGATATCTTCCTCGAACTTCTCGAAAAAATCTGGATCGATTTCGATCGTGACGGAAAACCGATCATGCCGATCATGATCGCGGGAAGCGCCGTGGCAAAGCAAGTCGAGAAGATGATTTCGGACGGCGAAGGCGTCGAAGGTGACGACGCATTCAAAAAGTTGATTGATCGGAAAAGGGCTGAGTGGCGTGCAAGAGAGGCTGATCGAGTACTGGTTGGATAACGTCAATGAGCGTTCTTATCAGCAAGCGTTCCTGCAGATGCTGTCGGGTGAGGGTCACACTGTCGTCCATTCCACGCGGCACATGGCAATCGAGTTTGGAAAGGACGTTATCTCGGTCGCTCCGGACGGGGTACCCTGCGCCTACCAATTGAAAGGAAATCCGGGCGGTCGGCTCACGCTTGCGCAGTTTCGCGAAATCAAGCCGCAGATCGACGAATTGGTCGAACAGCCTATCGTTTTTCCCGGTCTTCCGAATACTCCGCATCGCTGCTATCTGGTCACCAACGGCGAGATCGAAGAAGAGGTCCACCGGGCCATAGACGACCTCAATCGTGGATACGAGCGCCGCGGGTTCGCCGCCCAAACAAGGCTGGAGCTAATCTCGCGCGGCATGATGCTGGAATGGGCGACGAAACACTCGCGGACATTTTGGCCGGAGGGATTTTCGGTCGATGATAAACTCATCAAACTTTACAATGAAAACGGTCGTAACTTAGCGAGGCTCGACCTCATCAGCGACGGTCTGGTCGACATCCTGCTGATCGGTGCCGACGAAAAGCTCAAATCGAGGGCCGATTTCGAAAGACGGCAGATCTCGGCGTCGCTTTTTGTCAGCTTCGCCGTGAAGAACTATGTCGACGCCGGAAACCACATCGCCTTGGCTGCGGCTTACTCGGCGCTATTCACGACGCTTCAATGTGCCCGTGAACGTCATCAATTCCAAGTCTCGGCTAGAGCGGATATTACAGCGTCCATCGCAAGAGAGACATTCTTCGCGGCACTTGCTGGCTTGGCTGGAGAACTGGGCGACCGTATCGCCGAACTCGAGGATGCCGAACGAGAAGCGGGAGCGACGGACGCCGTCGACTACAACGCCGTCTTCCTCACCGGAGCCCCGCTGTCCGATCACCTTCTTTGGCGAGCAAGGGCGCTCATGTCCGTCAGCATGATGGCCATACTGAGCATCGAAGGCAAGCGGACTGGAGACTTGGCGCTTGATCAACGAGCGAAAGATGCCGTCCGTATTTTGACCGCCTCTCGCACGATCCCGTTCGACATATGGGGTGAAGGCGCGGTTCCGCAGATCCTGACCGTTATTTTCAACTGGCATCTCACCGACCCGACCTTGCGAGCCAACATAGCCGAGTACCAAATCCTAAGCTCGATACTCTACCGTCTCAACCAGGACCCTGCCGCTTACCTTGCGACACCGTATCATTCGGCGGAGGACGCTATACGAGACCGGATCGCTGGCGCAACCGGAATACAGAAGGGCAGCGCCGAACGTGACAGCTTGCCAGCGTCCTCCTATTTCGCGGAGGCCCTCTTCCATTGCTTCGTCAGGTCGAACCTGAAATCGTATGCCAAATCGCTCTGGCCGGAGCTGACGAAGATCAGGCTTGTCCAGATGACGCCAGCGAACAACTGGGATTTCTGCCGCTGGCGCGCGGATGGCGACAATGAAACCCGGTTTCTGGGGCGTCGCCAAGAATGGAAGGCGATCCAAGAAAAAGCTGCGGCTATCGATACTCCCCACATTCCACAATGCCTGCGGACTGATCCTGTCATGCTCCTGGCATTTCTCGTGTTTCTTCCACATCGGTCCCTTGGGGAGGTCATCCGCTATCTGCATTACGCGATATGCGGAGTTTGGTTTATGCCCCAGTCAGCGCCGCGTCGAGAAGCATAACGCCGGGGCAGGTCAGAGCTCTGGGCTCTTTTATCCTGGTGACGAAACGCACCTCGCTCCCATCGCCAACTAAAACAAGCGGAAGCGTGTCCGTCCGCATTGCGTAGGGCGAGCGGGGTCTTTAATTAATTGTCGTACCCGATGGGGGAGCATTCCATTTGATTCGCATCCGCATGGCGCGCTGTGCAGACCGGTATCTTCGGAAGGGCGATTTCCACGCTCCCCAAAGCTTAATTTGACCGGAGAAGAAATTGTCTGAACTCGGCCGTTTTTGCTGCTTCAATTGCCCCAAGCCCGACCTCGAACCCAAGGCCCTGACGGACCGCTGCCCCGATTGCGGATACGCATATGGCTTCCCGCTGGTCGACGCGCCGGCTTCCATTGGAAAATTCGAGGTTCAACGCTCCCTCGGGCGTGGCTTTTACGGCGCGGCATTCGTCGCCAAGCGGCAGGGCGCGGTGCGCGCGCAGAGGGTTCTCAAGGTGTCGCCCAAGGCGATGTATACTTACTTCGGGAAGTCGTTCGAAGACGAAGTCGCGCGTCATGCGGAGGTGGCGGACGGCTCGGAGTTCATCGTCGGCGTCGAAGACATGTTCGATGCCGATATCACCTTCGGCGACGTGACGATACCATGCCACGTGGCTGAGCTGCAGTACCTCGAGGGCGAGCCTCTTCAGGCGTACCTAAACGGCTCGGAGACGTTGAGCGCTTCTGAGGCCGCCCAGATCGCGAGCGACCTGTTTCGCATGCGTGAGGAGTTCGAAGCCCGGCTGAAGAACCACAACGATCTCCATGCCGCGAACATCGTTGTTCAGCGCCTCGCAAAGCCTTCGTGGCGACGGGGCGATGCGATCGAGCCAGCCATCCGCGCGGTGGCGATCGACCTCGGCTCGGTTGCCGAAGAGAGGCGCTCCGGCAACGGTTATGTCGGCGATCTCCATTGGATAGCCGACCATATCACGAAAATGGCGTTCCAGCTTCTCGAAGGTGAAGGCAACACCGGCGACCTGGAGAAGCGCATTGCACTCAAGCTGCTGTCGATCGCCCAATCCCTGAACGGCACCATCGAGAACCAGCGCCCGCCTTCGGCCGAGGACATGGTCCGACTGATCAGGGACGAATACCATCAGGTAGCGGAGCCTTGGCGGCCTTGGCGCAATAACCTGGTGCTGCGTCGCTTCGAGGAGTCCGCCAACGCGCAGACCATGGACGCATGGTATGTGCCGGAGTTGCTTGTCGATCCCGATGGCAACTGGATCAAACAGGTCAGCGCCCCCGGCCCTCTCGTTATGACGGGCATGCGGGGATGCGGGAAGACGATGCTACTCCAGTCGGTGCAGTTTCACGCACGGGCGACGTTGCGGGGGCAGGAAACGGATGCGCAAGCTCTCAAGCGTATAGCCGGCGACGGATATGTCGGGCTATTCGTCTCCGCCCAGCGCCTGATCCCCGTCGGCAGCAGCGCAAAGGAGCCGTCGGCCAACATGCTGAACGCCCGCCTCTTGGTCGCCTATGCGGCCGCGGCAGCTCGCGCGATAGCTCACCTCTCGGACTTGGACGGCACTTCGATCGCGGTCGGCGCGCCTTCGATAATTGCCAAGGCCGTGGCCGATGTCATAACGCCGGCGATCCCCGTAGCGGAGCCGGCGACGATCGAGCAGCTGGAGAGATATCTGATCGACCTGCTCGTTCGCATGAGCCGAAGCGACAGCGTGTTCGAGCTCGCGACAACGCCAGCGACTGCGTTTCCGCACCTGGCCGAGGCTGTTCGCAGCTCGGCTTCCATTTGGAATGGTTCGCAGGTCCTCTTCCTGCTCGACGACGTCTCGACGCGCTACCTCGACAGTAATAAGATCGAGGAGCTTCTTTCGGCGCTGATCTTCCAACATCCCGTCTGCGCCTTCAAACTTACATCTGAAGCCCAGACGATTTTTCTCACGCTGAAATCGCCGGGCAAGGTTCATCCTGCGTCCGCTGGCCGCGACTTTCAGATTTTCGACCTCGGCGCTGAGGTCTACGAGACGCTGAAGCGCCCTGGTGGCGGGAAGGCCTTCATCAGCGACGTGCTGCGCGCGCGGGCGAAGTTCTATTCCGGGCACCCAAACGTGCTGCCCGGCGATGTTCTCGGCGATATCGACCTGGAGTCGATCGCGAAAGCGATCGTAAGCACGCAGCCCACTTCCACCGATCGAAA
>JGI25151J46595_10001751_pt1 | contig 14069 bp, 17 predicted proteins | sample AraplaMF_Col_mLB_FD_46595 | JGI IMG/M metagenome (IMG submission 46595) | reverse complement strand
GGAAGTATTGATAAAATAACGGAACATAAAGTTTGGGGCGCACAGGGTATCTTTGATATTCCAGATCAAGGCAAATCGTACAGGAAAAGATACTTAGGAAATCGATATCAATAGTTCTGCAAAGTAATGAACTAGAAAAATATGTGAATGTTTTAAAAGTCTATTGTTTGAACAAATTCAGGAGTCGATAATCGACTCCTGTTTAGTTTGGCAGAATAGTTGAAGAAGGAAAAAGGGGATATATAAGATTTATTGAATTATATAAAATAGTATGTTGTAAGCTGATAGTTTTAAAAAACATGGTATATAAAGTATGGAAAAATAAAAGAGTTGCTGCTTAGAGAAATCTTTGACAGTGCCACACAAAGACAAGGAGTTGAGTTATGAAATTTCTACTCACATCTGCAGGTATCAAGAACAAGAGTATGCACGACGCGCTAGTTGANATGCTNGGCAAACCGATAGCTGAAGCAAGCGCCCTCTGCATNCCCACTGGGGTGTACGCCATACCCGGTGGTGCAGGCCACGCNTGGAAGTTCNTCAGTGGACAAGCCACCACTCCAATGTGTGAGCTTGGCTGGAAGTCCATGGGAGTGTTGGAGCTCACGGCGCTGCCCAGCATCGATGAAAAGCTTTGGGTTCCTATGGTCCTACTAGTAAATGGCGGTGACCCTTTGTATCTTTGTTATTGGATGCGACAGTCCGGACTGGCAGACCTCTTGCCTTCGCTAAGCGCAGTCTATGTGGGACTGAGTGCAGGTAGCATGGTGATGGCACCTAACATTGGAGAATTCTTCGTTGACTGGATGCCACCAAACGGCGGTGATGACACGTTGGGATTGGTCGATTTTGCAATGTTTCCGCACCTCGATCACGAGATGCTTCCTGAAAACACTATGGCTGCCGCAGAGAAATGGGCAGCAGGGATGAAGGGGCCAGCGTATGCGATTGACGATCAAACCGCAATCAANGTNATCGACGGAGAGGTTGAAGTTATCTCTGAGGGGCATTGGAAACAGTTTTCGCAATGATACTCCTCTTCCTTAAACTAATATGATTGAAGCTCACTCTATCAAAAGAAGATCAGGAGAAAATTTTAGTTGTGCTTAAATTGATTAGAAATTTAGAGGAAGTTAAATAGTATATAATGTGAAAGTTCTACAACAAATGGCTGCTTATGCAGTCATTTTTTTATTATACGAAAATGCAGAATACACATTTTACGATTGCCATTACCACTCTCAATGCTTGGACATGCTTATTGATGAAAATGTTTGATATATGATACATTTAATGGATTTAAGAAAAATTTAAGATTTACCCTATCCTTTTTTTAATTAGTTTTTCCTATCATAAATATGAAAATAACAGCTTGTTGAGAGCGTCCGAAGGTAAACTGAGAGATTATTGATATCAACTAGACGAATATTGCTATCGGGAGTTTTTAGAATACTAGAAGTAATCCTCATTGTTACATGTTGGCGTGACAAGAATCGGAGGAAAAATATTGGGAAATAAAAAATTGACATTCGTATTATTCATAATCTATTTAGTGGCACTTAATTGGTTAGTCCTATTTAAGTTACATTATTCTTTTGATCAAATAGAAAAAGTGCGAGTAATTAATATGATTCCACTTAATAATTATGTTTTTTCAGAGGTGTATAACAATATAAGGATTTTTGTACCATTAGGAATCTATATATGCATTTTTAAAAGTAAGTGGTCCTTCCTGAAAAAACTTCTTTCAATTTTTGGTTTAACTCTAGCATTTGAGACGACCCAATTTGTTTTAGCAATTGGAAGAAGTGATATAACTGATATACTGGCCAATACGCTTGGAGGCGCAATAGGTATTGGAGTTTATGAGCTTTTATTTAAGATTCTAAAGCACAGAACAAATAAATTTATAAATTTATTTGCAGGGGTGTTAACTTTATGTGCATTATATTTTATTATCTTTATTTTTAATAGACACGTGATACTTAATTTATAGAAAATAGTAAGCGAGACATTTTGGAAAGAAAACTAACGTATTTTTGGTATGAAGGAGTAAATAAGCCCCAACCATTTTAATGGAAGGGGTTTTTTCGATTTTATTTATTTGTTAAGTTGAAGCGTCAACAAATTCAAAATTAAAAATGAACACCAAAGCAGTCATTTAAATAAATTACTAAATTTCAAAATTAGTAATTTAAATTGGGAATTTGGAGAAAATAAAATGATAAAAATTGAACAAGTATTGAGGGGAAGTAATGAATCGAAAAACACTGATCAGTGGTTACCAATTTTTTTGTATGATTTTTCTATTTGAAATTGGGTCTACATCTTTAGTTGGGGTTACATCCATGGCTAAACAAGATACTTGGATAAGTATAATGATTAGTATTTTTCTAGGGGCTATGCTTTTTTATGTTTATATTAAATTATATGAAAATTATCCAGGATACCCATTAACTAAATATGTTCAATTTATTTTAGGAAAGAAAGCTGGAAGCGTTTTATCTATTATTTATATCATTTTTTTTATTTACATTAGCGGTAGAATATTGCGAGACATGGAAGACTTATTAACAATGACAATGTTTAATTCTACTTCATTAATTTCAATAGGTATATTAATGATGTTTTTAGTCATCTATGGACTTTTCAAAGGGCTTGAAACTCTTGCCCGAACCACGGAAGTCATATTTATATTAATTATTATAAGTATTGTAATCCTNTTAGGTTTTGAGGTTATTTCCAAATTGTATCATATTGCTAATTTAAGACCAGTATTAGAAAAAGGGTGGAAACCTGTTTTAAAGGCTATTCCTTATGGGGTTATTTTTCCTTATGGAGAGTTGATTGCTTTTACAATGATCATGCCATATTTAAATACTAAAGAAAAAGCATTAAAGGTAGGAATACCTGCAATATTCTTTTCGGGATTTATATTATTAATTTTGATTATTAAAAGTATAGCTACTTTAGGAATTTCTGTCATGGAAAGAGCGGAGTTTCCGATTTTAACAGCAACAAGTTATATTAATATAGCTAATTTCATCCAACGTTTAGATACTTTTATCGTTATTCTAATGATTTTTGGAGGTTTCGTTAAATTATCTATTTATACTTATTGTGCAGTCTCAGGTGCTGCTGATTTATTTAATGTAAAAAGTAGTTCACAGTTAATTTATCCGATCAGTGTTGTCATTCTCATTAGTTCGTTATTGATGGCATCAAACCATATCGAACATCGAAATGAAGGCTTTGGCTCAGTGCCTTACTTTTTGCATTATCCTCTTCACGTCTTTATTCCAATTACTTTACTTATCATTTCGTGGATTCAAAAAAAGTTTGGAAGTAACGATAGAGAACTGACTTCAGAGTAATCTTGTGAAAGCAATGATCTTTTTGTTTAACTTACCTTTTTCTTTGGAGGTAGTGCCGTTAATTAATTTAGGATTAAGTTTCATTTTTTTATTGATTCCAATCCTCTTTATCGAAAAGGATTTAAAGTGAAAATTTCAGAAACATAATGTGAACATCAAAGTAAACGTTTAGTCGATTTTTTTATTGAAGTAACTGTTAGTCATTTAAGAAAGATTCAATTTATGTAGGTGATTTACTAAGTTATATAGAAATAGATAGATTGGACAAAAATGAGAGGGGTTACAACCATGAATGATCCGAACAATATATTACTAGTTGGGGAACAAGATGGAGTTAAAGGAGACTTTAATACATTAAAATCAATGATGACATACGTAAGATATACAACACTGGACGCTATTAAAGATATTACTGTAGAGGAGCTAGATTATCTGCATTCTCCAACAGGTAATACTATTGGAATGTTACTTACCCATATGGCAGGAGTTGAATATTGGTTTCAACTTGATACATTCGAAAATAGAGATTTAAACGAAGAAGAAGAAGTGATATGGTTACCTGGTTTAGATTTAGACGAACAGGCAAGAGAGAAAATTAAAGGTAAAGATGCAGATTATTATATTAATCTTTTAGAGGCGATTCGAGAAGATACATATAAGAAGTTCAGTACACGATCAGATGAGTGGTTATATGAGAGGTCGAAATTTGGAAGGAATTTAGCGACAAATTACTTTAAATGGTTTCATGTATTTGAAGACGAAATCAATCATAGAGGTCAAATCAGAATGATTCGTAAATTATATGAAAATAGTTTGAAATAGTGATGTATACGCTTGAAAGGAAAGTCATCCAAGTTTGGATGACTTTTACTCATTTTAAACGTTGGAACGTAATCATACGTGAATAAACAGATATTTTTAGGAAATTAACTATTATCGAGTTTTAGGAGTTGAAACATTGGAGGGAATTAAATGTCAGTATTCATTTCAACAATTGTTGGTGTCATAGGGTTTGGTTCGTTGGTATGGTACTATGCAGCTTTAGGAAAAAGAATTCATCAAGAAGAAACAGAGGATGGCAGAGATGTAAGCTATGAAATGAATCCATTTACAGGATCGGCAAAAGATATTTCAAATAAAGATAAAAAATGATTTACTCGTAAATAACTTAAATACATTAGAATAAAGATTTAACTTCGATTCATTTATGGCTAACTATTACTTATACGACTTGATCGACTTTAAAGTCGATTTTTTTAGTTGCGTTAACGGACAGTTTTTGAAAATCGAATAACTTAGTGAGCCAAGTCAAATATGTAATGTAGTCATCAATTAAGTGGAAGTGTTTTTTTAGGATGTTAAACATAAAAATTAAAATAATTAATTTAGTAATTAATATTATTAAAGTTAATATTAAATATTTTAAAATTAAAGTGTTTACTTTTTTAATTTATCATCATATAATCTAATCAAATGGAAGAAAGGATTTGATTATGGCTTATCCAGTAATTACAAATTGCCCTGTTTGCAGCAAGACACTAAAAATTACAAAACTAAATTGCACTCACTGCCACACAACAATTGAAAATGAATTTGAGCTTTCACCTTTCTCTTCCCTGTCGAAGGAACAACTTCATTTTGTTGAAGTATTTCTGGTATGTAGGGGGAACATCAAAGAGGTTGAAAAAGAGCTTGGGATTTCTTATCCAACTGTTAGAGGTAAACTGACTGACATTATTACATCACTTGGCTATGAAACTAAGAAGAAAAATGAAGTAGACGAGAAAAAGGTTGTTGCAATGCTAGAAAATGGTGAAATTTCTACAGAAGAAGCAATTAGGTTGTTAAAAGAGGAATAGGGAGGAATTTATGATGAAAGAAGAAATCGCAAAAGTATTAACAATGGTAAAAGAAGGTAAAATTGATGCAGATAAAGCATCAGAACTAATTGACGTTTTAAAGGAAAAAGAAGCAGGAAGCAATCATACTCATAAATCACCTATTTATGCGGAAAAAATATTGAAAATTCGTGTTCTATCTGCTGAAAACGATAACGTTAAAATCAATGTGCCGATCAAACTTGTTAAGGCCCTTCTAGTTGCTGGAAATAGTATCTTAGCAAGTATTCCCGAATCAGAAAAGTATGTAAAGGATATTGACATGAATCTTATTATTGAAGCAATTGAAAACGAATTGGATGGTCAACTTGTTGATATTCAGACTGGAAATGGCGATATAGTTTCTGTCATCATTGAGTAGGGCTTACTTATGCTACAATTAAAAGTGAAAACTAAAGAAGTTCGGTTTACGATCCCAGTTCCATATACCATTTTACATTTTGGTATTTCTATTCTTTCTTCTAAAATTCTTCATAATCAAATGAATGAATGGTTAAATCATCAAGATGAATTCACGGATGATAAAAAATTCACTATGACCGTTCCAAAAATAGACAAAAAACTACTTAAATTAGTGGTTAAAGAATTACGAAAACATAAAGGACTTGTGTTAGTGGATGTCAAAGCTAAAGATGGTACTGAAGTTTTAGTAAAGGTTTAATGTAACGGCAGCCATAAGTTAGATAAAAAATAAATCAATGCCACTTTCGAGGATTGAACCCTTTATTGCACAGGGCTTAATCCTTTTTAATTTTGTCTTTATTTTTTGATTACATAGAGTAAGTACTTTTCTAGCTCCAAAGTGAAGATAGTTCATTCAAATTGTTATAAAATCACCAATTTGAAGTTTATAATCAATACACCTTCTTTAATTAGAATATGAAAATGAATATAAACCATCACTGGGAGTACGCTTCATTCCCAATGATGGTTATTTTTGTTGTCGTTAATGTGAATCAGATTCTAGTTTTAATGATCGATTCATTTTGTGTTTGATTTTTTTGCTAAATTCTGTAGCTCACTTTTTGGCTCAGTTGAAAATTCAACGTCTTTCCCATATCCCTGTGGGTTTACACTTGGAGCTTTTTGTCCTCTTCCACTTGATTTTTTACTCATAGCGTCTTCACCTCCAACGATAGTATTTCCGATAAAAACTGATTTATGAAATTCTATAATAAATGTTAGTGTTTTGTTATCAGTGTGCTATTGAGTGAAAAACCGTGTAGGTATACCATAACAAGAGTGAAACATCTTCATTTATAGTCTACATAGGATAACAGATTTAACATTTGATACTGGAAAACAGGTACTGATCAGTCAATTTATGGTGTCTCGAATGACCATCGGAAAATGGAGTTGTAGATCAAGTTGGTCTCATCGGATGAAAGCAGATGAATGATTAAATTCTAAATAATAAGGGGGTATTTTAATTGATTTTTTTATTAATAATCGTTGGAACATTACTAGTTTATATTCTTTCACACTTACCAGAGTATGTAAGTGCAATGATTCTTTTAGGAGGCGTATTAAGTACTCTAATTGGAATATATATTGAATTAATAATCATAGAAAAAAAGTTAAAAGCGACACTATCATAAATTCAGTTTAGAACATAAAAATAACATGAAAAAAGTGTAGAATATGAAAACATATCTACACTCTTTTTCTATTTTATACAATATATCCACTTATTGATAAATATCACTGTTGTTGTAATCATTAAAAGCAGATTACATGTGTTCTAAATCTAACATATACCCAAATCGAGGGACAGAAATGATACATTGACCGTATTTGCCTAACTTCTTCCGTAATCTATATACAAGAGTATTAATTTCTTCACGACCTACATCAGGCTGATCCGATTCATTTGTAAGACGTTCTGGCCATACATTTACTTTAATTTCGTTATAACTTACTGCACTATTGGCTTTTTCATATAACAATAGAAATAATTCAGTGTCTTTACTTGTAAGATGAATTCTTACACCATCTATTAATACTTCTCTTCTAACAACATTCACAGTTAGGCCATTTAATTCGTTTAAGTGCTTATCTAAAAATAACGGCATATCAAGCGTGTCTCCGAAGTTCTTTTCAGAAGGGTTATGAAAGGTGAGTACTGCGGCACCACTTGCAAGACTGATAATATCTCCATCACGAAGGAAAACTGGTTTGTTTTTTTCAATAGATGTATGATTGACCTGAGTTCCATGCTTACTCATAAGATCAACTATAGTGTAATGTTCCTGATCAAACTGAATTAAGGCATGTTTTCTAGAGATATATTGGTTTGTAAAAGGAATATCGGGGATGACATTCCCCCAAGTGCGTCCTATCAATGTTTCTTTATAGGAAATAGGTATTCTATCCTTTTTCGTAGTTGTTTCTCCCTGTTTTATAGAAAGGTACACATCTTGAATCATCATGTGGTTACTCCTTTGATCAATAATCTAGTAATTAACCAAGAAGAGTATAACATACGTTACCGATTTGTAAAGAAATCATATAATCTGTTGTCGTCTGTAATCTAATAATATATTAGCAAGATAAAAAGAAAATCATAAATGATTAACTTCATAAGCAGTACGAATTCCTGCTTCTATTGCTCCTTGTATCCATCCTGGAGTAGATGATGCATGAGAACCGCCAAAATGAATTCTTCCTTCAGGTGTCCTAATAAATGGACCTAGTTCTCTTTGTTGGTTTGGTTTATACATAACAAATGCCCCACCTGCAAATGAAAATTGTGTCCAACTTTGAGAATATCCTACTAAAAATTCTTCATAAACGATATCACCAAAAATAATTGAAAGATTAGCTAACGCTTTATCAATGCGGGTATTGTTTCTCATATTTTCCCAAATAGCAGCATCGTCTTCCCAAGTGTAGCTTGCTAATAATACGCCAGTTTCATAACCAAAATCATGACTTGGAAAATATGAAAACTTAATAGGTAAGTCAGTTGTTAATTTTCCGCCAAACAAGCTTAACTTTTCCCAAAATTTCGTTCTAAATTGAATAGCAATTTTTGTGGAATCAGCGTAATGTAATTCTCGAATAACTTTCCATTTATTATAGGATATGGAATTGAATGGGGAGACATCTACAAAGTTAAATAATGAATAGGGGATTGTTGAAATCACATAATCACATTCATATTGATTTTGTTTAGTAAGTACTTCATTTTCTGCATAGATTGTTACCTTAGTAGCCTCTTGTGTAATTTTTACTACCCTCTCATTCAGTATAATATTGTTCCTCAATTGCGGTAAAAATGCTCTAACAAGAAAATCAGTGCCACCCGTTATTTCATATAATTTCAGGTTTGGTGTTAAAAGTACAATTACTTCGCGTAGTATTGCTGTAAATGCTAATTCTGGAAAACCCTCAATTCCGACGATTGTCTTAATCATATCAATTGCACCCGTTGATAGGCTTTTTCCAACAGGATTATATCTTAAAAAATTTTCCATTGAGTAATGATCATACTTTTCAATAATAATGTCCCAATTTTTTTGAGGATCTTGATTAATGAACTCAATGACAGGCCCAATTGCAGATATAAGTAATTCCGTTGCAGTTTTTCCTTTTTCATCTTGATTGACTGGATAATTTAATATATCTGGATTTGAATCGTAGCTTTGTTGATTTGTTAAAACATTATTCACATAAATTATGTCATTAGGGGTGCTATTGATAAATTCATTTACTTGTAAATTGTATTTATTGATTAATGCAAATGTTAAATGGTGGATTGACGGAATGCGCATTGCACCTAGTTCAGTATATTGATAATCAAGAAAAGGTTCTCTTTTGGTATAAATCCGTCCACCTATTCTTCTATTGCTTCAATAATAGTCACTTGATGACCAGCTTCCTTTAAAAGTGAAGCACTTACCAATCCAGAAATTCCTCCACCAATAATAATGATTCGTTTTGGTGAATTCGTCTTTGTAAACCCATTTTGAATAAAATGAATCATTTGTTCCATCGAGAGGACTTCTTGAACCAAAGAATACCACCTCATCTAGTAAAAAAAATAAACTATCTTTATAACAGTATTCAATAATAAGATGAAGTAGAATTTTAACTTAGTTTTCGCAATAATCTTAAAGGCTGGTTTAGCCCCTTATTTAATGAAACAAGTTAGAAAAAAACTATAGTGATAATATCTTATGAATTGGAAAATAATAGTGCATAGGAAAGGAGGGAGTGTATATGTCTGTGAAAAAGTGGTTAAAAGGATTGGTGGTTTTGTTAGCGATGATGATGGCGGTGACAACTACAGGCTCACTTAATGTTTTCGCTGCATCTAGCCATGCGACACAGCCTCAAACTGCGAATACGATTGAGGTCCAGTTGAACGATGATTATTTTAATCCAAAAGTCATCACGATTCCGAATGGAAAAATGACAACGTTGATTTTAAAAAATGTTGGTAGTAAAGAGCACACATTCACTGTGGCAAAGCTTAACATTGATACCGAAGTCCAACCTGGACAAACCAAAACAATTACTGTGCAACCGAAAATGTCGGGTACATATGAACTGACTTGTCGATACCATTACAATGAAGGAATGGTAGGAAGTGTAATAGTCAAATAAAAGGCAAGGCCAATCGGCCTTGTCTTTTATTATGTTAATTTAAATTGATATAACTGAATAAGTTAATATTAAAAAATTACATTGCTAAGATAAAATTACTTGAACAAAAAGAGGGGATTTTGTTCAATAGAGTGAATTAAAGAGATGAAAGTAAGATTAAAAGGCTACAAAGTAGATAGTAAAAATACNTATAGGCGGTGTAAATTGATGAATAATAGTCCTATTGTGAAAGAGTACGCTAGTGAATATCAGGACCAAGTAGTAGANTTAATTCTCAATATACAACAAAATGAGTACAATATTCCNATCACAAAAAGTGATCAGCCTGATTTGTTTACGATCGNGGATTTTTATCAAAATGGTAAAGGAAATTTTTGGGTGGCTCTTATTGGTGATCAAGTAGTCGGTACGATCAGTTTTTTAGACATAGGTAATCAACAAGTTGCATTGAGAAAGATGTTTGTCGGTAAAGATTACCGAGGTGCAAAATATAATACTGCAAGTTTTCTATTAAATAATGCAATTAAGTGGGCAAAAGATAATGAAATTAAAGCAATTTATCTAGGAACGACCCCACAATTTCTAGCTGCTCATAGATTTTATGAAAAAAACGGATTTACAACAATCGGAATGACAGAGTTACCTGAAAATTTTCCAGTTTTACAGGTTGATAAAAAATTTTATCAGTATTTGGTAGATGAGCATTAATAGATATTTGCTATCAAAAATAGGGGAATTAAAAAATTTGATGAGGTTGAAAATGCAACTGATCCATTGAAATATGTTCATTTTTATTAATGAGATGACATAAAAGGGATTATTTTAAAAAATGTTTTGTAGGAAAAGTATAAAAACCCATTGACAACGATAATGATAATCGTTATCATTTAAAGTGTAGTAATAATCAATACATAAACACCCTAGTATTGATTAATGATGTAATGAAACCTAACTGGACTATTTTGTTGAAAATTCCCCATTCCCTTTAATACTTTTAAACACAAAAAGAGCTTGATTAGTCCCCAAGCTCTTTTTGTGTTTATGAGTGAATTTATGAAAAGAATGATTAACTCCTAACACACTGATCTATACACAATTAAAATTGCTTTTCAAAGATAAAATAATGAATCCCATAAACTAGAGTAAATACAGCTCTAGTTTTTTTGTTCTAATTTACTTGTTGCAGTGTATACAATTTAGATAGAGATACGAATAGTATATAGCTAATATAGAGGTGTTTTTACAGTATCTAGATTGCCTAGAAAGCGTTAGAAGCAGGTGAATGAAATGAATGATAAAGGTTTTTTATTTGTAACCTGTGTTAACAATCCGGAAGAATATCAATATTGCAAGGCCCATATTGACTTATTACAAGTTCCAGCAAATTACGAAATCGATTTTCTAATCATTGATGATGCGAAGAGTATGGCTGAGGGATACAATAGGGCTCTACAACATCCTTTTAGATATAAAATTTATCTCCATCAAGACACATACCTCATTAATCCAACTATTTTATTTGATATTATTCATTTATTTTCAAACCATCCTAAACTTGGAATGATTGGTGTAGTAGGCTGTAAACAACTTCCGGATCATGGGAAATGGTGGGAAGGCGATCATTTATATGGGAACGTTATCGATATACCAGAAACATACCGACTTTTATCTTTTAATCGAGCTGACGAGAATAGTCATATACATCAGTAGATGCAATAGACGGATTGTTGATGATTACTCAAACAGATATTCCTTGGCGAGATGATCTATTTAAAGGTTTTCATTTCTACGATATTTCACACTCGTTTGAAATGAAGCGGAATGGTTTTGAGGTAGGCGTACCTCAAATGGAAAATTTATGGTGTATCCACAACAGTGGTAGATACTTGGACGTAGAGGCATTTGAAAAAGCGCGCACAACGTTTCTTGAGGAATATATGATAGAGAATAAGGAGTTATCGAAGGAGAGTAGGATGGATAAAGACTCTTATGAAGGCTTATACGAAAATAAACACTCTGACTATTTTAAAGGTCTAAACAATAAGCTATTCCAAAAGATATCCCCAAATAGCACTACTATACTAGAAGTGGGTTGTTCAGAAGGAAAACTGGGAGCCTATATACAGCAACAATATAATGCAAAAGTATATGGTATTGAGTTATTTCCAGAAGCTGCAAATCAGGCTAAACAAAAATTAACTGATGTAATAATCGGTGATATTGAAAAAATGGACCTTTCCTATCCAGAACAATTTTTTGATCATATTATTTTTGGAGATGTATTGGAGCATCTAAAAAATCCATGGGCTGTACTTGAAAAGTTGAAACCTTATTTAAAGAAAAATGGTACCATATTAGCATGTATACCTCACATTGGACATATTTCCGCATTGGTAGAATTAATAGCAGGCAATTGGAATTATACGAAAAATGGAATTCTCGATCAGACTCATCTTCGCTTTTTCACTCGAAGCACGATTTTAGAGTTATTTAATAGTACAGGATATCAAATCAAAGAAATTGACTCGATTACCAGTACAAATCAATATTGTGAACAATGGATTTCTCATTTATTTCCTGCGTAAGTTGCTATTGATGGGGGATGAACCATTCGCCACTGATATTAGAACGTACCAATTTGTTGTAACAGCATCAATTAAAGAGTAATTCATATGAGTCGCTACCTGCGGCTATTTTTTTTGAAAATAAGTTCTTGTTCTATAAGTAGAATAAATCATTTAGTCTAGAGGAGGTCAAAAACCTTATTTTATCGAACTCCTACATAAGAGGTGAAGAAATGAAGCAATTTAAAATGAAAATGTTAGTCATCCTCGCAGTTGCTGCCATGGTATCTGGGTGCGGAAAAGTAGAGACAACATATAAACCGAAAGACAACACAGAACTGACAAAAGAAGAAAAAGTAGCAGAAGAAAGAATGGTAATTCAAATTGCAAAAAACTATGTAAAAAAAACATATGGAGAGATTACTGATCATCAACATTTTGATGCAAAAAGAGAAAAGGATGGAACATACACCGTCCATGTTTATCGTGATTTAGGTGACCATAACGAGGGAATTGCTTGGCTAAATGTGAATCCAAAAACGAAAAAAGTCATTGATGGAGTGAATTGATTAAGATTTTAACAAAACAACAGAAGTTATTCGGAAGACCTTTTTAGGAAATTTATCGGTACTATTTACTGAATGTTTTTTATGAAGAGATATGTAAAATCAGTTCATTAGGAGAATATTACTTATTATAAGCTATAAACTTTTAAACTTTTTTAAGTAGAAAGAATAGGGACTGAGAACTAAATATCATTATTTAATTCTAGCCCCTAGCATACTTATTGTGAAACCTTGACTATGAAGTCATGGGTTTACGAAAAGCTGATCGGACATAAATCAGCGCACACCCAATTGATAGAATGACGATGATTGTTAGGCCCCAATAGATATTACTGTATGCGTGGGCTAACGGTATGTTCTTTTGCCAGTTTAGAGCACTTGCCGATATAGCAACTCCGAATGCACCACTGAAAAATTGAAGAAGCTGAAATAGTCCAAGTCCAGAACCAATTTGTGCTGGTAATAGTAATCTTGACATTTCATTCGATATGCTGCTCGATAAAATGGTGAAGCTAATACTCATTAACATGTAAATTAACATGATTGCAAGAAATGATACTCCTTCAAACAGAGCGAATAAAACAACAGATGTCAAAAGAAGAAACGGAATGTATCTAATGATCGAACTGTTTCCTTTTGAATCAATGATTCGTCCTACCTTTTGTGAGACAAGCATAGCTAAAAATGAACCTGGAAAAATGACAAGCCCGGCTTGAATTGCGCTAAGGCTATATTGTTTAACAAGGATTTGTGGCATTAAAAATAGTGTTGAAAAACTACAGATATATGCCGCAATACCAACTGCTCCTAAAATTAGATATTCGCGATTTAGGAATAGTGATGGGAGCACAAACGGTTCTTTTGCAGATCGTATACGAACGATGAATAGAAAGAGCGCAATTAGTCCAACACCTAGCAGGATCCAGGAATGATTTGTTAAGAAAAGCAGAAGTCCCGTAGTACCAACGCCAATAAACAGTGCACCTAAAACGTCGAAAGACCCTTTTTTCGGGTTCTCTTTTGGAATTAAAATCGCAAAAAATGGAACTAACAATAAAG
>JGI25151J46595_10001737_pt1 | contig 14144 bp, 18 predicted proteins | sample AraplaMF_Col_mLB_FD_46595 | JGI IMG/M metagenome (IMG submission 46595) | reverse complement strand
ATGGCGCAGCAGCAGATCGATGTGGTCGGTGCCAAGGCGCGCAAGGCTCTCTTCGACCAAAAGGGCGAAGTTCCGACCATAGTTGGCAGGCCAGATCTTGGTCGTGATGAACACTTCCTCGCGCGCGACGCCCGATTTCCGCATGGCTTCGCCGACTTCGGACTCGTTGCCGTAGATCTGGGCGGTGTCGATATGTCTGAATCCTTCGCGAAGTGCCGCGGTCAATATCTCGACAAGGGATTCGCCCTTCATCCCATAGGTTCCGAATCCCAGCGATAGGATGGCTGCACCGTTGGCGTCCACCATGTGCATGTGCTTCTCCAGTCCTGCTCGGGGGAGGCCGCGTTCCAGTCTTGTGGCGCGGCCTCGGATCCTTCGGTGGGGTCAGGCCGCGACGGCGCCGGACCGGCCGGTTTTCGTAGCCAAACGGCGGTTGTCGATGCTGATGGCGCCTGCGCCGAAGTGAACGATTTGCAGGAACCCGCCGGTCATCATGATGTTCTTCAGGAAGTGGATCATCTGGTTCTGATCCGCGAAGTTGTTGTGGAAGAACAGCGCGGTCGCGATCGTGAAGAGCGCCATGACTACGGCGACGGTCCGGGTCTGAAAACCTGCAACGAGGAGGATGCCACCACCGAGTTCGACGAGGATGGAGGCAACGAAGGCGAGGGGCGGTACCGGAAGACCGACGGCCTGGATCGATCCAACCGTCGCACCGTAGGCGGCGAGCTTGCTCGCGCCGCTTATCATGAAGGGGAGGCCGATCAGAAGGCGGCCGATGAAAGGAAGGTGCGGGTCTGTTCCATTTCAATTTTTCTTGTGCTTGTAGCTTTGTGGAATGTCATGCGGCGTCGACGAGGATGAATTCCGAGTCCTCGTCCGCGACGATGACGAGGCCGTCCTCCGCTGTCGCGGCGACGCCGTCGCCCGCGGCGACACGTTGGCCGTTCACGACGACGACGCCCTTCGAGGGGGCGAGATACGCATTGCGGTCCGGGGTGAGGGGATAGGATACCTGCTGCCCCTTCATCAGGGTCGCTCCCAGGACACGGGCGTCTGCGTTGATGGTAAGGAGCCTCGTCGTCTCCTTGCAGACCGCTCGCGAGGGCGACGAGCCGACCGGCACGGTCGCCCTTCGGAAACTGCCTGCTGCCCCAGCGTGGCTCGCCTCCCGGCTGACGCGGTCGGATCCAGATCTGAAATAGTCTCAAGGGTTCAGCGTCGTCGTTGCGTTCCGCGTGCCGGATGCCGGCGCCCGCGCTCATGACCTGGACGTCGCCGGCTTCGGTGCGGCCGACGTTGCCGATGCTGTCCTCGTGGGTGACGGCTCCCTGGCGGACATAGGTGATGATCTCCATGTCCTTGTGGCTATGAAGGCCCAAGCCCTTGCCCGGAGCGATCTCGTCGTCGTTCCACACGACAAGTCCGCCCAATGCGACGTTCGCCTGATTGCCTTCAGGCTTGACGACGAAATGGTGCTTCGCGGTCAGCCATCCAAGCTCCGCGCCGTCGAGGGTGCTGTTCGGTCTAAGTTACAGCACGCTTGATCTCCGTCTGGGCGACAGGCCGTCGCCGTTTAGGAGAACAATATGATCCGTCCTGTGCGCGATGATAATCCATCGCCACCGCAACGGCTCGTTCTATGTGGTGAACGATGAGGTCAATCGCTCAATCGACCGCGATCCTTAGCGCGTGTGCAAGGAATTCCACGGTTGCGCCGACGCCGGGCAGCATGCCGCGCCGCGGCGTGAAAACGAGATGGAGAATCCCATCGATACCGCTCCACTCTGGAAGGACTTGAACAAGGCGGCCGCTTTCCAGGTCCTGCCGGCACTTGACTGCTGGAAGTAGGGCGACGCCGAGGCCGCCTCTCGCGGAGGAGATGAGCAGATCGAAGCTCCCGCTTGCAAAACGAGGCTCGAACGTCACGGTTTCCATCGTCCCCGAGCTCGACGACAAGTTCCAGATGGAACGCGCGGCATGCTCCGTCTGACTTAGCAGAGGTAGCTGGATCAGATCCGCAGGCTTGAGAATCCATCCGTGATTTCTGGCGAACTCGCGATTCGACACTAGGATTCGCCGACTGTAGCCGATGCGACGCATCGGGAGGTCGCCATCGGTGTCTAGATTCTCCCGGACGCGAACGGCGACATCTATACCTTCATGAACGAGGTCGATCCTGCGATCCGTTGCAATCACCACCAGCTTGAGTTTCGGATTGCTTTCCAGAAAGGCGGGAAGCGCCTCGGCGAGGGCGCCATGCAGCCCGATTGGGCAGCTCACGCGAACGAGCCCCCGCGGCTCTGCCTGCATGCTAAGCGCCGCGTCCTCGATCGCCTCCGCCTGCGCGACCGCCGCACTGGCGTGCTCGAACACTTGCTCCCCAACCTGCGTGAGGGCGAGATGGCGGGTGCTGCGTTCCAAGAGACGGACGCCCAGGTGTTCTTCAAGCACGGCGACACGGCGGCTCAACCGCGATTTTGGAACGCCAAGCGTGCGTGCGGCCGCGGAGAAGCTCCGATGGTTCACCACTGCCGCAAAGAACTGAAGGTCGTTATAGTCTAGCATCGTGGTCCCAAGCGCACCGGCCTGCCGGCGAACCTAACCGGCGTCGAGCGCTTGCGCAAGGAGCCTCAAACTCTGGAGGGATGGCCCGCGACAGCGTTGACTGCTATCAGCGAAAAGGGGCGCCGCGCGAAGCAGCACCCCTTTTCGGACTGTCGGGCGAAGCGCCAACGGCAGCCGTGCGTCCGCGATTTGCCACGCTCGACTCGAGAAAGCAACCGATAAGACCACCGGCGAAAGGATTCCTTTCGATAGTGGCATTCGATGTTGAATATCGGTGACAGGTCCGATGCCCATATCGTCTGTCATTGAACTGTAATCGCGCCGTGCTTTACGCTCTAAAGCTGAACATTGAACAAAGAATCGGTAGCGCTACGGCAGCCGTGCACCTCCGACCGCTAGTCGTTCCAAGTCTCTTTTGGTCAGCACCAACGCAAGAGTTAGGAGCGAGACGATGTATGCGCAGTATGTCACATGGGGGCTGATGGGCGCCGGCCTCCTCCTGGGAGCCGCAAGGCTTTTGTTCGCCTATCGAAGTCGCGGACGAAGCAAAGGGGCGGGCGAGCGCAAGACCTTCATGATCGTTTATCGAAGCGAACCACCCAAGCGCGGGCCAACCACGCCCACGTCCAACTGACAACAGAGCCCGCAGCGTTCCAGCGCTGCGGGCTCACGCCATTGAAATCGCACATCCAAGCGATTAGTGCCGATCAAAGCTCAAAGATTTTTTCATCGTCTAGGTAACAGTTTCGCTTTTCGATCCGAACACGGTTCGAACACATCGCAACCGACTGTCCGGACCCCCATGTTATTCAGATCCATATTTTCCATCGCGCTGATGACACTTCTTCTGGCGGACGGCGCTTCCGCCGCCGCGCCTTCCTGCGGCGGCGACAAGCCATGCGACGTCTCGGACGGGGACTACAGGATCGAACTTCCGAAAGACGGGGACGCCCGTGGCGTCTATGTCTTCTTTCACGGCTGGAAAGGCTCAGCCGAACTGCAGATGCAGCAGCGCCCGCTCATCGACGCAACGCTCGCCCACCATCTTGCGTTCGTGGCGGTCGACGGCCTGAAAGGAAACTGGTCGTTTCCAGACGGCAGGGAAGGGCGCGACGAGAAGACTTTCATCGGGCATGTGCTCGACGACCTCCACTCGCGTTTTGGCTTTACCCCCCGCAACACAATCATCGGCGGATTTTCGATCGGGGCCTCCATGGCGTGGTACACGGCGTGCCAGCAGGGGCAGAAGGCTTCCGCCATGGTGACGTTCTCCGGCGTCTTCTGGGATCCGCTGCCCGCGGCGGAAGACTGCGTCTCCGAAATCCCGTCGGTCGTCCACTTCCATGGCACAGCCGACGAGACCTTTCCGCTATCCGGTCGGGCCATCGGGACCCAGTTCCACCAGGGAGACACGTTCAAGAGCTTCGCCGTCCTCCGAGCAGCCGGCCGATGCGACGTCGAACATGCGAAGAAGGTCGAAATCGACGATCTGTCCTGCGACGACGTTCCTAGTTGCCTCCATGGCGACAGCGTCCTCTGCATCCATAAGGAGGGCCACGTCGCCCGTTCCGCCGATCTCGACGCCGGACTTACGGCGGTGGGATTTCCAAGATGACGACCGGGATCCGGCGAAGCCTCGCTACATCCCGATAGGGTCACCTCAGCAAATGAAGGAAGTAGTCATGATGCATGCTCTCATCGCACCGAACCTCGGCCATCCCGTCGTTCACCACTTCGGAGACGGCGCTTCCGTATGGGGAAGCGCGATCACGCCAACGGTCTCGCATGTCGTTCAGAACAAGGGCGCTGTCGCTCTCGAATACACGCGCATCCGACCTGGCATCGTGTTCGACGCCGTATCGCTGCCGCTGTCCTCCCTTCACGTCGAGGATACGAGCACGATTCGGTTGGAGGCGGATATGGCCGCCCTTCGCAGAGCAGGACTCACTGAGAAGCTGCCGCTCGCCGCCCTCATCTGCATCGAAACCGAGAACGGTTGCCTGCTCAAGATGTGGGGCGATCTTATTGCCGAACCCTCGCTGGCATCGGACCGCCAGTCGGTCGCATCGAAGGATTCCACGGCGCTTGCCACGGTCTCCTTCAAGGTCAGGTTCTGGGAAATATCCGGCTTCACGCGCGACGCCAGCACCGTCGAACTCCGCCGCCTGGTCGCCGAGAAGGATCGACGGATCCGCGAACTCGAAGCAAAGGTCGCGCTCGCAAACTGCAGTCAGTGAGCTTCTGTCAGAAGCTGTTGAAAAAATGAAACCGAGCAGGATCGGTCGTGACCGATGGCGTCGCGAGGGTCAGAGATGCCGGGGCTTCCCTCAACATGATCGGCAGCCTTGTAGAGTCGTTGTCCGAGCATATCGAGGCGATCGCCATCGCGAGCGACGAACAAGCTCTGGGGCTCAAGGAAGTCAATCTCGCCGTCAACACCCTAGATGGCGTCACCCAGCGCAATGCGCTCATGATGGAGAGAACGACGCCGCGTGCAGAGCACTGGCGAACGAAAGCACGGCGCTCCGCAGGGTCGTCGAGGAATTTGCATTGGGAGACGATGGATCCGCCGCCATCAGGGCAGCGTGACGTCGCTCGGCAGCACCCGGCGCAGCGCGTCGGGTGCTGCGTTTCCAGGGGCAAACCTGAAAAATGGATCAAGCGGCTTCAAACGGTAGATTTTGATAGAAGCCGTGCTTCTTGAGCTCGGCGGTTGCGGGGTGCTCATGTTTGAGCAGCGACCACCTGCCATGCTTCATCTCGAAATCAAGCCCGGCTTTTGCGTGAGCGCACATATCGGTCAGCAGGGTCACCGCATCGCCGTTGCCGCTCGCGCGAATCAGAGGCTCATAAACTCGATCTGAAAGCCGAGTTCGGGGAATGCGCCCCTCTCCAAACTTTCGTTCATTGATGCCAGTATCGGCTCGATCTGCCCGCGGTCCATCGAAGTCTCCCATCGTTTCCTTACGAGCATCCGCTTCAGCCTTCACCGGCGCAACTTAATACATGGATGCGCCGACGCTAGGTGCGACCTCGTTCCTCGAGTCCCGCCAGCATCGCCAACACGTCCTCACGGTCTTGATCCACATGTGGCGGCGCTCGGTCGAACCGGACGGGCGTCGCCGACATCTTCAACGGACTCCCGAGGACTCTCAGATCTTGGCCGTCGTCGGTCCGCATCGGAACGACCATCTCTCGAGCCAGCGTATGAGAATTCGTCATCACCTGGTCCATCGTCGCCACGAGACCGGCGGGAACACCGACCGCCACAAGACGACGCTCCCAGTTTGCCGCGCTGTCCGCCCGCAGGGCTGCTGTAACGAACCTATCGAGGGCGTCGACGTTGACCACGCGATCCCTGTTGCGCCTGAAGCGTTCGTCCTCGATCAGATGCGCCACGTCCAGCTCCCTGCAGAAGCGCTCGAACTGCTGGTCGTTGCCAACGGCGACGGCGAGAGCGCCATCGGCGGTCTCGAACGTCTGGTAGGGCGCGATGTTGGGGTGGCGGTTGCCAATCCTTCCAGGAACCTTGCCGGAAACGAGATGGTTCGTGGCCGCGTTGATCAGCCACGCGACCTGGCTGTCATAGAGGGCAAGGTCGATGAACTGGCCCTCGCCGGTCCTGTCGCGGTGGCGCAGGGCGGCGAGGATGCCGACCGTCGCATACATCCCACACATCACGTCGGCGATCCCAAGTCCCACCTTGACAGGCCGACCGCCATGGGCGTCGCTTTCGCCTGTGATGCTCATGATCCCACCCATCGCCTGGATCAGGAAGTCGTAGCCGGTCCGGTCGGAGTAGGGTCCCGTCTGGCCGAAGCCGGAGATCGAGCACCAGACGATGTCGGGCTTGACCTCGCGGATGTCCTCATAGGCGAGCCCGCGCCTGGCAAGGTCGCCCGGCTTGTAGTTCTCGACGACGACGTCGGAAACGGCGGCCAGCCGGCGAACGAGTGCCGCGCCTTCCTCGCTGGCCAGATCGATGGCGATCGAGCGCTTGTTCCTGTTCGCAGAGAGGAAGTAGGCGCTCAGGTCGCTGTCGACGCCCGCCGCGTCCTTGACAAAGGGAGGCCCCCAGCTCCGCGTGTCGTCGCCGACGCCGGGCTTCTCCACCTTGATCACCTCCGCGCCGAGGTCGGCAAGGAGCTGGGTCGAAGTGGGTCCTGCGAGGATGCGCGAGAGGTCCAGGACGCGAAGGCCTTCTAGGCTTCGGGGCTTGGTGTCTTCGTTCATTTGATCATGCCTTCCAAGGAGAGCTTTTGAACCAGCGGACGAGATAGGCTGCCGATATCAGCACACCGAACCCCAATAGATTGCCGACCGCTTCCGCGGCGGTTGTCCTGCCTGCGTGATCGAGTGCGATGCCGATAGGCTGCGCGATCACCATCCCGGTGATGAAGACCGCCAAGGACTGCTGCCCTACGACCGTGAGTATCCGCACGACCGGGCCCTTCAGCCTGCTGCCGCCATGCCCGACTGCATGCACCGCGATGTAGCAGAGCGCGAGGAAGTGCACGAAGCGGAGGGCGCCGAAGTTCGTCTTGTCCGTGAACGGAGCTATGCGATGCGCGGCAGCCATGAAGAACGGATGCATCTCCTGAAAGCGCACCCAGGCAAAGGGCACCGTCAGCAGGACGACGGCAAACGCGAGGGCCATGAGCCGCCAGTCGTAGCGAAGCCTCGGAAGCGAGCCTCGCATCAGGAAGAAGCCCGTGAAGAACAGAAGCTGCCAGCCGAAAGGGTTGAAGAACCATGGCCTGTCCGACCACGGTTCCGCCGGTAAGGCGGTGTATCCGAATTGTGAGCTCACCCATAATAAAACCATGAAAAGAAACGGCAAAGTCTTATGGGCGCGGGCCGCAAAAATCATCGCTGGCATCAATGCCAGGATGACGATGTACATTGGAAGGATGTCGAAATAGTTCGGCACGTAGCGCAGCGTCAGAAGCCCGACCAGCAGATTGCCCGGATCCTTCATGAACGGAACCAGATTGAGGCTGTCGACGTAGGTGACGCCATCATAGCGCGTCCCGGCGACCACCATTATTGCGGCGACGACCACGAATACGATGATGTGGGCCCAGAAGATCTGCCACACACGTTGGGCGACGCGTGCGATCAGGGCAAGGGCGCCTTTCCGCTCGAAGGTGGATCCGAACGCGATGGCCGACGCCATTCCCGACTGGAAGACGAACATTTCAGTCGCGTCTGAGAACCCGAAGCGCGCGGGAATCCACAGGGCCCAGCCATCGTCAGGAATGTGCGCAAGCAGGATGATCAGCATCCCGACGCCTCGGAAGAAATCCAGACGAGGATCGCGTGCCCGCTTCGCCGGCGGGACAATCGTCGTTCCAGCAGCCTCAGAAGGCGTTGTCGTAGGCTGCTGCGTCGAAACGGCAGGCGATGAGGGTGAAACCGTCGCGTCCTGCTGCGGCTTCAAGCTCGTTACGGAAGTCATCTGCATTCTCCACGTTGATACCATGGCCGCCAAAGCCGTTTGCGACCGCGGCGAAGTCGGTCTCGCCTAGCGTGACCCCGGCGGACCGCAAGCCGGCGGAGGACTGTTTGAGAGCGATCAGGGCAAGGCTGCGGTCCTGGAAGACGACGATGGTTATCGGCAGCTTCAGATCCCGGACGGTAGCCAGTTCGCCAGCACCCATTTCGAGACCACCATCTCCCATGACGGCGACGACCCGCTTGGACCGATCTGCGACCTTTGCCCCGATAGCGAGGGGCAGGGCGGCCGCCATGGTGCAGAAACCCGCCGACTGAAGAAGCGACAGAGGCCTGGCCGCCGTCCACTTCTGCGACAGTAGGATACGGTGAGCGCCGCTGTCGACGGTCACGACGGCGTCGCGGCCCACCGCCCGGTTCAGCACGTCCACGATGGCGTGCGGCCCCCATTTAACCTTCGTGGCGAAGAGTTCGTCGAGACGGCGCCGTGCCGCCGCTGGTTCGCCTTCTCTCCAAGACGTCCGAGACTCGACCCGTTCGACAAGAACCGAAAGCAACGGCGTGATGGGGCAGTGCAGGGTGATGGCGGCATGGTGCATCCCATGATCTGCGACCCTTGGGCCGATCTCGACGAGCCTGTCCCGGTCGACGCCTCCGAGATCGAGCCAGCCGAGGCGCATCTCGATCGGATCGTAGCCGATCAGAAGCACGAGGTCCGACGACTTGACGAGATCGATAAGGACCTTGTCCGCCAACGGCGAGAGGCCCGCACCTCCAAGCGAAAGCGGATGGTCCTCCGGCACCAGCCCCTTGCCCTTGTAGGTCGTGACGACGGGCGCGCCGGTCTTCTCAGCGAGGAGTTGTGCGGCGGGCCCTGCCTCTGAACGCGCCGCTTCATATCCGGCAAGGATAAGCGGTCGGCTGGCTTCTGAAATCCTCTGTACGAGCATCGCGACGACAGGATCCGACGTCGCGACCACGGGCTGCCAGCAATCGGCCGGCTGGACCGCGCGAAGTTCTAGCGAAGGCATGAGTGCGACCGATGGCGAGATGTCCAGATGTACTGGGCCGGGCGGTTCGGCTGTCGCGATGGCGATCGCCCGAGCGACCGTCGACGCCGCGCTTTCCGGCTCAAGTTCGAACGACGCCTTCACAAGCGGTTTCAGGAGCTGGGCGTGATCGATGACCTGATGCGTGTAGCGGCTTCGCGTGGCCCGGTCGACGATCCCCGAAATGACGATCAGCGGCACCCGCTCCTGCAAGGCGTCGGCGATGCCGTTCACCGCGTTTGCAAGTCCGGGTCCGACGGTCGTCAGCAGGACCTCGGGACGGCCGGTCATGGCGCTCGCGCCTGCGGCCATGATGGCGGCTGCGGTCTCGTGGCGGGCGAGGTGGAACTTCACTCCGGCCGCCTGAAGCGCATCGAGCATTGTGACGACTTCGCCGCCGGGCATCCCGAAGGCGTGCGACACGCCGTGGCTGCGAAGCGTTCGGGCCACCACGTCGGCTACGCGCATCGGCATCTCGTCTGTCGTTGTCGTGTTCATGCATGATCCATTTATAAGTCGCGCGGGCTCACGCTATTGACGAGGAATCACCCGCAACGTGTTGTTATCGTTCCATCGCACGAACAACGAAGGCGACGACCGTACCGAACAGCATGTGCCCGATGAGGGACGCCCATGCGAGATTGACAAAGCCCAGGAACGGCGGCAGGCCCGCGAAGATATGCGCCATCACGTAGAGGGCGAATACCCAGAGGCCGACGCCGAAGCCCATGCCGGTCAGGAGAGTAGGAAACCGCGGGACGATCAGGCGCTGGAGCGGCCGGGCGATGAACAGGTATCCGATCGGGTAGAACAAGATCCCGACGATGGCGTGGATGGCTTCGGCCAGCAGAAGGTTCTGGAACCCGAAGACCGACTGCACGAGCGCCGCCGGCTCGAGTGGGCCGCCGACCCAGAGCGGGGTTATCAGGCGGGCCCAGATCTCCCATGTGACGTCGGCGGCCAGACCGGCGAAGATCACCGTCCGAAGCAGGCCGGGCTGGATTTCAGGAAAGACGGATGCCTTTTGTGTTTCCATCATGGACATGGATGTTCTCCTAGTTTCAGGATTGAAGATCAGATCTGAGGGTGAAAGCCTGCCGACCGGCGCACCGACTGGAAGAGCCGGTCTTCGGTCTTGAGGCGCTGGCGGATGTTGGCGATGCTTGATACGGCGACGTCGTTTCCGCGCGCGGCGGCGGCGCGCGCAAGAGCGAGCACGAAGAAGTCCCGCTGTGCGTTGCTGCCGCCGATCTTTGGTAAGTTGGTGACCATTCGGTCGAGCATTCGCTTGTCGGCCGGCGTGCCCATGCCTGTCAGGACGTGGGCGACCGGAAGCCCGACTTCGGCGGCCACTCGAGCCTGATCGTCCGTCCCCGACGCCTTCGCCTCGATGCTGGCGACGAGTTCTGCGGCACCGACATCGTCTCCCACGGCGACCATGGCTGCAAGATTGTGAAGGGCGGCGAAGACGAGCGTGGTGTCGGTACGGCGGCCGTAGGCGATTTCGGCAAGTTCCTTCCATCGGTCTCCGACATGGACCCCCGACTGCTCCAGTCTCCACAGCAGGGACACGGCGTTCGCCATGTCGCGGAAGTCGTCGGTCTGCTGCGGCCGCACTTCGTCGTCGTAGACTTCCAAGACGCGGTCATGGTCGCCGCGTTCGAGGTGGAGCAGGCCTAGATGCCAGGCCATGTGGAAAGAGAAATTGTTGCAGTGCGACCAGGCGTCGCGGCTGCTTTCCAGCCATTCGATGCCCTGCGTCGTCTCGCCGCGCATTTCGAAGACGTGCGACACGGCGTGAAGACCCCAGGAATCCTCCGGTTGAAGCGAAACCGCCACCTGACCCGTCTCCATCGCCTCGTCGTACCGACCATGCTCTTCCAGGGAAAAGGCATGGCATCCGAGGACGAAGCCGGCGCTTGGCGACTTTCGTGACAACCCGTCGACCGCCCGCGTGCTGGCGGCGAGCATTCCCGATGCGTCGCCAAGCATGAAGCGCAGGGCATGCGAGATCTTGAAAGGAAGAAAGGCGGTCGCCCGGTCGGCAAAACCGCCGTCGAGGATGTCGGCGGAGCGCGCGAAAGAGCCGTCGGCCGCCGCCGCCAAGGCGTCGACGAGAATGCGCTCGTCGTTCGTTCCGCCACCTTTCCTGACAAGCGACGCCCGCGCACCCGCAAGAGCCGCCGTAGCGTTCGTGGCCAGTTCGGAACGGGCAAGTATGAGATTGGCGAATCCTTTGAGAGCATGTGCGGCGACGTGGTCGTGGTCCGCTGCGAGGGCGGCCTGGATCGCCGCTCCCGCAGTCGGCCTGTGCGCAGCCAGAGCATAGACCGCGTTCTCGAACGAGCGCATTGCTTCGGCGCTGTCTGTGCTGGTCATGAGGTCGTATGCATCGCGGGTCATCTGGCATTCTCCATGAGGAAGATTGCCGTCTATTCGGAACCGCGGGCGGCATTCGTTACATGCCGTCAAATTATTTTTTAAAAATTTGTTCCAGAGGCAAAAGAGCGACGCTGGCCGCATGCCATTCCGATCGGATGGGGTCTGGGTCTCCAATCCTTGCGAAGCAAAGCTCGAACAACGCCGCAAGTATCAAAGAAAGTGGCGAGGCCCACTTTTGTTAGCCTCACGGCCAGAATTTTTTTCGAAGGCTTGTAACGCTCGCCGCCAGTTCTGCGAACAAGGCCCGATACGACACTCCAACGAGGTTTCGGACATGCAGAACAACGGATTGAGCGGGCAGGTCGTGATGGTAACCGGCGCGGGCGGAAATCTCGGAGCCGCGGTCGCGAGCGAACTGGCCTCGAGCGGCGCGCGGATCGTCTGCGTCGAGCGCAGCCCCGACGCCTTGGAAAAGACCGCCGCCATGCTTCCCGCTGACGCCGAGGTGCTCAAGCTTGCGGACGTCGACCTCGCCGATGGCGCTGCCTGTCGCACCGCCGTGGAGAAGGCGATCGCGGCATTTGGCCGTGTCGACGGCTTGGCCAACACAGTCGGAGGCTTCAGGACGGGGCCCGTCGACGAGGAGGGAATGGAAGCCTGGGACGCGCTCTTCCGAATGAACGCATTGACGGCCTATGCCATCAGCGCCGCCGTCCTGAAGCCCATGCGCGCGGCCGGCTACGGGCGCATCGTGCACGTCGCGGCAGCGCCCGGACTAAAGGCCGGCGCGAACCAGGCGGCCTACGCGGCATCGAAAAGTGCAGTGATCCGGCTCACGGAAGCCATTGCCGCGGAAGGCCGCGCCTCGAAGATATCGGCAAACTGCATCCTTCCCGGCACGATCGACACGCCGCAGAACCGCGCCGCAATGCCGAACGCCAAGACCGACGCCTGGGTCCAGCCGGCCGCCATCGCGAAGCTCGTCAGGTACCTCGTGTCGGGCGAGGCCGGCCTGGTGACGGGCGCAGCCATACCCGCGACCGGCAACGTGTGAGGCCGCCATGCAGAACGATCCCGTCTCCTTCATCCTGTATTCCTGGGGCGTGATCGGCCTGATGGTCGCCATCGCCTTCCTGCTGCTGGGCTTCGATCGTGTGGATCCCGGCGCGAAGGACGCCTACGCGGTCAGGCCGCTTCTCGTTCCCGGACTCGTCCTGCTGTGGCCCGTCGTTCTCTGGCGGTGGGCCATCTTGGCGAAGGAGCGATAGCATGCAGCGCCGCCATAGAAAGGCCCATGCAGTCATCTGGACGTCTATCGCGATCTGCCTGCCGCTGCTGCTCGTAGTCGTCTTCGCAAGCGTGCCGAAGCTTCCTGCCGATGCTCCCGCCATCCGTCTGGACAACCCGGCTTCAGGAGACGCACGATGAGCGCCGCCTACAGACCGGTCATCTGGAACCGCAACAAGATGATCTACGACGCCGTCCTCGTCGTAGGCATATTCGTCTACGTCAATCTGTTCCTGCAGGTCGGACCGCTGATATCGCCCGCGTTTCGCGACATCGACGCTCCAACGCAGCGCATGAGGGTGTTTGGCACGCTCGCATTTCTGATGCTGACGATCATCCTGTCGATCGGGCCGCTCGCCCGGATCGACACCCGCTTCATGCCATTGCTTTACAATAGGCGGCATTTCGGGGTGATGACCGCGATCGTCGCCTTCACGCACGCGTACTACGTCCTGAGCTGGTACTTCTCGTTCAGCCCGACCCCTCAGCTCACGGCGCTGTTCACGAGCAATACCAGCTTCACCAGCGTCGCGGGTTTTCCGTTCGAACTGTTCGGCGTCGTCGCCCTCTTGATCCTCGCGGTTCTGGCCGTCACGAGCCACGACTTCTGGCTCTCCTTCCTGACGCCGCCGCTCTGGAAGGCAGTCCACATGAGCGTCTACTTCGCCTACGCGGCTGTCGTCCTCCACGTCGCGCTCGGCGCGCTGGCAGATCGCCGCGACATGGTGCTAGGCCTGTTTATGGCGGCGGGCCTGGGCTCGCTCTGCGTCCTTCACCTTATAGCCGGATGGCGCGAGCGCTCGGCCGACGCCGCAGGGTCTCCGCTCGACGAAGGCTGGATCGTGGCCGGCGACTTGAACGAAATCGCGGAGGGCCGGGCGATCATCGGTGCGACGCCGGGCGGGGAGAGGATCGCCGTCTATAGGTCAAAGGGAGGGCTTTCGGCCCTGTCGAACGTCTGCTCCCATCAGAATGGGCCGATCGGCGAGGGCAAGGTGGTGCTGGGCTTCGTCACATGCCCATGGCACGGCTACCAGTACCGCCTTGAGGACGGCTGTTCGCCGCCTCCGTTTCGCGAGCGTATCAGGAAGTACAACGTCAAGCTTTCCGGCTCGACCGTACTGGTCGATCCCGAGCCTGTGCCTCTCGGAACGAGGATCGCGCCCCTGCCGATTCCGCCCGAACTGCTTGCCCGAACCGAAGTCCCGAAGAAGGAGAAGATCTAATGCTGAAGCAAGCAGAACGCGGGTTCTTCGTGGGATACTTCACGAAGGTCCCGCCCGACGTGAAGGCGACCATGATCGGGGCGATCGTCTTCCTCGTAGCCGGGCTTGCCTCGGCGTCGATGATGCTTTCGATCAACACCGACAGTCCTGGCTCGGGGTCGTACGCCGACGAGCTCTC
>JGI25151J46595_10001695_pt1 | contig 14374 bp, 13 predicted proteins | sample AraplaMF_Col_mLB_FD_46595 | JGI IMG/M metagenome (IMG submission 46595) | reverse complement strand
TATTACGCCTGTAATTAAAAAAAGTAAAGAAGAAAATATTTCATTGTCAGGTGGTAAAAGCATAGACATATCGATAGTTTAATTACCTACATTGTGCCGCTCATACTATCGATAAAATAAAAAGCCATCTTAAAAGTATTCCTCTACTTTTAAGATAGCTTTAGCATATTAGTCTTCCATATCTTGTTCGAAGCTTACAATTTCTCCTGTAGATGAATCAACATCAACTTCGTATTCATACTGACCATTTTTAATTTCGATTTCATAAATACCATCATCAAGCTTAATTTTAGTCACTGTGCCATTTGCTTTCGTTAATGCCTTTTCAATAGCCTGCTCTTTTGTGATTTTAGTTGTTAGAGTGGCGGCAGTCACATGAACATCCAGATCATCGTCATCTCGACGTTCCTTCTTTTGCTTTAGCAGCTTCCCTGTATAGGCATCAAATTTCATGTCATATTCTTCTGTATCTGTATAAACTTCCACCTCATAGACAGAACGATAACGATTCTGGTCTAACTCAATATCAGCAACCGTTCCATCGACAACCGCTAGCGCCTTTTTCTCAATTTCCTGCATTGTTACTATCTTTTTTTCTTGAGCATTACCTGTTAATAATGTTGTTGAGCCAATAACAGCTCCAACACCAAGTGCACCGACTAACGCTGGGATAAAAACCATTTTTTTCATGTTCATATGTCCATCTCTCCTTTGTTTTTTCCCGCACATCACTGACAGTAAGAGCCACTCTCCAAGCAAAGGAGTGTAACACTGCAACTGCTTAGTAAATGTTCGGTTGGTTCAGAGCAACAGATGTTGGTCACACAAGCAGCACCAGGGTGTAATGGTTTAATCTTGTGTTCCCCCTTATCCTTCGGAGATGAAGAAAGCCCCTCTGAACGAAGTTTCGCTTTAACTATTCTTAGCTTATCAAGCAAAGATGAAAGGACAATAAGAGAAACATTAGAATTTCATGAGAAGGACTTAATGATCATCATCCCAAGTAACGGACATAACCTTTCCAGAAACAGCATGTATTTGAAAAACAGCTTCGTCATCTTTCGTCTCAACTTCAACTAAATAGTAGCCACCATCCGCAGTTTCCTCATAATCAACTGAATCCACTTCTCCATTTAGTTGTTGGAGGGCAATCTTTATTGCTTGCGATTCAGAAATAAAGTTTTCTACTTCAGGTCGCTCAATTGGTTGGACATTTTTTTTAGATATCAACTCACCTGTAAAAGCATCGAGGGCCAACTCTTTTTGCTCATCCTCTTTTTCAACCCTGACGGTGTAAACATGATCTGTTAACTTAACACTTTCTACACGACCATATTCTTTTTTTAAAAATTGACGTATTTGCGATTCTGTTAACAATAATTTACTTTCTGCTTCCATCAATTTTAACGCTTTAATTTGTTGAGTAGTAGGATCTAGTATCGCTGTGTAAGTGGCTCTATCTCGCGTAAATATCATTTCATACTCGTTTTCTTGCTTTTTAACCTTTGTTACATGACCGTTGTAGATTGTTTCAATATGGTCAATGGCTTTTGCTTCACTTAGAGGCTCGGCATGAAAAAAGCGGTTTTGAGCATACCATAGTGTTACACTACAAAGAATGATGATGGCAACAATTATCAATAGCCATTTTTTCATTGTTGCCCCTCCTTTGGTACTCGTAATGTAAAGCTTGAGCCCTCACCAAGTGTACTTTCAACTTCGATTGTAATGCCCAATTGCCCTGCAAGCTCATGGGCAATAGCCAACCTAAGCCAGACCCTCCAGTTTTACGATTACGGTCCTCATTCACACGATAAAAACGTTCAAATAAATGGGAAATGTGCTCATTTGGAATCCCCGCTCCAAAATCTTGAATCGTAATAAGAACATAATCGGTAGTTTCTTTAGCATGTACGAGGACTTCATCCTCACTATATTTACGGGCATTATCAAGTAAAATGAACAGCAGTTGCTTCAACATTTTTTCATCACTATAAATAATATTTGGCAGTTTAGTATCAACAACGAATGAGCGATGATAGGCATGTTGCATTTGTAAAGCAATCTTCTTTAAAAAGGAGGCAAGCTCTATCTGCATGCAATGTACTTCAAAATGCTCGTTATTTTTGGCTAACTCAAGCAATTGCAACACCATTTCATGCATACGCGCTGATTCATTCACAATGGCTTGTAGCGATTCCTGTGCTACCTCTTTATTTTCAAAGCCTCTACGTACTAGCAATTTTGCATAGCTTTCAATTACAGTAATGGGCGTTTTTAATTCATGGGAAGCATTCGATACAAATTGCTGTTGCTTTTGATAATGCTCTTCAAGCTTCTCCATCATCATGTTAAAAGTACGATGAATGTTTGATAACTCGTCCCCACCCTTATCCGGTATTTCAATTTTTTCATACTTACCCGTCGTAGCACTTTTAAGCATCGTTTCATTTAACCGATTGAGTGGCAATAAAATAAGGCGACCGAGCGCTAAACTNGCTAAAAATATAGGAATTGTCGCAACGATTGATACGACCATCAATATCGCTTTTAGCAAACCTAATGTGCTCGCCACTTCTTCCATTGACTGTTGTAATTTTATTTGCACAACGNTTCCGTCCATCCAAATNGCCGGCATCGTAAAGGTAATGTACGGAACATCAGGCATCTCTAGCGTAGCCTGAACTTTCATTTTTAAGTTCTGTCCATCATTAATATAGACTGCGCCATCTGTTGGCATATAAGCTCTTAAGACTTGCTGTAAGTCGGTTTGCTCGTTTAACTGACTTAATGTCGAGCTTAGTTCATTTGCTCTTGCTTGGAGCTGTTTATATTCGGTATTATAAGCAAACTTCTCATACAAAAAGTAAATACCACTATTCGTAGCTACTAATAAAACGAGCATTAATAATGTGGTTAGCAGATGAATTTTTGTTTTAAGTTTCATGTTTGTGCTCCTTTAGCACATACCCTACCCCACGCACCGTTTGGATAATTGGTGTATCGTTAGCCGCTTCAAGCTTTTGTCGTACATAGCGAATATAAACATCCACAACATTCGTATCTCCGTAATAGTCATAACCCCATACAGCCTCTAAAATTTGCTCCCTAGCCAGTACTTGCTTTGGATGCTTTAGTAAATATAAAAGCAAATCATATTCACGGGGTGTCAATTGAAGTTCTTTTCCATAATAAATTACCTCGCGTGTCTGTTCATTAATGGACAATCGTCCGAATGTTGGCTGGGCATGTTGTAGATTTCCTTTTTGGGAGAATCTTAAAGCAGTCCGAATGCGGGCAAGTAATTCTTCAATATCAAACGGCTTCGTTATATAATCATTTGCTCCAAGATCCAGACCCTTTACCTTATCTTCCACTTCACTCTTTGCAGTTAGCATAATTACAGGCGTCTGTGATTCTGTTGCACGAATACGTTTTAGTACATCAATCCCGCTCATCTCGGGTAGCATCACATCCAGTAAGATTAAATCCCATTGCTGCTCACGATATTTAAGCAAACCATCTGTCCCTGTATGTGCCATATCAGCTTTATAACCCTCAAATTGAAGCTCTAACTGTAGAACTCTTGCGATATTCTCTTCATCCTCTATTATTAAAATTCGATTGGTCATGTCGAATCAGTCCTCATCATTTTCTTTTCATCGTAAACGATACTAAGGGTGGAAGTCTAATTAGAAAATGATGAGAGGAACAATAAATTAAGCTCGACAACAAACACGATCTCAGCACAGCAATCTTCCAAGTTTAAAAATTCACATCCTAAACCATGTCGAGTGACACATTTTTTTAATACTACATATTTAATTTGTGCATACTTTAACTACATTACTGAGCAAAAAATAATAATGGGCAAAAATCTTCACATTTTTTTCCTAAAGCTATAGAATAGTAATATATCGTTTTCCTCTAGGAAACTTTATTTCATTAATGATACTTTTTGAAATGAGGGAACAACATGGTTTACAAACGAATGACAAAATCCTCTGCTGAGGCAGTTTTAGATGGAGATATTACAGGTTGGCGACGAATCTTACCGTTTCTTGGTCCAGCCTTCATCGCTGCGGTTGCCTATATTGATCCAGGCAACTTCGCAACAAATATTACAGCAGGTTCACAATATGGCTATTTATTGCTTTGGGTAATCGCTTTTTCTAATTTAATGGCAGTGTTAATTCAATCCTTGTCGGCAAAGCTTGGTATTGCGACAGGTAAAAATTTACCCGAAGTAGCACGTGAACATTTTTCTAAAAAAACGTCTATCTTTTTATGGATCCAGGCTGAATTGGTCATTATTGCAACAGACCTTGCAGAATTTATTGGTGCTGCATTAGGGCTATACTTGTTATTCAATATTCCAATGTTGCCTGCAGCGCTTATTACAGCAGTTGGTTCATTTGCTATTTTAGAATTGCAGCGCAGAGGCTTTAGAGCATTTGAAGCAGGCATTTCTGGCATGGTGCTTATCGTCGTATTAGCATTTGCATTCCAAACATTTTTAGCACAGCCAAATTGGGGCGAAGTAACAATGGGCATGTTCACACCGCGCTTTGAAGGAGTAGATTCTATTTTACTCGCAACAGGTATTTTAGGGGCAACTGTCATGCCACACGCTATTTACTTGCATTCTTCATTAACCCAAAATCGCATCGTTGGCCGAAATGATAAAGAGAAGAAACGGATTTTCCGTTTTGAGTTTATTGATATTATCATCGCGATGATTATTGCCGGTGCCATCAATATGAGTATGCTTGTTATTGCTGCAGCAGTATTCCATACACAAGGCGTAGTAGTTGAAGATTTAGATATCGCTTATAACGGATTAAAAGAGGCGCTTGGTCCGATGGCGGCAGTGTCCTTTGGCCTTGGCCTTCTCATTGCAGGTCTTGCTAGTTCTTCAGTTGGTACACTTGCAGGTGACGTTGTGATGCAAGGCTTTATTAGAAGAAAAATACCGCTCTATTTACGCCGCGCTGTTACAATGTTACCACCTCTGGTCATCATTGCATCCGGTGTGAACGCGACTTATGCGCTTGTCCTAAGTCAGGTTATTCTATCCTTTGGTATCGCATTTGCTCTTGTACCGCTTGTACTGTTTACAAGTAAGCGTGACATCATGGGAAGCCTAGTCAACCATCGTATTACAACTATATTAGGATGGATTGTCGTTGTGATTGTAGTTACTTTAAATGTTTATTTATTATGGCAAACAATACTTGGTTAAAAAATGCCAGACACAAAGACCTTAAATCTGGTTTTGTGTCTGGCATTTCTACATGTAAGAGGCTTACTCCATAACGTGTGGTTGATTTCCGTTCCGACTAGGCGCTTTGCCGCTGCCGCTACGCTTTCGCACAGTGTAACGTAGCGGCAGCCACAGAATGTTGGTCACGAAGGCATTATCACAGGACGTGATGCTTTTAGCCTTCGTTCCCCTATTGATGATCCCAAAGGAGTCGCCCAGTCGTAACGAAGATCAACTATTTATATGTCATAAGTTTTAGCAATTGTCACCCCTACTACAATGAGATATTTTTCACCCTTAAATATCTATCTTCTCAATGTTCCTAAATGATAAGTAGGCCACGCTTATACCGATAATCGCTAAAGTGATAGGTATAAAAATAATATCATATAAGGTGAAGTTACCCGAATTTGATGATACGACCGATACAATTAATATAGATGATACAATCGTTGCCGGAATGGAGTATTTTCTCATACCGAAATACAATGGTATTAATGCGATGCATGATGCAGAAACTGCATTCATGATCACAGCGGGAATTCGTTGTATGATGAGAGATACCGATAATGTATCTGGGAGCAATTGAAAACTCTCACTAACAGCACAAAAAATCGCTGTTATAAAAAGAGTCGATAAAATAATTGCACTAAAGGTAAAAAGAACAACTATAGCTAACTTTGAAGCAATTAGTTTTTTTCTATTGATCGGGTACATAAAGGCTACAGTGATCGTTTTATATTTAAATTCTCCAATAATAAACTTGGCGATTAACACACTAGCAAAAATAATAAATACTGCTCTTACAAATGAATCTATTATGCCTAATGCCGTCTGATAAGTTCTAAAATCTACATCTCCTTCTACTTTAGTGATAAATATAAGCATAAAAATAACAGCTAGTATTACAAAATTTGCGAAGACAGCTCGTTTTATATATGAACCAATATGATATTTTTTCATTTCTAAACGCATTAAATTAAGCACTAGTGACACCTCCATTGATTAACTTCAAGAAATAATCCTCTAATGAGCTTGTTTTTTTGCTAATGCCCTCAATTTCAATATCATGCTCAATCAATGTTTTAGATAGCACCTTTTGCGAAGCTGTCATTTCATAAATTCGAATACAATTGTCATCCACTAGTTTGAAATTAGTAATATTCAGTTTACTTTCTAAAATAAAGGCAGCCTTTTTACCATCATTAACAATCAATTCTATATAATTTGACTGACTACGATTGACAGCGTCCATAGATACTTCCTTCATTAATCTCCCATCCTTAATAACTCCAACTGTATCTGCCAACTGTTCAATTTCACCCAAAATGTGGCTAGAAATCATAATAGTAATGCCATACTCTTTACAAAGCATCTTGAATAACTCTCGAAGCTCTTTAATGCCGACTGGATCTAGCCCATTAATCGGTTCATCTAAAATAAGTAGTTCCGGCTTCGTAATAATTGCACGTGCAATACCCAAGCGTTGTTTCATTCCAAGGGAAAAGTCTTTTACACGTTTATTTTCGGTGTTTGTTAGTTTTACCAAATCTAGAACATGCGTAATTTCTTTCTTGTCATAATAGCCCATATATTCGCAATGTAATTCTAAAGTTTCCTTTGCCGTTAAATTTTCATAAAAAATTGGGTATTCAATAATCGTCCCCATCCTTTTCAGCACTTCGTATGAGCGGTCATTTAATTTCTCACCAAAGATTTCAATATCTCCACTCGTTGGCTTCGTAAGGTTTGTCAGCATTTTCATGACTGTCGTTTTTCCGGCACCATTAGGACCTAAAAAACCGTAGATCTCTCCTTTTTTCACATGCATAGTAACAGCAGAAACGACTTCTTTCCCCTCAAACACTTTCGTAAGCTGATTTGTCTTCACAATATATGTCATGTAAATCTCTCCCTTACATTTAACTATCCTTATTATAAAAAATGAAACTCTCTAATTTATTAATGGATTCTTACAAATTTCTTAAGCGCAGAAGAAAAGCCTGCAAAGCATTTTAAATGCTCTACAAGCACGGATGTTCAATACATCATTCGTTTTAAAGAAATCGTAAAAATGGTCTTCTCATATGGAATACTGGAAAGCTGGATGGAGCCATCCATTAATTCTACAAGACGTTTTGTAATCGTTAAGCCAAGTCCACTCCCTTGGAAGGATTTATTTCTAGAATCCTCAAGCGTATACATTCTTTCAAAAACATTATCGATATGATATTCGTCAATCCCTTTACCACGATCCCATACATCAATACAAATATTCGTATCATCAGTTCTTACTGTGAGTCCAATAATGTTTCCTGACGCCCCATAGGCAATCGCATTTGACAGTAAATTATTCAGAACCCTATCTAACGCTTCTTCATTGCCAAGTGCATACACGGCTATCTCTGGTATCTCTATATCAATCTCTAGTCCCATAGAGGTGACCATATCGTAAAATGATAAAATATTTTTCCGGCAAATTTCACTTACATTAATTTTCGTCAATGGATAATCTGTATCTCCAGCCTCCAATTTTGCCAGATCAAAAAATGTATGGATGATTTTTAATACTTCCAATGTTTTCGAATGAACACCAGTGAGTAACCGTTGCCGCTCCTCATCACTAAGTGTCTGATTAAGCTGCAGCATTTCCGTATAACCTAGTACAACTGTTAAAGGTGTTTTTAGATCATGTGAAATATTGGCCAACATCTTTTTCATGGAACTTTCCATTTTTCGATGCGTTACCAACACTTTTTGATTGTGGTCTAACAATGCATTCATCGCAATCAGTAACTGCTGTAATTCTTGATTAGCCGTCGATACTAAAACCTTTTCGTTCGATTGTTCGTCAATGATTATTTGTAGTTTTTGATGCATGTATTGAATCGTAGCGTCTTGTTGCTTTTTTGCTCTCACCTGAAAAATAATAATTCCTACGAGTAACACAATAATCAGTAATAGAAATATAATCATCATGATGTTTACCCTTCAAATTTATAGCCGATTCCCCAAAGCGTTTTAATATGCTTAGGATTGGATGGATCGTCTTCAATTTTTTCGCGCAACCTTCTTATATGTACATTAATAATATTTTCATCTCCATAGTAAGCATCATTCCAAATCAATTGATAAATTTGTTGCTTNGTAAAAACTCGATTACGATTTGTCACAAATAACTTTAAAATGGCAAATTCCTTTGACGTGAGCTTTACATTTTGCCCATTCTTCTCAACTGAAAAATTAACAAGGTCTATCGATAAGTCGTCTAGCTCTACTATATCTGTCTTATCCTCTACTTGACTGGAGTATTTTGTAGCTCTTCTAATCGCGGCTTTGACACGTGCCGAAAATTCCAGCATCGAAAACGGCTTGGCAATATAATCATCTGCCCCTAATCCTAACCCTAACGCTTTATCAACATCACTATCTTTGGCTGACATAATGATAATTGGAAGNGATGCTTGCTCTCGTATAATCTTTAAAACTTCTAATCCATTAAGCTTNGGTATCATAATATCCAAGATCACTAAATCAAAGGAATTGTTTAAACAATTTTGTAATGCTTCTTCTCCATTTACTGCAGAGGTGACAAGGAACCCCTCCATTGTTAAATAGCTTTCTACCATTTCACGAATGGCCTCGTCATCTTCTACTAGTAAAATATGCTTTTGCACGTGCATCCACCTCTCCCCNACNAAAANCCTGTTATTGATTGCCATTTATATAACAGTCTACCATATTCAATCAAACCACCAAAAGCAGGCAATAATTTTGNATACTAAAATTATTCATTAAAAAAACTGCCCTGCAAGCCATTTTCTATGGCTCACATGACAGTTTATTATTTATTAATCTACTTTTAAATCACATTGTTCAAGTGGAAGCATTTTTGTTTTATGCTTAATTTTATAGCCAAGCCATAACAGTAAGAACAGTGGAATACCGATATACGAGACAAGAACTCCGTACCAATCTACTGAACCACCCATAAAGGCATTGTAGTTTTGTCCAATAACAACAATCATACAAACCGTAAAGGCAAATAGNGGGCCGAATGGGAATAGCTTTGCTTTATACGGCAACAATTTCGGATCTAAGCCCTGTACGTCGAACGCTCGACGGAAACGGTAATGGCTAAATGCAATTCCTAGCCAAGCAATGAAGCCTGACATCCCAGAGGCATTTAGAAGCCACATGTAGACCACACCATCACCAAAGAATGAAGCTAAAAATGCTAGAGAGCCTACAGCTAAAGTCGCTAGTAATGCGTAAATTGGAATACCTCGACGGCTTAGTTTAGCGAAAAATTTCGGTGCATGTCCATCTACCGCTAATTGCCAAAGCATACGAGAAGATGCGTACAGCCCTGAATTCCCTGCTGACAGCATTGCCGTTAGAATGATAGCATTCATCAATGATGCAGCAAAAGCAATTCCTAAACGATCGAACACCAGTGTAAACGGTGAAACAGCGATATCTTCAGATAGCAAACGTGCGTCTGTAAACGGAATCAACAATCCAATTGCACCGATCGCTAAAATATAGAATAAAAGAATTCGCCAGAAAACGGACTTAACAGCTTTCGGAATATTTTTACCAGGATCATCTGTTTCACCTGCTGTTATTCCAAGTAATTCTGTTCCTTGGAACGAGAATCCCGCAGCTAAGAAAATACCAAATGTAGCAAGGAATCCACCGTGGAATGGTCCATCACTAATAAAGAAATTCGTAAAGCCTACCGGAGCGTTTCCTCCTAAAATACCAAATATCATTAAGAAACTGATGATAATAAAAATGATTACAGTTACAACCTTTATCATGGCAAACCAATATTCACTTTCACCATAGCTTTTTACTGATAATAGATTGAACGTTAAAACGACAGCAATAAATAAAACAGTCCAAAGTGCTGATGAGCTATCTGGGAACCAATATTTCATAATTAATGATACAGCAGAAATTTCTGCCGCAATTGTAATTGCCCAGTTGTACCAATAGTTCCAACCAAGTGCAAAGCCTAGAGCTGGATCCACAAATTTTGTAGCATACGTGCTAAATGAGCCCGATGATGGCATATAGGCTGCCATTTCGCCTAAGCTCGTCATTAAAAAATACACCATGATACCGATTAATGCATAAGCAAGAAGTGCACCACCAGGGCCTGCTTGTGCAATGGCACCACCACTAGCTAAAAACAATCCTGTACCGATTGTACCGCCTAATGAAATCATTGTAATATGACGGCTTTTTAATTCTTTTTTCAGCTTTGGCGCTTTATGGCCGAGCTGATTGACTTTTATTTCACTCACAATTTAACTTCCTTCCTTTTAAGAGGCGAAAAAAATGCCATCACATGAACGGCAGTGATGGCTAAGTAAGTCCTCTGTTTCTTCAAAATGATAGCTCAACACGTTGTCCAAACGTGACAGTTCTGTTCCTTTCGGAGACAGCCCCAGCATGAGGTTTTCAAGTCCCCTCACACTTCGGCAGTATTTCCTTTCAGCTAATTTCACAAATGCTTGTCATTTCCATTAACATACTCTTAAATACCGCGACCTCTACCTCAATAAACATGAGGCATTAAATATTAAATTTATGATGGGTATTAGTTTAACATACGACCTATAACATTTCAATAACCTGATTAATGTTCTATATTTTTCGAATTTTCCACTATTTTTATTAATGTGATAAAGTGGTATAGTGATTCAATCATAATTGTTCTAACAAGGGGGATTTACTTGACTACTCATGAACATACCGATGCTTATCCAAGCAGGAAAATTAACTGGAAAGGTACTAATATCTTAAATGCTTGTCATTTCCATTAGTATACTCTTAAATACCGCGACCTCTACCTCAATATAAACATGAGGCATATAATTATTAAATTTATGATGGGTTTTATTCTAACATACGACCTATGCCATTACAATAACTCGAGTAATATTCTATATTTTGTGAATTTTCCACTATTTTTATTATTGTGATAAAGTGGTATAGTGGTTCAATCATATTGGTTCTAACAGGGGGGATTTATTTGACTACTCATGAACATACCGATACTTATCCTAGCAGAAAAATTAGCTGGAAAGGTACAACCTTATTACTAGTGATTGGCGTAATTTGTATTGCCTCGACATTACGGATGCCGCTAACAGTTGTTGGACCTATTATTTCCTTTATCCGTGAAGACCTCGGCATATCCTATGCACTAGCGGGCTTTCTAACAACAATCCCATTGTTAGCATTTGCAATCATTTCTCCATTCGTGCCGATTGTCGCACGTAAAATCGGGCTAGAACTAACATTATTTTTCTCAACTATTCTTTTGGCGTTAGGGATTGTAATACGCTCCCTCGGCACAACTAGTTTGCTCGTATTTGGTACTGCGCTAATTGGTATAGCCATTTCATTCGGTAATGTACTTATTCCAGGATTACTTAAATTGAAGTTTCCCTTTCATGTAGGTTTACTAATGGCTTTTTTCACAATGTCGATGAATTTGACAGCTGGACTCGGTGCTGGCATTAGCTATCCTGTTGCCCATTCATCACTTGGCTGGCAAGGTGCACTGGCAGTCGCTCTTGTTCTCGTGGCGTTAACCATTTTAATATGGATTCCACAGTTGAAATTTAATAAGTCTGAGCCTAATGGTAAAACTACGAAAGAGCGTACACCTTTATGGAAATCACCTGTTACTTGGGCAGTAGCCGGAGCAATGGGATTTCAATCATTATTATTCTATACAACTGCTGCTTGGATCCCTGAAATATTCATAGCACAAGGATTAGCTGCAGATCGTGCAGGATGGATGTTTTCCATCATGCAATTTTCACAAGTCCCAATGGCTTTAGCGGTGCCAATTATCGCTAGTAAAATGACATCTCAACGACCTCTCGTATTAATGTTTACGGCATTTTACTTAATTGGCTTTATCGGACTAGTGATGGAATGGACAAATCTCGCTATACTTTGGATGGTGCTACTAGGCTTAGCCGGAGGAGCTTCATTCTCATTAGCGATGATGTTCTTTACATTACGTACCCGCACCGCTTTTGAGGCAGCTGATTTATCAGGTTTTGCACAATCATTAGGGTATTTATTAGCCGCAATCGGTCCAATCTTATTTGGTTATTTGCATGATTTATTCGGAGGCTGGAATACGGCTGGTTGGTTATTTGTTGTCGTAGTATTGATACTCTTCTTATGTTCATTTAGGGCTTCTAAAAATGAATATATAAATTAAAAAAGGTAGCTCATGATCTTATTTCAGCGGGTGTTTGGCCACCCGCCGAATTTGAGCTACCTTTCTCTATTAGTAAGCTGGTTTCTGATAAAAATAGTTCGGTGTATTGTAAACATTAGCATAAGGCTTGTGATAAATATGAGTTGTAGCTGGCGAAAGAGGTGGAATCAACCATGTCCAATTGCCTGTAACCTCGCGATTTGCTACTGCTTCTGCTTCCTCAAACAATTTAAATTGCTGTGCAGCTGTATGATGATCGACAATGCTCACACCATCATCTTTAAAGGAATGTAGAACTGCCATATTTAGCTCAANTAATGCTCGGTCACGCCATAGAGAAGCCTGTTTAGCTGTATCAAGGTTAAAAATTTCTGCTATAGCNGGTAGCATATTATAGCGCTCATGATCTGCTAAATTACGTGCCCCGATTTCTGTACCCATATACCAACCATTGAATGGAGCTGCCTCAAAGTCGATACCTGCCATTTGGAAGCGCATGCTCGAAATAATCGGCACTGCATACCATTTTAATCCTAGCTTTTCTACTTGAGAAGATTCTGGGTGGCGAATCGGTACCTCTAGTACATATTCGTCAGGGATTATAAACACTTGTGGCTCTCTATCATCCACCTGTACGACAAGTGGAAGCACATCAAATGCTGTTCTCTCACCTTGCCAGCCAAGTGATTCACATACTTTTGTAAACGCAACGGAATGCGAATCACCAACGATTCCAGATTCCGTTTCATAGCCTGCATAGCGGATTAGCTGATGATTCCATATACGAACTCGTCCTGGTGCAAATATCGTTATTGTCGGACGAATTTTCCCATCATTTGTTGCGTATTGAATATGTTTAAGCAAAGCATTGAAGATATCCTCTTCATGTGAAAGACCACGGGCATCAACAACATGCAACGATTGCCAAAACAGTCGACCAATACACTTATTACTATTACGCCACGCCACTCGTGCACCAAAGATTAATTCTTCTGTTGTCGGTATATATTCTCCAGCTGTTTTAATATGCTGTAATTTATTTTCTAGCCATGTTTTTGACTCGTTTTGCTCTACTTGATAAAGTTCTAAAAACCGTTGTACTTCGTGTAAATTCATATCGAACTCCTCCATCTATCCCCATATTAGAGGAATGGAACTATTATCACCACGAAAAAATCTGCAAGAAAACATACATATTTTATATATGAAATACTTTGTTCAATATTTCTTATCAATTTTGGGATTAGGGCAAAGAAAGACACATTCCCTTCAAGTAGCTATTATGAGAATTTCGGGGGGGATTATAGAGGACAAAACCTTTTGTATGTAGAAATTGATTATACAAGAGGTATCTTTAGTTGCATAACCAATTTTGTGCATCATTTTTAAGCCCTTCGCAATACTTAGGAATAGACGTTATTACACGTCCATTAGAAATAAAACGTCCATAACGAAGGGTGATCCTTTTTAGCTTATAGTTGGCATAAAAAAAGCATGTTACACGAATGTGCNACATGCTTGATGACCCCTACGGGATTCGAACCCGTGTTACCGCCGTGAAAGGGCGGTGTCTTAACCACTTGACCAAGGGGCCGTGGCTCCGAAGGCAGGACTCGAACCTGCGACAACCTGATTAACAGTCAGGTGCTACTACCAACTGAGCTACTTCGGAATAATGGTGGGCCTAAATGGACTCGAACCATCGACCTCACGCTTATCAGGCGTGCGCTCTAACCAGCTGAGCTATAGGCCCTTATTTTGGAGCGGGTGATGAGAATCGAACTCACGACATCAGCTTGGAAGGCTGAGGTTTTACCATTAAACTACACCCGCATATGGTGGGTCAGGACGGAATCGAA
>JGI25151J46595_10001684_pt1 | contig 14479 bp, 13 predicted proteins | sample AraplaMF_Col_mLB_FD_46595 | JGI IMG/M metagenome (IMG submission 46595) | reverse complement strand
GCGCCCGGAAAACTCATCAGGCAAATCCAGCGACACCACCTGGCGCTCGATGTTGTCCAGCCGCTCCAGCAGCCGCCGCAGCGCCACGGGGTCGTCGGCGGAGACCTGATCGATCTCGCTTTCGAGGAATTTGAGGTCGCCGTAAAAATGGTTCAGGGCCGAGTTGATGCGCCAGTCGAACAGCCTGGGGATCCAGGCCAGCATCAGCAGCGCGATGCCCAGCAGGGGCAGGATGGCGTAGAAGACCAGCTCCGCATACTGGGCCGTGCGGTAAGGCAGCAGGGTTTCCATCCATGGGCGCGCGCCCAGGCTGTAGGCGCGGGCCGTGGGCGAGAGCGGGAAGTCGCTGCCGCGAAAACTCGGGAACTGGCCGTGGCGCTGCAGAAAGTTCGGTATCTCGTGGATTTCAATGGCGGCGTCCAGCAGGGCGCGCTGCAGGGCCGGGTGCACATCCGGCCGCACCAGCAGATGGGTTTGCAGGCTCATCAGCGTGAGGTCTTTGGGCGGAATGTCGCCGCGCAGCTCGATCGCACCCTGCGGCAGCAGCAGCGGCTGCAGGCGCGGGTTCTGGGCCGCCAGCGCACCGGCATGTTCAACGCCCAGCAGCTGGATGCCGCTGCTGCGCGTCAGGAGCTGCACGGCCTGCGAATCGTCACCGGCGACATGGAACACCAGGTCCACCTTGCCGTCGATTAGCGCATTGGCGGCTGCCACGCCGGCGCTGCTGTCGAGCTGCACGTCCGCGGGCCGCACGCTGGCATGCGCCAGCATCAGCGTGGCTGCCATGAAGGAGGAGGACGAGGCCGGCCCCGCCGCGATGCGCAAGCCCCTGGCCTGCGCCAGCGACAAAGGCCCGCCCGTGGTGGAGAAAATCCACACCGGCTCCTGGCCCACCACGGCCAGGGCCTGCACCCCGGTGTCGGCATTGGCATTGGCGTTGGCATAAATGCCCTGGGCAAAACCTATGCTGGTGGCGTCGCCGGGCCGGCCCAGCCGATCCAGCGAGCCTTTTTGCGTGTCTGAATACACCAGCTCGGCGCGCACGCCCATGCGCTCGAGCTGCTCGGCATAGCGCTGCGCCAGCATGGAGTAGCCGTCTTGCGGCGAGCCCGCGCCTATGAGCACTTCGCTGGGCGGCAGCACCTTCCATTGCGTGGCCGACCACCACAGGGCCAGGGCCGTGCACAGCAGCACCGGCAGGTAGAACAGCCACCAGCGCCGGCGGTAAAGCAGCAGCAGTTTCATCGCCCTTACCGCCCCCTCATCCGGTACAGCCGCTGGCGCACAAACTCGATGTGCTGGTGCAGCGTGTAGCAGCGCGCCATCAGGTCGCGGGGTGTGGCAAACGCCATCATGGCCTTGTCGATGCCGTTCAGGCGTATCAGGAAGCGCGTCAGGTCCAGGCCCGAGAGCGATTCCTGGCCCAGGTCGTTTTCAATGAACTTGAGCTCGCCGTACCAGCGGTTCACGCGGCTTTCCAGCACCCAGCGCAGGTAGGCCGGCACCAGCCGCATCAGCCACAGTGCCAGCAGCACAACCGGCAGCACGAGCAGCAGGATGCGCTCGGCGACCTGGGCCCACCAGAAGGGCAGNACGCGCTCCAGCCAGGGCAGGCCGTGCGTCAGGGTCTCGCGCGCCTCGCGCGCGGTGGGAAAGTCGATGCGCCGCAGCGAGGGGAAATCGCCCGCGCGGTGGAACAGCCCCCCGCCCGCGTGGACGTCCATGGCCACCGCGATGGCCAGGCGCTTGAGGGCGGGGTGCAGGCCCTCGCGCGCCACCAGGCTGGCCGAGGTGGTCAGCAGCGTGATGTCGCGCGGGGGCAGCCGCGCATCCAGCGTGCCCTGCGCCAGCAGGCGCGACTCGAGGTAGGGGTTGCGCTCGGTGATGGCGGCGGACTTGCGGATGTTCGCCATGTGGATGCCCGGCAGGCTCAGCATGTTCTGCACCACGAAGGACTCTGGCGCTGCCACGATGAAGACCACATCGACCGCCCCCTGCCGCAGGGCCTGGACGGCGGGGCTGCTGGTCAGCGGGGAGAGCGTCAGGTCACCGGCCTCCATCCTCGCCTGCTCCAGCAGCTTGAGCGCCACCTTGCGGGTGCCGCTGCCTTCGGGGCCTACGGCCACGCGCAGGCCCTGCAGCTGGTTGAGCGAATCGATTTCGCGGCCGCGTGTGAAAACCCACACTGGTTCCACATCCACATTGGCCAGGGTTTCGACACGGCTGCGGTCGCGCCTTTCCAGNGAGCTGCCCAGGTAGCCGAAGCCGCCCTGCATCAGGGCAAGGTCCGAAGGATTCACGGCCCTGCGAAGGCGCTCCAGGTTTTGCTGCGAACCGGCCGAGGTCTGGATTTCGAGCGTGACGCCGTGCTCCGCGAGTTTCTCGGCGTAGCGCTTGGCATGCAGGTAGTAGGCGCCGTCCGCGGCGGCCGTGGTGATGCTCAGCTGCGCGGGCGGCATGGGATAGACGAACAGCCACAGGCTCGTGGCCGTGGCTGCGGCGGCAAGCGCCATGGGCAACCGGATCCACAGCCATTTGCGTTGGTACAACTTCGCCATGCGCACAGGGAGAGTCCTGTAAAAGGTTGTACCTTTATAACGCAAGTCGTTACCTTCACCACACGGAGTAACGCGAAGGGCCCGGCCTGAAGGGCCCTCATTGCGCGCCTTCGAAGGCGCGTCAGGCGGGTGCTTCGGCTTTCGCTTTGGGCCTGGAGCCGGTGGTGCCCAGCAGCCAGAGATTGAGGCTGGGGGAACGGCTGATGAGCAGCGCCGACAGAATCGGCCCGGCAAGGCCCGCGGCGAGGCCCGCCACCATCAGCACATAGATGTCCGTGACGCCTATCTTCTTCAGGATGATGCGGCTCGCCGCGGTGAAGAACACATGCAGCAGGTAGATCGCGAATGAATAGGAGCCTACATAGGCCATGCGNGGTGAGCTCCAGCCGCTGCGCAGCAGCAGGAAGGCGCTGCCTACGCCGAGNCCGAGCGCGGCCAGGGAGGTGCCCTGCTCGGAGTATTGCGGAAACAGCATGGCCGCGGTGGCGGCGCAAATGAAGACCGCCGCTGCGATGCCGCGCGCCGCCGCACCGCCGATCTCAAAGCGTTTGCAGGCCAGTCCCGCGAGGAAGAAGGGCAGCAGGTACACCGCGCCCTGGGCGGCAAAATAATTCGGCGGACTGAAGTAGTCGAACAGCACCGCGCTCAGGGCCCACACCAGCGCGAAGCCGGCGGGCGTAGACAGCGCCTTGAAGTGCTCCAGCAAGACCACGACCAGGAAGACGATGAACAGCGCTTCCAGGAACCAGAAGTGCCCCACCGGCACGATGTGCAGCAACCACCAGTGGTCCACGGCATTGTTGGCGCCGGGCGTGACGGCCTGGACCACGGCAAAGAGGGTTCCCACCGTGATCAGCGGAAGCAGCAGCCTGCGCACCTTGCCTTTGATAAAGCCCGGGGCGTTGCCCTGGTAAGGCCGAAAGCCGTAAACGTAGCCCGAGATAAAGGAGAACAGCGGCATCCGTATATAGGCCAGCGCTTCATTGAAGACCTGCAGCCAATGCCCTTCCGGAATTCTCAAGCCGGTGCTGGGGGTGTCGCCCACGACATGAAACAAAACCAGCAGGACGCAGGCAATGCCCCTCAACGTATCCACCTCAAGGCTGCGTTTCATTTTCTGGCCGGTCATCGGATGCGGGTTCCTTTCTTCATGCTGCATGAGATCCGCCACCCGGATCGCGGGCCGCGTGTGCGCGATACAACGTCATTCGAACGTCGAATGACGAGTAGATCCATGAGATCAATGAGATCAATGCGGGGAGATGCTTGAAGCGTAATCAAGCAAGGCTGCTACTTCGGGTCCGCAAAAAAGCAAACTGTTGCAAGCAGTATCGTTTTGCGCGGCATCCAACATCCAGCGCACAGCTGTTACGTTGTTGCAACGAATGCGCCGCCTTTCTGTCAAATGAATCAACCGGGAAAACCCTAAACTGGGTTCGTCTCCTACATCAACTGTCTCGCTTGGCGCATGGCGTCTTTTGCAGATGTGTTCGATCCTCAATCAGCCGTTTCGCAGCGCCGTCACCTGGCGATTTCGCGGGACAAACACAGGAAGTGACATCCGGAAATGANTTCTCACACTCCGCTTTCAAGCGAAGATTCCGCGCGCTATGCAGCGCTGGTCGGGCAAAGTACGGCCATTACACGGCATGCCGAACTGCTGGCCTGGCTGCAGGGCGACATGCAGCAGTGCCTTCCCCACGACATCCTGCTCGCGGGCTGGGGCGATTTCCAGCAGGGCGTCCTGCAGCACGACGTCGTGTCCAGGCTGCCCGGTGCGCGCTCCTATGCCGCGGGCACGGACGGGCTGCCCTTTCTATTAGGCAAGTTCCATGAGCGCTGGGTGGCCGCCGACCGCCAGCCCTGCCGGCTGGACTTCAGCGAATTCGAATACCTAATTCGAATACCTGCTGGGCCGGGCCAGCTTGCCGGGCTCGTTCTCCGGCAGCCTGCGCGGCATGCGCTCGGTGCTCATCCACGGCCTGCAGGATGAGCGCGCGCAACAGGAATGCCTGTATGTGCTGATGAGTGCGCAGGAAATTCCGGCCGAGCCTTCCAGCACCGCCATCCGCATGCTGATGCCCAGCATGGACGCGGCGCTGCGCCAGATGGCGCCGCTGCCGCAGCAGCGCCGCGCCGCGGCGGCCGGCGCGCGCGCGGCCGAAGACAACTGCGGCCTCAGCGAGCGCGAGACCCAGATCATGGCCTGGGTGGCCATGGGTAAAACCAATTCCGAGATAGGCGCCATCCTCAACATCAGCGGCTTCACCGTGAAGAACCACATGCAGCGCATCTTCCAGAAGCTCAACGTCTTCAACCGTGCGCAGGCGGTTTCCAAAGTGACCAGGGTGGGCACTTATGGCTGAAGCAAACCAGCTCAACTCCGCGTCCGCCTGGCTGAACCAGCGCGAACCTCGCTCCATGGGGCTGGGGCGCAGCCACCTGTTCACCGCCGTGGAAGCCGGGCTTGATCCGCTGGTGCTGGTGTTTTCGCTGTGGGCGCTGGCCTTTTATTACGAAGGTTCGGTGCGGCCGGCCTACCTGATTCTGTCGCTCATCGTTTTTTCGCTGACCTTTCCGGGCAGCTCGCAACTGCGCCTGCCGGTGTGGAAGGTGTTTTTCAAGATCGCCTTCCACTGGATATGGATCGCCGGACTGCTGTTGCTGACGGGCTATGTGACGGAATACTTCCACAAGTTTTCGATGACGGTGCTGACCCATTGGCTGTGGGTCGCGCCCGTGGCCCAGGCCGGTGCGCACCTGGCGCTCAGGGCTGCGGCGCCGCAGCTGCTGAAGCTGCAGGGGCCGCCTCGCGGCGCGGTGATCGTCGGCATGAACGAACAGGGTGTTTCGCTGGCCAGGAATATCGCCGGCTCCACCTATTCGGGGATCGAGCTCAAGGGCTTTTTCGACGACCGCGGCGAAGACCGCAGGGAAGCGCAGGCCGAGCACCGGCTGGTCGGAAAAATCGACGACCTGCCGGCCTACGTCAAGCAGCATCGCATCCAGTTCATCTACCTGTCGCTGCCCATGGCATCGCGGCCGCGCATCCTGCAGGTGCTCGATGGCCTCAAGGACACCACCGCCTCGATCTATTTTGTGCCCGACATGTTCATCACCGACCTGATCCAGGGCCGCAGCGATACGGTGTGCGGCGTCACGGTGATTTCGGTGTGCGACACGCCCTTCCGCGGTGTCAACGGTTTTCTCAAGCGCGCCAGCGACGTCGTGCTGTCGCTGCTGATCCTGATGCTGATCTTTCCGATCATGCTGGTCATTGCCCTGCTGGTGAAGCTGGACTCCCCCGGGCCGGTCATCTTCAAGCAGCGCCGCTACGGCCTGGACGGCGAGCAGATCCTGGTCTACAAATTCCGCTCCATGGCCGTCACCGAGGACGGCGCCGCCATACGCCAGGCGAGCAAGAACGACATGCGGGTCACCCGCCTGGGCGCCATCCTGCGCAAGACCTCGCTCGACGAGCTGCCGCAGTTCGTCAATGTGTTGCAGGGCCGCATGAGCATCGTCGGCCCGCGCCCGCATGCGGTGGCGCACAACGAGATGTACCGCTCGCTGATCAAGGGCTACATGGTGCGCCACAAGGTCAGGCCCGGCATCACGGGCTGGGCCCAGGTCAACGGCCAGCGCGGCGAAACCGACACGCTGGACAAGATGCAGGCGCGCATCGACTGCGACCTGGACTACCTGCGCAACTGGTCGCTGCAGCTGGACTTTTTCATCATCCTGAAAACCATTCGCCTGGTCTTCAAGGATGGGGCCGCCTATTGAGGCCCGGCTTTCCTGGTGAGGTTGCTTGGAAAGTAGTGAATGTATTGATGAGTATTGAAACGTGTTGAAGTGTTTTGAAACCGGAAAAACAACAAAGAAAGGAAAAAGGGCGCAATCCCGCGAAGGACTATCGCCTCCCCATCATGAACCCGTTGTCTTCATTTGACTCTCCTGCCGCCGCCGTTTCATACGGCGGGCGCGGCTGCTTCCAGGTCTTTGCCGTCTTCGGCGCGGAGGGCCTGCTTTGAGTCCCCATCCCAAACTTTTGCCGATTCCGTTCCTGCTGCTGGGATTGTTTCCCCTCGCCGGGCAGGCCGACGAACTCGACACGCTGCAGTTCCGCCTCGGGCAAAGCGTGACCCATGACAGCAATGTGTTCCGCTTGCCCGATTCGGCCAATACGCAGGCAGTGCTCGGAAGGCCGGAGCGCGACGACAACGTGGCCGTGACGACGGCGGGTTTCAAGATCAACAAACCCTATGGGCTGCAGCGCTTCGAGCTCGACGCCAGCATTGAAGACCACCGTTACAGCCGCTTTTCCTACCTGGACTTCACGGCGGCCAACTATGCGGCCGCCTGGCGCTGGAGCTTCACGCCCAGGCTGCACGGCAACCTGACCAGCGACAGGCGCGAGTATGTCGACACCTACGCCGACGTGGCGGGAACGGGGCAGATCAACCGCCGCACCAACCGCTCCACCATTTTTGACGCGGAATACGAACTCGACGGCGCCTGGCGCGTGGTGGGCGGGCTGTTCGACCGCAGCAGCTCCAACAGCCAGCCCAACACCTTCGAGGCCGACTCCAAGGTCCATGGCGCCGAGGGCGGTGTGCGCTATGTCTACCCGTCCGGCACCTCCATGGCTTACCGCTACAGGGAAGGCAATGGCGAGTACCCGGGCCGTTTCCTGGCGCCGGGGATTGCCGGAAACTTCACGGACCGCGAGCATGAGTTCCGCTTCGATTGGGCGCCCAGCGCCGACACCACGCTGCGGGCCAAGGTCGCGCATTTCGAACGCAACCACGACGGCCTGGGCGCGCGGGACTTCTCCGGCATGACCGGCCAGCTGGACGCGGCCTGGGCCATCACGCCCAAAACCACGCTGGCGGGCGGTGTGGTGCGCGAGCTGGCCAGCTACCAGACCAACACCTCGAGCTACTACGAGGGCTGGCGCTTCTTCGTCGCCCCGACCTGGAAGCCCACCGAGAAAACCGCGGTGCGCCTGCGCTACGACCACGGCGCGCGCGACTTCAAGGGCCCGCTGCCGGGCTTTGCGGCCACCAACCGCCGCGACACCGCCAACCTGATGTCGCTGGCGCTCGAATGGCAGGCCATGCGCGCGCTCAAGCTGACCGCCTCGTTGCAGAGCGACAGGCGCAAGTCCAGTGAACCGGGCTTTGACTACAAGAGCAATTCCTTCGGCCTTTCCGCCGACGCGAGCTTTTGACAAGGCCTTTCCGATCTCCAACGAATCTCCTGCTTTCCGAAAAGGCGACAAGATGAATACGCTGAACCTGAAACCCGTGACCCGATACCTCATGAGCGCCTTGCTGTGCGCGCTTGTCGCGCCGCTCTGGGCACAACAAAGCCCGCAGACGCCACCGCCGGCGGCTGCGCCTCCTGCCGCCATCCAGGCTGCGGCAACGACAGCCCCGGTGATGCCCGCTTCTGTGACCGCCACGCCCGCCTTGCCCAACAGCCAGGACTACCGCCTGGGCGCCGGCGACGCCATCGGCATACAGGTCTACCAGAGCCCCGACCTGTCCATTGATGCGCGCGTGTCTGAAAGCGGCGTGATCAGCTATCCGCTGGTCGGCAGCGTACAGCTCGGCGGCCTGACGATTGCCGAGGCCGAAAAGAAGATCGGCGACGCGCTGAAAAGCGGCGGCTTCGTCAAGGTGCCGCAGGTCAACATCGTGCTGCGCCAGGTGCGCGGCAACCAGGTGGCGGTGCTCGGCCAGGTGAGCCGGCCGGGGCGCTTCCCGCTGGAGACCTTCAACACCCGCGTCAGCGACATGCTGGCCGCCGCCGGCGGCACCACCCCGACGGGCGACGATGTGCTGATCGTCACCGGCCAGCGCGACGGCAAGCCGTTTCGCAAGGTCATCGACATCCCGGCGCTCTTCCTTAACGCAAAAACGGACGACGACATCGTGCTGGCCGGCGGCGACACTTTGTATGTGAACAAGGCGCCCATGTTTTACATCTACGGCGAGGCGCAGAAACCCGGCCCTTACCGCATTGAACGCGGCATGACGGTGATGCAGGCGCTGGCCCAGGGCGGCGGGCCCACCGCGCGCGGCAGCCAGAACCGCTTGAAGCTGCATCGCCGTGATGCCTCGGGCAAGGTAGTGGAAACCACGCCCAACCTGAACGACCTGGTTCGCCCCGAAGACGTGATCTACGTCCGCGAGAGCCTTTTCTAAATCTTCTGAATCCCAACAGCCATGACTGGAAAGCCATGACACTCCATCAATTTTTACTGATACTGCGCGCCCGCTACCGGGTGGCGCTGATGATCATCCTGCTGGCCATCCTCGCGGCACTGGCGGTCAGCCTGGTGCTGCCCAAGAAGTACACGGCCCAGACCGCCGTGCTCGTCGACGTGCGCTCGCCCGACCCGGTCGCCGGGGTGGGCAGCGCGCCCATGCAGGGCCTGGTCGCGCCGAGCTATATGGCCACGCAGGTGGACATCATCGGCGGCGACCGTGTGGCACAACGCGTGGTGAAGATGCTCAAGCTCGACGAAGACCCGCGCACCAAGGAGCGCTGGCTGGAAGCGACGGAAGGACGCGGCACGCTGGAAGGCTGGATCGCGGATTCGCTGCAGAAGCGGCTGGACGTGCGGCCCGCACGCGAGAGCAATGTGATCAACATCACCTACAAAGGCAGCGAACCCGAAGAAGCGGCCAACGTTGCCAATGCCTTTGCGCAGGCCTACCTCGATACCAACCTGGCCCTGAAAACCGAACCCGCCCGCATCTACGCGGAATGGTTTGACGAGCAGACCAAGGCCTCGCGCGCCAAGCTCGAAGAGGCCCAGGCCCGCCTGTCCGAATACCAGCAAAAGGCCGGCATTGTCAGCAGCGACGAACGCGTGGACTATGAGACCACCAAGCTGGCCGAGCTGTCCTCGCAGCTCACCACGGTACAGGGCGACACCACCGACAGCCAGAGCAAGCGCGCCTCCCGCGGCGACACCATCGCCGAGGTGATGCAAAGCCCGCTCATCAACGGCCTGAAGGCCGACGTGGCACGCCAGGAGGCCAAGGTGCAGGAAATCGGCGTGCGCCTGGGTGAGAACCACCCGGAGCGCCAGCGCGCCGAATCCGAACTCGCCGCGCTCAAGAGCCGGCTGGCCAGCGAAACCGCGCGCATCAATGCCTCCATTGAAACCACCTACCGCGTCGGCAAGGACCGCGAGCGGGAACTGCAGGGGGCCGTCAGCGCGCAGAAGGCGCGCGTGCTGGCCTTGAACAAGCAGCGCGATGAGCTCAATGTTTACCGCCGCGACGTCGAATCGGCACAACGCGCCTTTGAAACCGTGAGCCAGAGCGCTTCACAGACACGCTTGCAGAGCTTGACCAACCAGACCAATGTGGTGCGCCTCAATGCCGCGACGGCTCCCATCAACCCCTCCAGCCCCCGATTGCTGGTCAACCTGCTGATCGCCGCTTTCGGCGGAACCTTGCTGGGCGTTGCCTGCGCGCTGCTGCTGGAACTGGCCAACCGCCGCGTGCGTTCCGCCGAGGACCTGGTGCAGATGCTGGAGCTGCCGGTGCTGGCCAGCATTTCTTCAAGCATGGGGGCGGCCAGGCTCAGCGGCCCCAAACGACTCGCGCTCGGCAACGGAGGATAGCCATGAACAGAACCAACAACCAGACGGTGGCCCGCCCCGTCCCCCTGACTGTGCCCAGCAAGCCGGCCACCGGCGCCGGCCGCTCGATAGGCGCGATCCTCGTCGATGCCGGGCGGCTCTCGCCGCCGGATGCCGAACGCATCCTGAATTTCCAGCGTGACCGCGGCGCGCGCTTTGGTGAATCCGGCAGGGCCTTGGGGCTGTTGACCGAGGAAGACGTGCGCTATGCGCTGTCGGTGCAGTTCGACTATCCCTATCTGGGCCGCGAGAACAAGCTGAGCCGCGAACTGGTGGCGGCCCACCACCCCAACAGCCAGCCCGTGGAACAGCTGCGGGCGCTGCGCAGCCAGCTGATGCTGCGCTGGTTCGACACCGGCCCGGACCGCCGGGGCCTGGCCATCGTGAGCGCCGGCTCCCGGGAAGGGCGCAGCTATATCTCGGCCAACCTGGCCATCGTGTTTTCGCAGCTGGGCCTGCGCACCCTGCTGGTCGACGCCGACATGCGTGCGCCGCGCCAGCACCTGCTGTTCAATCTCGGCAAGGGTGCGGGCCTGTCGGACATGCTGGCCGGCCGCGCCGGGCCCGAGGCCGTTGTGAGCGTTGCAGCTCTGCAGGATTTGTCGGTGTTGCCGGCCGGTGTCATTCCGCCCAACCCGCAGGAACTGCTGGGCCGGCAGGAGTTTTCAAGGCTGCTGCAATCCCTGGGCCAGGACTTCGACATCATCATCATCGACACACCACCAGCCAGCGAATGCGCCGACGCCCATACGGTCGCGGTGCGCGCGGGTGCGGCGCTGGTGGTGGCGCGGCAGAACGCCAGCTCGCTGCCGCAGATGACGCGCTTCACGCACAGCCTGCGTGAATTCGGCGTCGCCCTGGTGGGCTCGGTGCTTAACGATGCTTGATGTTTTGCGTGAGGCGCTGCAGCACGGCCAGCGCCCCAGCGCCCAGCAGGCCGCCCGCCGCGTCGGCGGCCAGGTCGGCCCAGCTTGCGGAGCGGCCAGGCAGGAAGACCTGGTGCAACTCATCCATGCCNCCCACCAGCAGTGCGCCCGCGAGGCAACACATCGCCATGCGCCAGCCGCGCATGCCACAGGCCATGCCGGCCGCCATGCCGATCACCGCAAAAGTCAGCAAATGGGCCAGCTTGTCCCAGGGCGCGGGGAACAAGCCCACCGCCACCGGCTGGGCACCGCCCACATAGAGCACCGCAGCGCTCAGCGCAACCGTGAGCGCGCCGGCGATGCGCACCATGCGCTGGAAGTTTTCAAGAGAAGAAGTCGCTTTGGCCATGGGAGCGATTTTCTCATGCATCTATTGCGTAACGATGGAAGCCCATGCTGAATCCCCTCATTGATAACCCGCCNGACTGGCGCCAACGCTGGTCGCTGCTGCTTGAAAAAATCGAGCGTGTGCAAAGTCCCGTCCAGGGGCAGGCCCTGCTGGCCGAACTAAGCCATCCCAGCACTCCCACGGTGCTGGCGTTTGCGAATGCCCATGCGATGAATTCCATGGCGTCGTCCGCTCCTTTTTTTGAGGCCATGCGCTCGGCCGACAGGGTGCTCAGGGACGGCTCCGGCATGGCCACGCTGTTCAAACTGCTACGCATGGAGCCGGGCCTCAACCTCAACGGCACCGACCTGATTCCCAAGCTGATACGCGCCTTTGACGGCCGCGGCATCGCGCTCTTCGGCACGCGCGAGCCCTGGCTCGNAAAAGCCGGGCAGCGCGTGCACGAGGANCTGGCGCCGCACAGCCCGCTCATCAGCGCCAACGGTTTTCTCGANGCGGGCAACTATTCGCTGCTTGCGACGGCGCACCGGCCCGCGCTGATTGTGCTCGGCATGGGCATGCCGCGGCAGGAAGAGATCGCCGCCCAGCTGCGTGCCGTGTTGGATTTTCCCTGCCTCATCGTCTGCGGCGGCGCCATCATCGATTTCCTGGGCGGCAAGACGCCGCGTGCGCCGGTGTGGATGCGCCGCACCGGGATTGAATGGGTGTTCCGCCTCGCGCTGGAGCCGCGCCGGCTGTTTCAGCGCTATGTGATCGGCAACCCGCTGTTTCTGACGCGGGCGCTGCGGCTGGCGTCGCTTAACAACCGTTGATTCGCGAGCCTTGATCAGCCGGCGTTGGTGTGCGCATCGGCAGCGGTTGCCGAATGGTCCATCTGCGGCACGGCCAGTTCTTCCTCGCGATAGAGGTTTTGCACATCGGGCGTGCAATCGCGCCTGAAGATTTGGCCTGGATTTCCCATCACCACGCAATAGGGCGGCACATCTTCGAAGACATAGGCGCCGCCAGCAATGCGGCTGCCCTTGCCCACCGTGATGCCGCCCACGATGATGGCGTGCGGCCCTATCCAGACCTCGTCTTCGATGGTGGGGTAGAGCGTGTGGCGGCGGCCCTGCGCGTCGATGTGGTCGCGCTGGCCCAGCGTGACGCCGTGGAAGAGCGTCACGTTGCGGCCTATGCGCGCGCCGGCATTGACGACGATGCCGCGCCCGTGCGTGAGAGCCAGCCCCGGCGCGATGTCGGTGCGCCAGGGAATCTCGATACCGGCCATCTGGCTCACCATGCGGTACAGCAGGCGTGCGGGCAACACGGCCAGCTCACGCCAGGGTGATGCGAGCTGCTGCGCGGCCTGGCACAGGCGCAGGCAGGCGAGCACACGAAACGCCGGGTCCAGCAGCGCGCCTTTGAGCGCGAGCCTGGGGGCGGTATATCCGAATTTTCGGTGGGTGTCGGCTTTCAGGGCGTGCATATCACTTTGTCCAGAGTGTGCCGGCTAGCGGCGGCGGGCGCGGTAAACCATGCAGCGGAGTCGCGCAGGCCGTCCGCATAAGGCGTCCACCGCACACCGAGCCGGTGGGTGGCTGCCTGCGTGTCCAGGTGGATGTGCTGCGACCACAGGCCCAGCAGGCCAGGGGGCAACGCGTCCGGCAACTTCACGCCATGACTGCCCAGCAGTTTCAGGCCCCGCTCGGCGGCCTTGAGCGGCGGGCCGCAGAGCCAGGCATCGAGCTGCAGCCGGCGCCGGCCCAGGCGGCGCACGGGCGTGGCATTGATCGCCAGGGCCAGGTCCACAAAATAGTCGTTCCAGCGCGGGCTGTCGGGCGCCGCGAGGTTGAACACCGGGATCTTGCCCTGGGCCGTGGGCAGCCTCAGCGCCAGCAGCAGCGCCTGGCAGACGTCATCCACATGGACCAGGTTGGCCCAGCCGTCGCCCGCGATGCCCAGGTCGCCCAGGCGCCCGGCCTGCAACCAGCGGCCTATGCGACCGACCCACAGCTGGCTGCCGGGGCCGTACACGCAACCGGGCCGCAGCATCACGGCTTCGCCGCCGTGCCGCGCGAAGTCGTGCATGGCGGCCTCGGCCTCGCATTTGGCGCTGCCGTACCAGCCCAGGCTGGGGTTGAGCGGCGCGTCTTCGCGCACACGGCCTTCGGCGGGGCCGTAAACCGACATCGTGCTCAGGTGAACGATGCGGCGGCAGCCGGCTTGCAGCGCGGCTTGGGCCAAAGCGCGCGCGCCGTCTGCGATCGAGGCCGCATCGCCGGCCACGCAATTGACCACAGCATCAAAACCTTGCAGCGCCTGCGCCAGCTGGCGCGGGTCGCGGCTGTCGACTTCCAGCCAGCTCGCCGTGTTCTTCATGCGCCGGGAAGCGCCCGTGGCCTTGGCCCAGGGCGTGGCCTGCAGCATCTCCATCAGGCGCGCGCCTATGTGGCCGGAGGCACCCAGTACCAGGACTTTCATGCGGCCTCCTTCATCTGCAGCGGAGCGCGCTCGGCGCGCAGCTGGCGCGACAGGAAGTCGCCCAGCCGCAGCGAGAGCGCGATCAGGGTCAGTGTCGGGTTGGCCTGGCTGGAGGTCGGAAAGACCGCGCTGCCGGCGACAAACAGGTTGCGCACCGAGTGCACGCGGCAGTCGGCGTCGACCACGCTGCTGCGTGGGTCCGTCCCCATGCGTGCCGTGCCGATGTGGTGGCCGCCGTAGGCGCCGAAGCGCATCACATCTTCTTCCAGGGTGTGGCGGTTGTAGTCGAAGCGGGCCTTGCCGCTGCGCGCGAATTCCTCGGCCATCACGTCCAGGCTGGCGCCCAGGGAATCGATGTCGGCGCGGCTGTAGCGCCAGTCCACCTTCAGGCGCGGCATGCCCAGCGCGTCGGTGCCGCCGGCCAGGGTGACGCGGCTGTGGGCCTGCGGGATCTGCTCGCCGTGCACTTCGAGGCTGAAGCGGTTGCTGCGGTTGCGCAGGATCACCGAGGGGAATTTGC
>JGI25151J46595_10001661_pt1 | contig 14596 bp, 9 predicted proteins | sample AraplaMF_Col_mLB_FD_46595 | JGI IMG/M metagenome (IMG submission 46595) | reverse complement strand
TCCACCAATTATTAATGAGATTAAATTATACGAGCCACATATGCAAGATTTATATACGTATATTCGTGAAGCATGGGGACATTTCGCCCAAGGACCAGCCGGCATTATTTCACGTTATAAAGATGAAGCCGTTTTTAGTGTAGATTCACTTGGTTTAAGACCTGTTTGGAAAGTTGAAACAGAAAGTTCCTATGTCTTTTCTTCCGAACCAGGTGTTGTATCACCATCTGAATACGTAGCAGAACCAAAGTCACTTGCCCCTGGAGAAAAAGTAGGTTTAAAGTGGAACCCCCAAGGTGACCTTGTTCTCTACGAATATGAAACATATCAAGAAGAAGTATATAAACGAATGAAACAACACATTCATTTTTCAGATTATCATTTCAACTTATCTACTCCAGCTGTGGAAAAAATTGAAGGGTTATCTAACCTTTCTCAAGTTGAAACAGAGCAATATGTAGCTTTCGGATGGGATCGTGAACATATCCAACTTCTTGAGCAAATGGCAACAAAAGGCGTTGAACCAATTCGTTCACTCGGACATGATGCCCCTCTAGCTGCACTTGATCCAGACAGACGAAACATCGCTGATTTTATAAAAGAGAGTGTTGCTGTTGTTACAAACCCAGCGATCGACCGTGACAGGGAGGTTGAACACTTCTCTACACGTACAGTACTGGGGAAGCGGCCTAGCTTATTTAGCGGTGGACACCAAACCTTTGTTACTGAACTTTTGTCACCAATTATAATAGAAGGCGCTTTAGCACAATCTGTATCAGAAGATTTAGAAATCACCTCATATGAACAACTGATACATCTATTTGCAACTCATAGCACAGTCTACAAGTTATCCGTTACCTTTCCAGCATCGGAAACTTTACATGATGCATTAAATCGAATTAGCGCCGAAGCTACAGCTGCTATCAAAAAAGGAGCTTCACTATTATTACTTGATGATGCAAAAGCTCATCAAAATGAACAATTATGGATTGATCCACATTTAGTTACAGCTAAAGTACACCAAGAACTTACTGAACATAAATTACGACGCAAATGCTCCATTGTTGTAAGATCCGGTGCTCTTCGTTCTTTACATGACATTGTTACACTATATGGATTAGGTGCTGATGTTATTAATCCATATTTAATGTTTGCAACCGTAAACGATGGGACAACGATACCAATTTCTAATTTATATAAAGCGCTAAACAAAGGACTTGAAAAAGTGATTTCAACTATCGGCATTCATGAACTGCGCGGTTATGGCCGTCTCTTCTCTTCAATTGGTTTACACGAAGAAATTGCAAACATACTGCAGATTACAAACTTTTTAGGATCACGTACTGTAGCGTTTTCACTTGAATCTTTAGCAGAAGATGCGAAAGTCCGGGCACTTGATTATAACAATCCAAAAGTTAGAATGCGAAAAACATTTCATGTATTCCCTCGCATTTGGAAAGCAATTGGTGATGTCGCAAAAGGGAATGCTTACGATAATTATCGTGAGAAATTAGCGGAAGTAGAAGATAAGAACCCAATTGCAATTCGCCATCTTATCCAAATGAAAGCAGCGGAGCAACCAGTGTCAACTGAGCACGTTTCAATTAGCGTAAAAAATCATGACTTACCATTTATTATTAGTTCCATGTCATTTGGCTCTCAAAATGAAATTGCATTCCGCGCTTATGCAGAAGCAGCAGACCGTCTCAATATGATTAGTTTAAACGGTGAAGGCGGCGAAATTAAAGATATGATTGGTAAATATCCACATACACGTGGTCAACAAATTGCGTCAGGACGTTTTGGTGTGAATGCCGAACTGTTAAACTCATCAAATTTAATTGAGATTAAGATTGGGCAAGGAGCAAAACCTGGTGAAGGTGGACATTTGCCGGGTTCAAAAGTAACTTCCAAAATTGCAGAAGCACGTAACGCAACAATTGGNTCAGACTTAATTTCTCCGTCCAATAATCATGATATTTACTCAATTGAAGACTTGGCGCAAATTATTACGGAAATTAAGACAGCCAATCAACTTGCAAAAGTCGCTGTCAAAGTTCCAGTTGTCCCTAACATTGGAACAATCGCTGTAGGAATCGCAAAGGCTGGTGCTGATTTTATTAATATTAGCGGATTTGATGGCGGCACGGGTGCTGCACGTATTCATGCCCTTCAGCATGTAGGCCTTCCAGTTGAAATTGGAGTAAAAGCTGCTCATAACGCTCTATTAGAAGCAAATATGAGACAGAACGTAGAAATTTGGGCAGATGGTGGTATTCGGAGTGTAAACGATGCACTAAAAGTTATGCTTCTTGGTGCAAACCGTATTGGCTTCGGTACTTTATCCATGATTGCAATTGGCTGTACAACGTGCCGGGGCTGTCACTTAGATACTTGTCATGTTGGTATTGCAACACAAATTGAATCAGAAGCACAAGCAAAAGAACATGGACTACGCCGTTTTGTTCCACGTCAATTGGAAAAAGCTGTAGAAGGTTTATTACACCTATTTACTACTTTCGGAACAGAACTTAAACGTTTAACAAGTGAGCTCGGCTATACGAACTTACAAGAAATTGTTGGTCGTTCTGATTTACTAGAACAAACGCGAGGAATAGAACTATTAGACTTACAACATTTATTACAAACATTGGAAAGTACGTCTCACACGATAACAGACAGAGTACAGCAACAAGATTATGTAACAACTGACTCTTTCCAATCAAAAGAGCTAGTTGGTGTTGGGGTAGATCAACGCGTAATGGGTGGTCTGGAATCATGCTACCGCGTTCGCAGTAAATTATATGACAATCATACGCTTGAACCAATTACATTAAAATATACAAATGGCTCTGTTCCTGGAAACGGGTTAGGTGCCTACAATAGTGAAAACTTATTTATCCATGTAAATGGCGGGGCGCAAGATGGCATCGGAAAAACATCATTCGGTGGCGGCATTTATATTACAAAAGCAAAAGGAAAAGATGGAGCATATTATAACGGTTCTGTCGGAAAAGGATTTGGATACGGTGCACAAAAAGGAACTTTATATGTGCAAGGTAACGCCGATGCACGTGCTGGCATCCGCTTATCTGGAGCGGATATGATTATCGGTGGGAGAATCACAAAACCAATTCGAGAAAAAGAACATGGGAATCTTGGCGTTCATGCAAATATTAAAGGCTTCGCTTTTGAATATATGACAAATGGTCGCGCTCTCGTTCTTGGCGATCCTGGTCCATGGATTTGTGCAGGCATGACCGGTGGTGTCGTTTATTTACGCCATCAGCCTAAACTCGGTTTAACAGAATCTGCTTTGCGAAGAAGAATCGCAAAAGGAGCAAACGTAACATTACGTCCACTTAGCAAAAATGGAGAAACAGACATTACAGAATTATTATTAGACTACATTCGCGTATTAAATGAGCATGAACAATATGAAGAAGTTGCTCTCTTAACACCGTTATTAGATAACATTCAGCTTCACTTTTATGAAATCATTCCGAAAAAAGAACAAGCAGATCCATCTATTTCAACTGAATGATACAATTTCAATTACATTCGTTTAAAACCGATGAGGTGAGTATTCCGTAGTAATCTATAATCATTTAAAAGCCTGCTAAATTTCAGCGGGCTTTTTTCACTAAAGTGCAGATTCAAAAGGAAGGATACATAACTTACCCTACTAGCGAAGCAACGAAGAAATGCGAAGGCTATTTTTACTCAGATTTTTGAATATGACTAAAATATCACTAAAATATCACTTGCTAACATATTGTAATGAATGTATAGTATCATGTTGTACATTCATTATGACAAGAGAGAAAGGATATTAAGTAGGGTATGAAACTTGGTGCTCGCATTTTAAAAACGGGTATTGCCATTACATTAGCTTTATTTGCTTGTACTTTGCTCCAACTACCGAGTCCCGTATTCGCGGGAATTTCAGCAATTTTTGCTGTTCAACCATCTGTATACCGTTCGTATTTGACAGCACTGGAACAAATTCAAGCAAACGTAATTGGTGCAGTATTCGCTATCGGATTTGCATTTGCTTTTGGACACAATCCTTTTATCATTGGATTAACTTGTATATTAGTTATTGCGATTACACTACAATTACGTTTAGAAAATACAATATCCATTGCTTTAGTAACGGTTATTGCTATTATGGAATATCAAGGAGCAAACTTCTTTGATTTCGCCTTGCTTCGCTTTGCAACTATTATGGTCGGGATTATTGCAGCTTCACTTGTAAACTTAATCTTTATGCCACCAAAATACGAAACAAAACTATATCATCGCATCGTTGATGATACAGAAGAAATTGTAAAATGGATTCGTATGAATAGCAGGCAAGCTTCTGATTTTACAACACTAAAAACAGATATTGATCGTATGAAAGAAAAAATGATTAAATTAAATCATTACTACTTGCTTTACAAAGAAGAAAGAAGCTATACGAAAAAAGTACAATTTGCAAAAATTCGTAAGCTCGTTTTATTTAGACAAATGCTAGCAACAACCAGCCGTGCATTAAGTACACTAAAAGCATTACATCGCACGGAAAATGAATTGAGGTATATGCCTGAGTCATTTCAGGAATCCATTCAAAATGAATTAGATTCATTAACACACTATCATGAACAAGTTTTGTTAAAATTTATCGGTAAAGCAAAAAAACAACAGTCTGTTGAAATGCTTGATGAAGTAGAAACTGGTAAGCAAGAATTAATTGATATATTTATGGACTATCAAAATAAGGATGATGAAGAATCGTATAAAATATGGTTACATCTCTTCCCTCTTATTTCTTCCATTATCAATTACAGTGAAGAAGTTGAGCATCTTGATTTACTTGTAGATAGTTTTTATACGTATCACAAACCAGAGAATGAACTACAAATCGATGAAAAAAAAGATGATGAATAAAGAAACAGCCCATTTATTTCGAATGGGCTGTTTCTTCTATATGTTGAATTTGATATAAATTATAATAAAATCCTCGTTTTTGCATTAATTGTTCATGAGAACCTTTTTCTTTTATTTCACCATCTTCGATATATATAATTGTATCCACATGTGTAATGGTAGCTAACCTATGAGCAATAATAATTGTTGTACGATCCGCAGCTAATATTTGAAGCGCCTCTTGAATATACCTTTCATTCTCTAAGTCTAAAGCCGAAGTTGCTTCGTCTAATATAAGTAAAGAAGGATTCTTTAAAAACACACGCGCTATCGCTACACGCTGCCTTTGCCCACCAGACAATTTTACGCCTCTCTCTCCAACAACTGTATCGTAGCCGTCTGGTAATTTCATAATGAAATTGTGAATCTGTGCTGCTTTTGCAGCCGCAATGACTTCCTCTTTCGTTGCTTTTGGATTTCCATATAAAATATTAGATTGAATCGTATCACTAAATAACAAATTATCTTGTAAGACAATACCAATATGACTACGTAAATTTCTTACATTATAATCTTTCACATTCACACCATCTACATAAATTGCACCACTAGAAACATCATAAAATCTTGGAATTAAGCTAGCTAGGGATGACTTTCCACCTCCACTCGCTCCAACAAGAGCGATTTTTTCTCCAGGACGAATTGAGAAAGAAAGATGGTGTAGTACATCTTTTTCATCAGTATTATACCGAAACGAAACTTGATCAAATACAATTTCACCAAAAAGCTTTTTTTGTTCAAGCGCATTTGGCGTATTTACAATATCATACTTTTCGTCTAAAAGTTCAAATACCCGATCCATTGATGCAAATGATTGTGTGAGTGTTGTAGAAGAGTTAACAAGGCGGCGTAACGGACTATATAAGCTATCCATATAGCCAATAAAAGCAACCATCGTTCCAAGTGTTAAGGAACCTTGAATCACTTCATACGCCGCAAACGCAATAACAAGTAATGGTCCCAAATCCGTTAACGTATTCACCGCAGAAAATGTTCGCGCTGTCCAGCTTGTATGTGTTAATGCTTTAGTTAAAAAATCATTATTTTTCTTATCAAACTGTCCCTTTTCATACTCTTCTAACGCAAAACTACGCGTCACTTGCATCCCTTGAATACGCTCATGTAAGTAACCTTGCATCGTTGCCAATGCTTGTGAGCGCTCCCTCGTCAATTTACGAAGACGCCCAAAAAAACATTTCACCGCAACTGCATAAATTGGCAAAATTAACAATGCAACGAGCGTTAATTTTATATTCATAGAAAACATAACTACGATTGCAATAAAAATCGTAGCTGTATCAAGCCAGACGTTCATAAGCCCTGTAATAACAAAATCCTTCGTTTGCTCTACATCATGGATCACACGCGAAATAATTTCACCTGTTTTTGTATTTGAATAGTAACGTAAACTCAACTTTTGCAGATGCCCAAAAATATGTTTTCGTAAGTCATAAAGTACCGTATTACCAATACGTTGCGCAAAGTATTGACGATAATATTCAACAGGTGGTCTCAGTACACCAAAAATGAAAAAGGCAATCCCGATTGCCGTTATCAATTGGGATGTTTTTTCACTAGTGATCCACCACCTTGAATGACATCATCAATAATATACTTTAATAACCACGGCATAATAAGCGGAATACCAAACTTAATGAGTCCAATAATAATTGTAATTGTAATAAGCCATCGATATGGTTTTACAAATTGTAAGTATCGATTTATTCCTCTCATATGATCCCCCCCTTAATAGGACAAACCTGCCGGGAAAACCCCTGCAGGTTTGTTCTAATCTCTATACATTAAATATCGTTCATACCACATATCTACAAAATCTGGCGCGAATGGTCCTTTTCTTTGATGAATCCACTGCGTTAAATACTCTACATTTCTTTTTAGAATCGTATCAATTACTGGAGGATAATTCATCATCTGACTATGCTTTTCATACTCATCTTCATCTAAAAGTGTATATGTCATATCTGGATATACCTTAATATCCAAATCATAATCAATATACTTTAATGCTTCAAAGTCATATGCAAANGGAGAGCTTAAATTACAATAATAATACACTCCCTCTTCTCTTAACATACCGATTACATTAAACCAATAATTTGAATGAAAATAACAAATTGCAGGCTCACGCGTAATCCATGTTCGACCATCTGATTCGGTTACTACAGTCCGATCATTNGCACCAATTACAAGACTTTGTGTCCCTTTTAAAATTGTAGTTTCTTCCCACATTCTATGAATGAAACCATTATGTTTATAACTATGTATTTGTATTTTTTCTCCTTCTTTGGGAAATCCCATACGTTCTCCCTTCTTTCACTGTGAATGCTCTTCTAAAGTTGTCCCAACTAGTATCGTTCCTTTTAAAAACGTATTGAGCCGAATTCACTTTTTTTCTATTATAACTTTTTTGTCAAAATTTTAAAACTAAACCGACACAATCCAGCTTTCGTAAAACANTATTACTCTCCATTGACAAATCCTGATGCGACAAAAAGCCCTTTTTCATAAATTAAGAAAGGGCTTTTCCAACTAAAGCATCCGGATACATCACTTCTTTAGTTAGAAATTATTTTTTCAGTTTCAAAAGAGTGAATCACTTCATTTGTTTGTTGCTCAAATTTTTCATGCAAAAGCTTCAATGCTTGTTCCGTTTTGTGTATTTCTTGACGAATAAAATGCAACTCTTTTTTATCGTCTTTTTCTTGTTCACTTGTTTCGATCTGTTGGTACTTCTCTAAATGCGCTTGTAATTTCAACAACTCATCCATTGTTTGCAATTGTTCTCCTACCAACTTATCAAATGAATTCATTATTTACCCCCTGTTTTTAATAAATTCCAACATCTATTCATACAGGATACATCGCTACTAAATATTTTCTAATGTCCTATCTCCTTCTCCTTTGACTACATTTGTTGACTTATTAGAAGTTATGTCGGCTCCCTCAACAAAATTCTTAAAGCAATCGACCTTAAACTATCACTAGTAATTTTCCCCCTGTCATAATCACATTACCAAACAAAGAAAACACTTCTCTTGAATCGAGAAGTGTTTTTCTTTGTTATTGATTCGTGCTAGAAGATTGTGATTTTTTTGCTGCTGATTGTGCATTTTGTTGTTTCACTGCTTGCACATCTGTGTCAGTTGCAAACTCTGTGCCGTAGCTAGCATTTGCACTTTGAACACCAGCGCTAGAAGCCTGTGCTTTTTTCGCTTCTGATTGTGCATTTTGTTGTTTTACTGCTTGTACATTTGTCTCAGTTGCAAACTCTGTACCATAGCTAGCATTTGTACTTTGAATGCTAGCACCAGAAGTTGCTTTGTTATAACCTTGTTGTTTTTTACTCATCTTTCTCACCTCCACAACAATCAATAATGTAACCAACCCTTTCAAAAGATATCCGCAATTTTATTTTTTAATTTACGCATACATCTCCCTAGGCTCATTCAAACTACATATGATGGAGGTGTACACATGTACATTGGACGCGATATGACAGAACTATCTATGATTTCGAAAGAAGAATGGAAACAAGATGAATTAGCTTATTTTCACCATTCCTTGCAACAAATCATGCCTTATTTAAACGTAGAAGGCCAAACGATTTACAAAGAAATTATAAAAGAGATCGAATCTCGAGGTGGTCTTCAAAGAAGCGACGCGGATTGGACGCACAGTACAAAAGTTTCTTATGACTAAAAACGTGTTCCCTAATTTGGGAACACGCTCCATCTCCAACCTTTTTTACCTGTTGTAAAGGACCAAACTGGTGAAGTCACTTGACCACCATATCGGTCTTCGACTTTTATATACCATTGATACGTCGTATTTTCCTTTAAATTCTCCCATTTTACCTTTGCGTTGCGCCAATTCGCCACAAAATTATCTTTACCGATTACTTCATTCGTGTACACGTTTACTTCTACATAGTCTGTTACGACTTGTTTTATCGCAGGTTTTAAATCAATGTCTAATTCAAATTCATCTTTTCCTGGATACTCTTCTGGTTTATAAAAATTATATTCATTTAAATATGGAGAGTACGTTTTGACATACATTTTGTTCGCAGTTGTATCAAATTGTAAAAGTCGCATATATCCTTGTCCACCCTCTGGACCACCTTGATAATCCGCCAGCATTTGATATACTTTACGATCTACGATGCCGTCCCCATTATCATCAATTTCATCAACTAATGTCTCACTATCATGATAATGCCACTCAACACAGCTAACACATTCTTATTCGGTTTAACTACTTCATTAAAAATTTTGTCACCAATCGGACTACGATTGCCTGATACAAGTAAATATTCATGGAACGATAAAATCGCTTTTCGATTCGGATATTTCTGCAATACTTCCTTCATCCATTGAATATCTTCATCTGTAACGCCCCATCCCATATACAGCATAATAAAATCGTTGCCTTTTACTGAAATCAAATCATAATGTCCGCGGTTATCCTTATAACTTTCGCCATAAAATGGCTTATCTTTAAAACGCCAATCCCCAAAATATTTCGAGTATGCTGTATAGTCTTCATCTTTATGATTTACATCATGATTCCCGGCCAACACACCATACGGTACTTTCGCATTCTCAAGTACTTTCATATATTCATCTGCGCGCTGCCATTGAAATTCTTGATATGACTTATCAACAAGATCCCCTGTATGGAATACATATTTAATATTTAATGGATCTTTTTGTGCAGCAATCCAGTCAACCTGACTTTTGTAAATATAGGGATAACTTTCAGAGTAATACTGTGTATCCGACATCCATACAAATGTGTAATCAAACTTATTTGGTGAACTTGGAATTTGGTCTTGTACAATTACACTTACTTTTTGATCTTTTACATATTCTTTCGCTAATACAGCACCTTTTAATTCAAAGTCCTTATCCCCAGCAATTTTCGATGTAAGTTCTGTCCACTTATTTGTCATGTAGTTCCAAGCATACATCGTAACTTTTCTTCCTTCTAGAGAATGTCCATACCATTTTACTTCTACCGTATCATCGTTTTTCACATCATCAGCAACCGTTACATCAAAACGATGATATGGAAATTTCTCTGTTGATTCCGTTGTATAATATTTCCCATCTTTTTTACTAACTTTACTTAGCTGATCTTGGTCAAAACTTTTCTCACCATTCACAGCAAAAGCTTGTGGTGGTTCTTGTTCTATCGAATTTTCGGTAATTTTCATACGATCCGTTTCATTCGGCTTATACGTATACCCTTTATAAAATATTGCCTTCATTGCGTCATTTGTTGGATCAGTTACTTTTGCTTCAAGTGTCGGATTCGTGCTCACATTTTTTTCTCCATCTTTAGGTGCAATTGGAGTAGGNTCTGTTGGATTTTCNGCCCAAGTTTCAAACATAATTGTCTTTTCTTCACGATTTCCTACCTGATCCTCAGCCTCTACATGTAACTCATGCTTTCCTGCTGCTAATTGTGCAGATGATGTTTCATATGGAGTTACAATTTCCTTNCCATCCAATATAACTTTTTTACTTTTCACTCCTGCTATATCATCTGTAACTGTTACATCAATTGGAATTTTCCCTTTATATTTTTTCTCGTTCTGTACCGTAGTTGAAATCTTTGGTGGTGTATTATCAACTTTTACATTTGCAACGACTTCTTTATTCACACCATCTTGCACTGCAATTCGATGCTTTCCATCCTTCACTTGTTTTGTATCCCATAAATATGCATTNGAAATAAACTTTTCTTCTGGAACTTGGAATCCAAACGTAAATACTGGTGTTGATGTATCTCCATCACCAATTGATAACTCCTGATTTGGATTTGCAAAATTCGGATCATATAAAGTCGTTCCATCCGCTAATACAAGNCGAACATTTTTTAAATAAAAATCATCTTTATTCTCTTCAACTCGATTGTCAAATGGTGACGTCTTTGTGCCAGATCGAATATCAATTTTGAACGGCTCATTATATTTAATTTTTGATTGATCAATTTTTACAGTTAATGTGACATAATCACTATACGTATCATCAAATATACGTAATACNTCATNNNCAATTGTGACTGCGTTTTTAAAATACAAGTCAGTTTGCTTCACATCGAAAGCAAAATAAGCAGGCTTCTCTAACGAACGATATGTGTTCGTCTCAACTTTCTTTCCGTCCACTAAAAGAGCAAGTCGTTCAGCCCCAACCGACGAAGAGGTTCCTTTTAATAAAACTTGATTTGCAACCACTTCATCATCTTTTACATTAAGACGAAGAGGTCCTTTATCTTTCTCTCCAGCTATTTGCACTGAATACATATCACTTTTTACTACATTGAAGCCATCAGAAGCTTCCAAGTAATATGTCACTTTCTCTTTTCCAATTAATTCAGGTGAATAAATGGTATAATGATATTTTTTATCTACACGATCCTCTACTAAATTTTCAGCTTTATATTCTGCATTCGGATTCGTTTTGTAATATAATTTNACACTCTTAACNCGTTCGTTATCAAGAACAGNAAAACTCANTTTATGATCTTGAAATTCAGAAACTAGTCCTTCTGCTGCNTTATGTGAAATCGTCGGCGCAATCGTATCCTCTTTCAAAGCAACTCGTTCAGCTGGTACTTGTCCTTCGAATATAGTTCCAGGAGATGCATTATGTTCTGCACTACTAATCTTTTGCATAATTTGCGAGCCATCTTGAGGATAGCGATATAAAATTCCCTTATTAGCTTTCACATCAGCTTGGTTTGCTTGATCATTGTAGTAAGCAGCTGCAATTTCTGTCCCCGTCTTTGTTGCAACGACAATACCACGTGCACTTCCATTCGCCATTCCATTTGAATATATTCTAACAATATTTTTATTTTCTACTAAGTTCACACCAAATTGTTTATTAAAGTCAGCAACGGTTTTCTCATTGTTTTCACCATTTATAATCCAAAATACGAGAGACTGCCCTGATGGAATTACAACATCATCTGGAGTAGATCCCCAAATGAGATCACCTTCTGGTCCTTCAGATGGATAACGATATCGAATTGTATAATCCTTAAAATTAAGATCTTGTGTGCTATTGTTATACACTTCAATAAATTCATATCCATCTGCTTTCCCAACATTCGTCGTGTCCGGCGTCACTTCGGTAATCAACAACGGCGGTACGCTTTGTGGTTCTATTTTTTTATGCTCTATTTTTGTNTCATAAGATTTTTCAATTGTTTCTTGATTCCCTTGCACGACAATTTTATAGAATAATGAATTTCCCCATAGCTCTTTTTGAGGAATTGTCACCTTATAAACATCGCTATTTCCTTCTTTATTCATCTGCAATTTTTTGTGTGCTAACTTGCCATCTTGGGTATACAAAACTGCTACATTCTCTCCGCCCTTAATCGTTGCAGTGATAGTTAAATCTTCTGTTACTATATGAGCAGGTAATGCCGTATGCTCAATCGCAACGCCTACTTGATCTGATTGCTTTACTGGCTCTAGCGGTACTTGAAATGGTATTTGCACACCAGGTGTTCCTTTTTCAAACCAACCTACTTTTTGCATTTCAGTACTTTCGGTTTTGTATGCATACGCCATACTCTGACCAACTTTTACATCCTCTTTCCCATATGTTGCAGATGATAAAACTGTTCCGTACTGATCAGCAAATTGAATGGTTCTCCCAGCGCTATTAGACATTCCATCCACTTTAAGTGGAAGAACTTGTTCTTCGGTTATATTCCCGCCGTATGCTTGAATAAAGTCTTGTTTTGATAATGCTGCGTTTCCTTCATTTTTAATCCAAAACACTTTCGTTCCTTTTGATGGAATTGTTGCATTTTCTGTAAAATTCCAATCTTCACTTCCAGTTTCTGAATACTTATAAATAAGTTTATAATCTTTCAACTGTATTGCTTCACTAGAATTATTGTATATTTCTATAAACTCATATCCATCTTTCCCGTTCACATTTATCGTATCTGGCATTAGTTCAGTAATCATAACTGCCCTATTCTTTGTATAATCCTCTACATGACGTTCAACNGTACTTACATATTGTTCTTTTTCTGGAAAGGTAATAATCTTTCCATCCTGTTCAATTTCAAACCAATATGTAAACGTATCAGACCAAACATCTAGCTTTGGAACAACAGTAGAATACAAATTATTCTCACCTTTGTTCATTTCCAGTTTTTTCACTAACAAACCGGACGCACTACGATATACAAGGTTTACTTTTGCCTTATCGTATACACTTGCTAACTGAAGTTCAATCGGTAAATCTTCATGTGCATTAATTTTCATTTTAGGTACATGCGCTGTTTCTTGTAATGACTTTTCTTTTTGATTATTATCTTTTTGTGCAGGCTGCTTTTCTATCGTTTCTTTGGAGTTTGGTTGTGCAGGCTCTAGTTTTTTGGAGTCTGGCTGGACTGCCTCTTTTTGTGTGGGTTCTGTAGGTGGATTTTCTTTTTTATGCGATTGGAATACAGTGTAAGTCCCAGGTGATGGTATTTCATTTTTCATTTCTTTCTTTGTTTCATTCCAAAAAGAATGAATGGATACATCTTTATTCTCTTTTCTTGTTTCAATGACATCTACCGTTTCATTTTTTTCAGTCGTTACTTCAATCCTAATTTGTTTATCACTTAAATCCTCAGTAGCAAATAAAACTTGTTNTTCTTTTATTTCCGTCTTATAGCGCTCATTAATCTCATTAACTGTTTTATTTCCAAATACGATTAACTTCGTTTCTTTTGGTTGTACAGATTGCTTTTCATTTTCATCTTTAAGTTTTAGCACTTTTCCATTGACCTTCAGTTGAACATTCTTCATATCCATAACTTTCGCTGATGGGTTATACAATTCGATATAGCTCAGATCATCCGTATAATGCACTTCTGAAATGAGAGTGTGCTGATTTTGTTCCTTCTCCTCAGCAAAAGTNACATGGCCTGGCCCAGTNAACGTTTGAAGTAAGAAAGTCGCTACAACTGCTGAACTGATTACTTTTTTAAGCATTTCCTATCCCCCTTTAAATTTTTCATTACAACTTTCATTGTATTTGTCATTTGTTAAGGGAATATGAAATATTTGTAAGTAATTATTATGTTTATGTCGAAAAAACTTCAACCATTAAGGCTGAAGTTTTTTAACACATTCTTCATAAATCATACGATGCGATTTAGAAAAAGGTAATTTTTCAAATTCTTCTTTAGATACAACTTTTAATGTATCTGTTTCTTTAATAGCACTTGTTACCTTCCCATAAAATACAAATACATCCCATGTCCGATGAGTAAAAGTATGTTGCACATTCATTGCATACTCATCGATAGAAATAGAAATGGAAAAGTTCTCTTTCATATAATCAGTAAGCTGTTGTTTCTGATTTCGAATCCCTTCGCTAATTTCAACATTTGGGAATTCCCACATATTTGCAAGTAATCCTGTACTCGATCTTTTGTTAATTACATAATTTCCATCTTCTGTTTGCAGCACACCCGCAACAAGTGGCACCATTTTAGGAGCTTTCGCCTTACTTTTGACTGGTAACTCTTTCTGTACACCTTCTGCATAACCACGACAGTGTTCCCGAACTGGACAAAGTAAACA
>JGI25151J46595_10001637_pt1 | contig 14756 bp, 16 predicted proteins | sample AraplaMF_Col_mLB_FD_46595 | JGI IMG/M metagenome (IMG submission 46595) | reverse complement strand
TCCAGTGCCGCCGGCAGTACCGGCAGCCTGGGCAGCAGCCTCGGCACTGGCATCGGCAAGACAGACGACAAGCGCTAAGCACGTTCGGCACGGCGGCACGGTGGTGCACTGCCGTGCCGCGCCAGCAGGTGAATCCGGCCATCCGTCCACCCAGACCAACAAGGAGATGCCCCATGCCTTTCGCCTATGCAGGTACCCGGCGCCGTCGCAATCGCGACCGGCGGCGCAACCACGAGACCCCGGAGAGCGCCACGGCCGCCCAGGATCGTACCGATTCGCCACGGTCGCCGGCGGCGCAGGGGTCTGCGGACGCGCGGGAGGAGCGCGACCCGACCGCGGCACGTCGCACGACCGACCCCGACACCACGCGTCCGCGCGACGGCCAGGGCGGGGAGGTGCTGCCGGGCGTGGACAGCCAGGACCTGCATGACCCCGGCAGCCGTGACCCCGATGCGCCCCCCGTCGACAACCGCTCATGACAGGAGACCGCAACATGCGACATACCATTTCCCCGAGGGGCCGNCAGCTTGCGTGCATGGTGGCCGGCCTGACGCTGGCCGCCACCGCGTGGGCGCAGACCCCCTCNCAGACTCCCAAGGTNGACAATCGNGCGCCGGGCACGGCCGCCTCCGACGTGGCGCCCGGCGCGCGNACNTCTGGCGTACAGAAGGACGGGCGNCNCGCACACGGATCGGCACCGGCCATGAANCAGGGCGCCTCGTCCGCGCAGACTTACGACTACCCGGCTTCGGCGCCCAAGGTAGCGCCCNCCAAGCGACCATGAGGTAGCCCGGAATAGCCTTCTGGTGTAGCCGGCAGGCAGATGCAAGAAGGGTCGGATCGCTGANGCATCCGACCCTTCTTTTTGAGCCNGTGAACGGCGGAAGATTGACCAGGGNTCAGAGACCCGCCGTATCGAGCGTCCAGTAGCGTTCCGGTGCGCAGACATCGGCCAGCTGNGCGGGGCTGAACAGTGGCAACTGGCTTTCGTAGGCCTCCACCGCGCGCGCTTTCTGGGCCGTGAACACGCCAATCGGCATATGCACCGGCGACGCCAGCAGGCCCTCCTGCCACCANCCCGACAGCCGGCTCTGCACCGCGCCGGGCAGGCGCCGATGCACCGCTTCCTCGTAGAAGATCCAGCGAAACTCCGGTGCGGGCGCCGTGTCGGCGGGCACCGTTTCGGGCAGTTCGACGAAGGCCGCTTCGCGCACGAGCATGCAGGCGGCATTCACGAGCATGTGGTCCGCGTGACGCAGGCCCATCGGCGCGACAATCGTGCCGCCGCGCTGCATGGCCAGCACCCGGCCCAGGCGCACGGCGATATCCACCGCTTCATAGCGGCGGCCGTACTGCTGTTCCAGAAAATCGAGCCAGACCGGCTGGGCGCCCAGGGCACCCAGCGCGCGTATGTCTTCGTTGCGCCGGGCGCTCATGGCGATGCGCCCCGTGGCGAAGCCGGCGGCGGTGTCGCGCGCGGGCGCCGGCAGGCTGGCGTCGGGCAGGCCGGCAAACACGGTCACGACCGTGGCCTGCCGGCTGGCGGCCAGCAGGCTGCCGCAACTGAACACTGCATCGTCAAGATGCGGCGAGATGATCGTCAGGGGATGTGGAATTTCCATGGCTTGCAACTTTGACCGGTGCGCAACAAAGGGCTGCGCCCGCGATTGCGCGAACAGGCGCAGTCAGGGCGCGGATAGTCAGGTCAGTGCAAGCCGCGTGCCGGTTGGGCCCGAACGGCGGTATGAAGCACCCGTCCGTTGGCGGGTGCGGGGGCCTCAGGCGCGATCGGGCAAGTCGGGCAACACCGCAATGGCCTCGATCTCGAACAGCATGCCGTCCAGCGCCAGCCGGGGCACCGGAATCAGCGTGCAGGCCGGCGCCGGCCAGTCGCCCAGCAGGGCCTGCCACGCGCGGCTGAAGATGGCCAGCCGCTCCATCGAATGGTCGACGATCAGCACGGTGATCTTGGCCACGTCGGCCAGGTCGGCGCCTGCCGCCTGCAGGGCCGTGCGCAGGTTCGCGAGTGCCTGGTTGACCTGCGCCGTGAAGTCGGCGCGCAAGCCGCCGCACATGTCTTCGCCGCCCTGGCCGGCCGCAAAGACGAACTTGGCCGCGCGGTTGGCCACCGCCACGTGGGAATAGCCGTTCAGGCGGGGGTCGTACAGGTCGGGCGGATTGATGAACTGGAGATACGGTGCGCGGGGCGATTCGAGCAGCATGGCAGGGGTCCTGGGTGAAAAGGACGCCAGTATCAAACCTCAAGCTCGCTTGAGGTCAAGAACGCTTGCGATACCATGGCGGCCTGCAAGGGCACTCCGGAATCCGCCATGACTACCCCCACCATCCGCCCCACCACCAAGGCCCCCACGCTGCGTGCGCGCGACCCACTCACCGTTGGCGAGGTGGCCGAGCGCAGCGGCATTGCCGTGTCGGCGCTGCATTTCTACGAGTCCAAAGGGCTGATCTCCAGCACGCGCAGCGCCGGCAACCAGCGCCGCTATCCGCGCGGCATCCTGCGCCGGCTGGCCGTGATCCGCGTGGCCCAGCGCATGGGGCTGCCGCTGGCCGTCATCGCCGAGGCATTTGCGCGCCTGCCGCCGAACAAGGCGCCCACGGTGGCGGACTGGCGCCGGCTGTCGGCCGCCTGGCGGGACGACCTCGACGCGCGCATCCGCACGCTCACGGCGCTGCGTGACCAGCTCGATGGGTGTATTGGCTGCGGCTGTCTGTCGCTGAAGGCGTGCCCGTTGCGCAACCCGCAGGACGTGCTGGCAGGGCAGGGGCCGGGCGCGCATATCGAGGAGGGCACCTGCCGTCACGCCGGGCGTACGCCGGCGTGACAACGCGACAAGTCCGTGCAAACTGGCAAAGGCGATTGCGCGCCAACGTCCATGATGAACACGTTCCCAACCACTGCTAAACAAGGAGCACATCATGAGAGCGCTGAAACTGTTGATGGCCGCCGCCATCGTCGCCGCACCCGCCCTGTCTTCGCCCAAAGCGTGCAGAGCGCCACGGCCCCGATCACCCGTGCCGAAGTGCGCGCCGACCTGATTGCCGTGGAAAAGGCCGGCTATCAGCCGGGCCGCAACGACGACGACTATCCGGTGGACATCCAGCGCGCCGAGGCCAAGGTGGCCGCGGAACAGGGCATCAAGCCGGTGGCTGCGCCGGTGCTGCAGCCGGTGATGCACGCCGCCAACACGGTACCGCGTATCGACCTGCCGCGCAGCGCCTTCTATGACGGGGCCTGATCCGTCGCGCGGTATCTGTGAAAAAACAAGCCGGCATGCCAACGCATGCCGGCTTTGTCGTTTTCGGGGGGGCGTTACTGGTTCTTCATCGCCGCCGCCAGCCGGGCAATGATCTCGCCTTCGCTCTTGAACGCCTTCTGCGCGTAGGCGGCGTACTGCTCGGGGCCCATGTAGTTGGTCACCATGCCGTACTGGCGCGTCACGTTCAGGAACTTCGGGTCTTTGAGCGCGTTGCGGAACGCGTCATCGAGCCGCTTGACCACGGCCGGCTTCATGTTCGCCGGGCCAATGATGCCGAACGGCGAATTCGACCACACCGGATAGCCAATCTCCTTCAGCGTCGGCGCATTCGGAAAGTCTGTCGCGCGCGTTTCCGAGAGCGTGGCCAGCACGCGCATCTGCCCGCTCTGCACGTAGGGCAGCAGCGTGTTCGACAACACCGCCACGTCCGACGAGCCGCTCAGCAGCGCGGTGATGGCCTCTGCGTCGCCCTTGTACGGCACGTGCGTCCAGTTCGATTGCGAGACCCGCGCCAGCTCCGAGATGGTCAGGTGCTGGCTGCCGTAGATGCCGGTGGTGCCGTAGCTGATGCCCTTCTTGTCGGCCTTGGCATCGGCGATCAGCTCCTGCATGGTTTGCCACTTCGCGTCCTTCTTCACGGCCACCGCGAAGTTGTAGTCGGCGATCATCGACACGTACGTCAGATCCTTGGTCGGGTCGTAGCGCATCTTCTGCACGTGCGGCAGGCGGAAGATCACCACCGGCGCCATGCTCAGCGTGTAGCCGTCGGGCTCGGTGTTCACCATCTGCGTGGCGCCCAGCGTGCCGCTGACGCCCGGCTTGTTTTCCACCACGATGGACTGGCCCAGCTCACGGCTGGCCGCATCGGCCAGCGCCCGCGTGACCTGGTCGGTCACGCCGCCGGCGCCATACGGCACGATCAGCCGGATCGGACGGGTTGGAAATTCGTCGGCGGCCAGCGCCGGCGTGGCGAAGGTCGCGGCCAGCGACAGGCCGGTGGCGGCCAGCGCCACGCGGAAGAAGCGACGTCGTTGCATGAGGTGTGTCTCCTGAAATGTCCGCCGGATCTGTCATGTCCGGTCTGCGAGGTTGTCCGCGCAGTATGACAATGCCGCCCGGAGGCGGCTATCAGGAATCGGAGAATACGGCCGGCATATCCACCGAATTCATCGCCCGCATGCAGCTTGCGCATGCGTTGGCTGCATGCGGGCGCGGCAGGCTCAGCCGTTCACGATCACCCGCGAGCGGATGAANGCGTCGTGCGCCATCAGTTTNTCGGCCCAGCCGGCCGGCGGCACCAGGCTGATATCGGTAATGACGTAGCCGATGTCGCCCTCGGTCTGCAGTTGCTGGGCCTCGATGTTGGCGCCAATCTCGGCCAGCGCCTGGTTCAGGTGCGACAGCGTGCCGGGCCGGTTGTAGTGGATGTTCAGCACGCGCGCCGGGGAGTCGAGCGGATTCGGCTGGATCTGCGGCAGGTTCACCGCGCCGATCGTTGCGCCCGTCTCCAGGAAATTGGCCAGCTTGGTAGCCACTTCCACGCCGATGTTTTCCTGCGCTTCCTCGGTGCTGCCGCCTACGTGCGGCGTCAGGATGACGTTGGGCTTGCCTTGCAGCGGCGTGACGAACGGGTCGGTGTTGCTGCGCGGCTCTTCGGGGAACACGTCGATGGCGGCACCGGCGATATGGCCGTCGTCGAGCAGCCTGGCCAGCGCCTCGATATCCACCACGGTGCCGCGCGACGCGTTCAGCAGGATGCTGCCCGGCCGCATCGCCGCCAGCGCCTTGGCATTGAGCAGATTGCGCGTCTGTGGCGTGGCCGGCACATGCAGCGTCACCACGTCGGCCGCGGCCAGCGCGTCTTCGAGCGAATGCATCGGCACCGCGCCGCCAATCGACAGGCGCGGGCGCACGTCATAGAACACCACGCGCATGCCCATGGCTTCGGCCAGGATGCCAACCTGCGCGCCGATATTGCCGTAGCCGATCACGGCCATGGTCTTGCCGCGAATCTCGAACGACCCCTTGGCCGATTTCTGCCACTCGCCCTGGTGCGCCGCGCGGCTTTTCTCGGGAATGCGGCGCATCAGCATGACGGTCTGGCCGATCACCAGTTCCGCCACCGAGCGCGTGTTCGAGAACGGTGCGTTGAACACCGGAATGCCGGCGTGCGAGGCGGCGCCCAGGTCCACCTGCGACGTGCCGATGCAAAAGCAGCCCACCGTCAGCAGGCGCTGGGCATTGGCAAAGTGTTCGGCCGTCAGGTGCGTGGCGGAGCGGATGCCGAGCAGGTCGTGGTCGCGCACGGCGCCCAGCAGCGCGTCGCCGGCCAGCGCCTTGGACTGCGTGGCCACGTCGATCTGGTGGCGGCCCAGCAGTTGCTGGCCGCTGGCGTGGATGTTTTCGAGTAGGAGAGCACTTGCCATGAGGGTCTGGATCGGGCGGGCTGTCAGGAGTTGAGAAGGCTTGAGCGGGCGTCCTGTCCCGGACGCGCCAGTCCAGACAATAGCACCGGACCCTTACCCGCAATGGTGAAGTGGGCAAGTGGCGGACGTCCCACGTGTCATCGTACAAGTGCTTGCTGGGCCATGATTTTTCTCATAGGATGTCGGACAACCAAGCGTCATATAAGCGCGCCATCGGGGCGCCAGAACATTCCAACGAGGAGACACCATGGAAGCAAACAGCACGGGCGTGGACGCCCGGCGTCGCCGCCTGCTCAAGGCTGGCGCGGCATTGGGCGCCACCGCGGCCAGCGGCACGGCCCTGGCGCAGGCGTTCGAGTTCAAGCCCGCCCAGCGCTACCCGGACCCCGCCGTCGAGATCCTGGACCCGAGCTTCGGCAAGTACCGCCTGTTCAGCTCCACCGTGGAGCAGGTGGCCACCGGCTTCCGCTGGGTGGAAGGGCCGGTGTACTTTGCCGATGGCCGCTACCTGCTGTTCTCGGACATTCCGAACAACCGCATCGTCAAGTTCGACGAAACCTCGAACCAGTGGAGCGTGTTCCGCTCGCCGGCCAACTTCACCAACGGCCACTGCCGTGACCGCCAGGGCCGGCTGGTCAGCTGCGAGCACCTGACGCGGCGCGTGACGCGCACCGAGTACGACGGCTCGATCACCGTGCTGGCCGAGCGCTACCAGGGCAAGCGCTTCAACTCGCCGAACGACATCGTGTGCAAGTCCGATGGCTCGCTGTGGTTCACCGATCCGCCGTTCGGCATCGCCGGNGACTGGGANGGCGACAAGCAGGCGTCGGAACTGCCGCACGCCGTGTANCGCATCGATCCGAAGGACAACAGCGTGACGCAGGTCATTGCCGACCTGAATGGCCCCAACGGCCTGGCGTTCTCGCCGGANGAGAAGAANCTCTACGTGATCGAGTCGCGCGCCCAGCCGTATCGCACGATGTGGGTCTACGACGTTGGTGCGGACGGCNCGCTTGGCAACAAGACGAAGCTGTTCGACGCCGGCGGCCCCGGCGCGCTGGATGGCTTCAAGATCGATGTCGACGGCAATATCTGGGCCGGCTGGGGCAGCAGCGGGGCGCCGGGCGCCGACGCCTCGAAGCTGGACGGCGTGCGCGTGTTCAATCCGCAGGGCAAGGCCATCGGCCATATCCACCTGCCCGAGCGCTGCCCGAACCTGTGCTTTGGCGGCCCGAAGCGCAACCGCCTGTACATGGCCAGCAGCCACTCGGTCTACGCGCTGTACGTGGAAACGCGCGGCGCCGTGTGACGGCCCCTCCGGCCAACCTGGCATCGGGCGAAGCCAGGTTCGGCCGGCGGGCCGGCAGGTCTACTTCGTCGCGTTGATCTGCAGGGCGATCTGCTCGCGGTCATTGCTCGAGCTGCCGCGTTGGGCTTCGATCAGCANGCTGCCGACGTACTTGCCGGGCGGCAGGCTGGCCTGGTCCTCGCGCCGGTATTCCACTTCGAGACGGCTGGCCGCCGACAGGCAGGACGCCCCATTGTTCATCACCGTCTTGCCGCACACCCCGCCGTCGCGCCTGGCGCGCAGCACCACAGGATAGGGCGCGCCGGTATCTACATGGGTGACCGTCGCGGTGATCAACGTGTCCTGGCGCGCCGCGCGCCAGACCACCGTGGACGGCCCCCGCGCACCGGTCTGCACCGGCACCACGTACGCCGGGACGGACTTGGTGTTGCGCCCGGCAAATACGGGCGAGATGTAAGGCGCGCCGTGTCCAACCTGTCCCTTGTGCCGCGCCACGAAGATGCTGAAGTCGATGTCGATGGCGCGCTGGTAGGCCTTGTCTTTCCAGCCGCGTGCCTCCACGCGCAGGCGCGCCTGATGGAGCCCCGGCGGCAGGCGGGGGTTGTCGAGCGGGTCGTACACCATTTCGAGGTAGTTGGTGCCCGCGTAGCCGCAATCGAAGGCGATATTCATTCTTGGCAAGTCGCAGCCCGCGCGCCGCAGGCCGCGCACCTTGACCGCGCGGCTGCGGCCCGTGATCTTGTTGGCCATCTCCACCGTGAACAACGGTGAGACCGATGGCGGCTCCGACCACAGCAGCGAGGACGGCGCGCCCGACACACCGGGCTGCCAGGGCGCCGCGAAGGCCACCGTGCCGCTTTCCACGTCGCGCCCGAACTCCACCGGCACCGTCAGGCGGGCGATGCCGCCATCGGCATTCTGCAGCCGGGCGGTTACCACGGGCGTGACTTCCGAATACGTCGCGTCGGCCCGCCCGATCCGCATGTCGCTGAGCCGTACCACGATGGGCGTTTCGGTGGTGGTGGCCTCCTTGCGGGACGGCCGGTAGATGCCGGCCTTCAGGTACGGCGTGCGGTCGCGCGACAGGTTGTAGGCGTTCTGGCCGGTCTGACGGTAGACCAGCTCGCCGTCGCGCCAGATCTCGACCAGGCCGCTGGCGTCGGTGGCCCATTTGACGTGCAGCACCCAGTTCGTCAGCTGGCGGGGCACCACCACCCCTGGCAACTGGACCGACGAACGCTGGATCTTGGCCGGTTGCCCCCAGGCGCGCGTCACCACCCATCGGTCTTTCTTCTGATGTATCGCCAGGTTCGGGAAATTGCGGTTGACCTTGTCGGCTCCCATCATGGCGTGCCATTGCAGCACGATGTAGCCGTTGGCGTCGGTGGTCTGGTCCACCGCGATCCGCGCGCCGTACCAGCGCTCCTGCAGCCCTTCCTCGGCCGGGTGCGCCAGTTCCGAGCGGAACGCGCCCGGTGTGCCGGGCAGCGTGAAGCGGGTGGCCAGCCGATCCCGCAGGCCTGGCACGGCCTCCTTCGTCACGCGGTCGGAGATCAACGGCCGCGTCTCGGGATCGTACTGGGCGTCGATCGACAGCATCCACTTGCGGAAATCGCCGCGGAAATCGTCGTTGAAGATGATGCGCTTGCTCGTGTCGAAGATGTCCCCGGGCTCCAGCGTTCGCGACGCGTGTTGCGCGTGCGCGCTGGGCATCAGGGAGGCGGCCGCCAGGAACAGCGCGGCAATCGGCAGTGCGAACCGCACGCCGCCGGGTGTTGCAAATCGACCCATGGATGACATGGCAGATAGCTCCGGTGCAGAGGGGGCGACCAGGCGAATCTCCCGCGCGGCAGATTGCAGCAGCGTTGCCGGTGTGGGGTCTTGCCGACGGTCAAGCGCGCATCGGTCGCGGGGGATTCTCGGCAGGCGGCCATTCCCCGGCGGGTTGGGGAAGAAACTTAATTCGCGAAGCTGGAAAAACTAAATTCCATTCCGGAGCCAATCTGCGAGGATGCTGCCTATCGTTTGCCCCGCCCGGGGCATCGTCCTTCCGGTTCAAAAGGAGCTTCCATGGTTCGCGCTCGTTCGGCGCTCTGCGGCGCCATTGCCGCAGGCGGTTTGTGCTTGCCGCTGGCCGCACACGCAACCGAAGGCGCGCTGGGCCGGCCCGTGGCCGGTACCGGCGTGTCGCCGAACGTGGCCGTGATTCCGGACCAGCCGGTGTGGATTGCCAACCTCCAGCAGCTCTATATGGACGGCTCGGTCAGCGGCGGACGCGAGGTGCCGGTAGGCGGGCGCACCACGGCCGGCATCGATGCCAAGATCGCGTTCACACTGGCCACGCTCATGAAGGTGTGGGATACCGGCCCCGGGGCGTGGAATTTCGCGTCGAGCTTCACCTTGCCCTATGTCTGGACCTCGGTGCATGCCACCACCGTCTTCACCGGTGCAAACGGCACGTTCTCGCGCGGCACGTCGGACCGTGCCTCCAACCTTTACGACATCTATTTCACGCCGCTGGTGGCCGGCTACCACTTCTCCAAGACCAGCCACATGGCGCTGAGCTTCAACATCTGGGCGCCCACCGGCCAGTACGACAAGAATGCGCTGGCCAACCCGAGCCTGAACACGTGGACCTTCGTGCCGCAGGTTGCCTTCACGCACCTGATGCCGGAGTACGGGCTGGAGTTCAACGCGGTGGCCGCGTTCCAGTTCTATACCCGCAACACCGCCACGAACTACCAGAACGCGCCGCTGTTCACGCTCGACGTGATGGGCACCAGGCGGTTCGGCAAGTGGGGCGTGGGGCTGGTGATGGGTACGGTGCAGCAGCTCGGTGACGACACCGGCCCGGTGGCCGACCGCCTGAACGGCTTTCAGGGGCGCGATTTCTCGATGGGCCCGATCGTCACCTACGACACCAAGCTGGCCGGCAAGGCCCCGCTCTCGTTCAGCCTGCGCTGGGTGCCCACGGTGGCCAGCAAGAACCGCCTGGACAGCACCGCCACCGTGATGGCCACCGCCACGCTGGTCTTCTGACCGGCGTCCGCCCGCCCCGCGACACCGAAACATCACACCCGTATCACGACGCTGTCATGTGACGCCGGCATCATGCGCGCACTAATTCCTTGCCAGTGCGGCGGGGACCTTGGGCACGCAATACCACGTTGACGTTTGACCTGAAGGCCGATGACGCACGGCCAAAAGGGTCGAGAAATCAAGATGTCATCGGGGAATCTTCATGCGTCACCTTAAATCCGCCATCGGTCTGGCAGCGTCCATGACCGTCCTTTTCGCGTTCTACGGCTGCGGCAGCGACGACAGCGCCAGCAGCGCCAGCAATGGCACGCCGCCCACCACCACGCAGCCCGCCACGCCGGCCACCCCGGTGACGCCCGAAGTCACCGGCAAATGGACCACTGGCGACCTGCACGTGCACACCACCGAATCGGACGACGCCAGGAGCCCGCTCGCCGACGTGCTGGACCACGCGCTGACCCGCTACAACCTCGACTGGACGGCGATCTCGAACCACCTGCGCCTGTCGGGCTTCGACCAGAACGGCACCGCGCTGGTGGGCGGCTCGCAGCCGTTCTCGAAGGCCATGGCGGGTGTGGAGATTCCGGCCGTGCAGCAGCTGCAGGCGGCCGGCGGCTACGCCAACAAGCTGATCTTCTCGGCGTTCGAGTGGGACATGCCCACCCATGACCACATGAACGTGGGCATCTTCACCGGCGCGCCGCTGGCCACCGCCACCAGGGCGGCCAACCAGTTCGAGTACTACTTCACGAACCGCCCGGACACCTATTTCGACGCCGTCGACGTGGCCAACTGGAACGCCGCCGGCACGCGCGCCTACACCACCCACGCAGACGCCGTGAAGGCCGTGGCCTGGCTGCGCGACAACTACCCGGACACCAGCTACGCGCTGATCAACCACCCGTCGCGCAACCCGGGCAAGTACACGGCGGCCGACTACCGCGAGTTCAACGACACCGCCCCCAACATTGCCTTCGGCGTGGAAGGCATGGTCGGCAACCAGATGGAACCGGACCGTGGCGGCTACAACTCCGCCTACACGGCCGCCAACATCAAGAATCGCGCCTACGGCGGCGTGGACTACGTGGTGGCGCAGGTGGGCGGCATCTGGGACGCGCTGCTCGGCGACGGCCGCCGCTTCTGGAACGTGGGCGATTCCGACCACCACTTCAAGACCAACAACGGCAACAGCAGCGGCTACTACCCGGGCGAGTACGCCAAGACCTATGTCTGGATCGAAAACAAGTACACCGGCATCCGGGGCGTGCTGGAGGGCATCCGCTCGGGCCGCATGTTCTCGGTCTATGGCGACCTGATCAACGCGCTGGACTTCAACCTGGCCAGCGGCGCCAGCAAGAGCGAGATGGGCGGCGAACTGAAGGCCAAGGCCGGCGAGACCGTGACCGTGACCATCCGCTTCAAGAGCCCGGACCGCAACAACTACGAGTATCCGATTACCGACGGCGTCAACGTGAACATGCGCCCGGTAGTGGACCACGTGGACCTGATCGCCGGCGACGTCACGCCGCGCGCAGCGGCCGGCACCGCCGACTACAGCAAGGACACCAACGATTCCACCAAGGTCATCGCCACGTTCACGGCCGCCGACTGGAAGCTGGACAAGGACGGCTACAACACGGTGACCTACACGTACAAGGCGGCGAAGAACCAGTATTTCCGCCTGCGCGGCACCAACCTGGGCATGAACGTGGCGGGCCAGACCTCGAACGGCAATCCGCTGCCCGACGAGCAGATTGCGGGCGGCGACAACAACACGCGCTTCAACGCGATCAACGCGCGCAACTACAACGACCTGTGGTTCTACTCGAACCCGGTGTTCGTGACGGTCGGCTCCTAGGCCGAGGCTGGGGCGCCTAGTGCCCCAGCGTATGGAACCAGAACGGCAGCGCGGACGCGGCCATGGCGATCACCAGTGGCGCCAGCGGTGCCAGCGCGGCAAGCAGGCCGCGAAGGCTGCGCAGGACGGGAGGGCATGGGGAGGGGGCGGGGGCGGGCGTCGGCATGGTGGATGACACGGTGCGGATGTTGTGGGAAATTGGAGGGCATCATGCGCGGCGCAACCTGAATGGCACCTGAGCGATCCATTCAGGTCCGGTTCAGGTGGCCCGCCGGACAATGCCGCAGATGACTGCCACGCCCCCGCCATCCCCCGCTCCCCGTTACCCGGTCGGTCGCCCCGGTCGCCCCGCGCGCGCCGCTTGCCGTCCCGCCCCGTGCCGCCTCGCGCTGGCGCCGTGCCGCCCGTACGCTGATGCTGCTGGCGGCGCTCGGTGCCGCCGGCACGGCCGGCGTCTCGCTGGCCGATACCGACGCCGACCGCGCCCGCGCGGCGCTGCGTTCCGGCGAAATCCTGCCGCTCTCGCGCATCCTCGAAACCGTGTCGAGCCAGTACGCCGGCGACGTGATCGACGTGAAGCTGGACCGCGACGACGGTATCTGGAAGTACGAAGTCAAGCTGCTGCTACCCACCAGCACCATCGCCAAGCTCGAATACGACGCGCGCGACGCCCGGCTGCTCAAGGCCAAGGGCCACGACCTCGACCGCGCGCGCAAGCCCTGACCGCCCATGCGCATCCTGCTCGTCGAGGACGAAAGCACGCTGGCCGCGCAGCTCCACCAGGCGCTCACGCAGGCCGGCTATGCCGTGGACCATGCCGCCGATGGCATCGACGCCGCGCACCTGGGCGCCGAGCATCCCTACGACACCGTGGTGCTGGACCTCGGCCTGCCCCGGCTCGACGGCCTGACCGTGCTCAAGCGCTGGCGCCAGGCCGGCAATGACGTGCCGGTGCTGATACTGACCGCGCGCGATAGCTGGGTCGAGAAAGTGGAGGGTATCGACGCCGGTGCCGACGACTACCTGACCAAGCCGTTCCGCACCGAGGAACTGCTGGCGCGCATCCGGGCGCTGATCCGGCGCTCGGCCGGCCGCACCGCGCCCACGCTGGCCTGCGGCCCGGTGCTGCTGGCGCCGGGCTCCGGCCAGGTCAGCGTGCATGGCGCGCCGGTCACGCTGACCGCGCACGAGCTGAAGGTGCTCGACTACCTGATGCATCACCAGGGCACCATCGTCAGCAAGACCACGCTGACCGAGCATATCTACGCGCAGGATTTCGACCGCGACAGCAACACCATCGAGGTGTTCGTCGGCCGGCTGCGCCGCAAGCTGGGCGTGGACGTGATCGAGACGGTGCGCGGGCTGGGCTATCGCATGCGCCCGCCCGCCGAAGGGCCTGGCGCCCCTGACACCCCCGATGCCCCATGCCGCTGAAGCGCACCTCGATCGCCCGCCGGCTGCTGCTGATTGCCACGCTGTGGATTGCCGGCACGCTCTGCACCACGGGCTGGCTGCTCGACACGCTGTTTGGCCGGCACGTGGACCGTACCTACATTACCGAGCTTGACCGCGACCTGACCAGCCTGGCCGCCGCGCTGGAATGGCGCCGCGACGGGCAACTCGAACTGACGCGCCAGCCGGCCGACCCGCGCTTCGAGCTGCCGTATTCGGGCGCGTACTGGCAGGCGTCGGCCGGCGCGCAGACGCTGCGCTCGCGCTCGCTGTGGGACGTGGACATCCCCAGCGCCGTGCAGCGGCAGGTGGGCTTGGGCGACGCCGACGTGCGACGCGGCCCGCGCGACCAGTCGCTGCTGGTGAAGTCGCGCCGGCTGCAACTGGCCGGTGGCGACGCCTTTGTCGATATCACGGTGGCGCTCGACCGCACCGAACTGCGGCAGGCCAAGCGCTCGTTCCGGCACCTGCTGTGGCTCTCGCTTGGCGTGCTGGGGCTGGGCATCCTCGGCGCGGTCTGGGCGCAGATCCGCTTCGGGCTGGCGCCCCTGGCGCGCCTGCGCGAAGCCGTGGCGCGGCTGCAGGCGGGCCGCGAGCCCACCCTGACCGGACACTGGCCCACCGAGGTGCAGCCGCTGGTCGATGAAATCCACCTGCTGTTGCGCCGCAATCACGAGGCCGTGGAGCGCTCGCGCCGGCAGGCGGCCGACCTGGCGCACGCGGTCAAGACGCCGCTGGCCATTCTTGCCAACGACGCCGCCACGCTGCCGGCGCCAGCCGCCCAGCGTGTTTCGCAACAGCTCGATGCCATGCGCCAGCAGGTGGACCGCCATCTGGCGCGCGCCCGNGCCGCCGGCGCCGGCGCGCGGGGCGGCAACGCGGTGGCCATCCGGCCAGCGGTGGCGGAACTGGTGCGCGCGCTNCAACGGCTGCACGCCGACAAGCCGATTGCCGTGGACATCGACGGGCAGGGCGCCTTTGCCGGCGACCGGCAAGACCTGGTGGAAATGCTCGGCAACCTGCTCGACAACGCCTGGCAATGGGCGCGGGGCCGCATCCAGGTGACGCTGGTGCCCGGCACCCACCCCGACACCGAGGCGCGCACCGTGGCGATTCGCGTGGAGGACGACGGCCCCGGCATGCCGGACAGCGCCATGGCGCAGGCCGTGGAGCGCTTTGCGCGCCTGGACGAAGCGGCCGATGGCAGCGGCCTGGGGCTGGCCATCGTGCGCGAGGTGACGGCGCTCTACGATGGCACGTTCGAACTGGGCAAATCGCCGCTGGGCGGGCTGGCAGTGACGCTGCGGCTGCCCGCCGCGTCCGAGCCAGGCTGAAGGGCTGCCCGGCGCGCGCGCCGCCATCCGGTATCATCGCGCGCTTCGTCGTTTTCCGCC
>JGI25151J46595_10001629_pt1 | contig 14790 bp, 24 predicted proteins | sample AraplaMF_Col_mLB_FD_46595 | JGI IMG/M metagenome (IMG submission 46595) | reverse complement strand
CACCGACACCAAAATCCGCAACGCCAAGCCGCGCGACCGTGCCTATAAGCTTTTCGACGGTGGTGGCCTCTATTTGGAGGTCATGACCGATGGCCGAAAGCTCTGGCGCTTCAAATACGTCCGGCCGTCGGGCGCCGAGAATCGACTCGGCTTCGGCACCTACCCCGGCGTGACGCTGGCCCAGGCGCGCGCGCAGCGCGAGACGGCCAGGTCGCATGTCGCCGACGGCAAGGACCCCGGGGCGGTCAAACAGGACCAGCGGCGCGCGGCCAAGATCGCCGCCGGCAATTCCTTCGAGGCCGTTGCCCGTGACTGGCACGCTACCCAGAAGGAAAGCTGGAACGAGGTCTATGCCGGCAAGGTTCTAGCCTCGCTCGTGAACGACGTCTTCCCCGTGCTCGGCAGCACGCCCATATCTGATATCCGCGCGCCGGCCATCCTGGAACTGCTGAAGAAGATTGAGTCCCGTGGCGTGCGCGACACCACGAAGCGCGTGCTGCAGCGCATGCGCGCGGTGTTTCAGTACGGCATCGTCTACGGTCTGTGCGATCGGAACCCGGCCAGCGACATCGACAGCGAGGTCGTGCTGAAGCAGGCGCCGGTCCAGCACCAGGCGCGCGTCCCGCTGTCCGAGCTGCCGAAGCTGCTGCGCGATATCGATGGCTACGAGGGCGACAGGGTGACCCGCCTGGCGCTGCAGCTCATGACGCTGACGTTCGTGCGCACCACGGAAATGATCCAGGCGCAGTGGGATGAGATCGACGAGAAGAAGGCCGAATGGCTGATTCCGGCAGAGCGCATGAAGATGCGCGACCCGCACGTCGTGCCGCTATCCACGCAGGCGCTAGCCGTGCTGAAGGAACTGCGCGAGATCACCGGCCATCGCTCGTACCTGTTCTACAGCCCGCGCGGGAAGACGGGGCACATCAGCAACAACACGATGCTGTATGCGCTGTACCGCCTGGGATATCACTCGCGGATGACGGGCCACGGCTTCCGGGGCCTGGCGTCGACCGCGCTGAACGAGCTGGGCTTCCGCCCGGACGTCATCGAGCGCCAGCTCGCGCACGTCGAGCGCAACAAGGTGCGAGCGGCCTACAACCACGCGCAGTACTTGCCCGAGCGCCGACAGATGATGCAGGCGTGGGCTGATCATGTTGACAGCAGCAAGCGCCACACGTCAGCTGTGCCTGACTAGCTCGTCTGGTCTTCTTTGATCCCTAACGTGTCCTTCGAGTTTCCGAACTTTGATGCCCTTAGAGCCGACAGTTCGCTGGCATTGAATTTTGTTGCCTCCCTGATCGCACTCGCATAGATCAGCGCTTTCCTGATGCAAGTCCAAGCAAAAAAACCGAGCACCGTGGTCGTAGCTAGTGAACCGATTTTGATGATCGTGAAGCCAAGCTTGGTTTCTTCCGAGGTCCCGCCCAGTGGCCCACTAAGCCACAGCGTCGCGAAGGCGATGCTGAGTGTTGCAAGACCTAACTGCAGCAATGCCAGCCACTGCATGTTCTGTTGCATCGCGATGAGCGTTGAAAGCGCCCGTGAATCGATGCAGGCGTTTTCGGTCAGCGTTTTCATCCGTCTGTCATGGCGTTCCATCTTAAGTCGGCGCCTATCACCCCATGTCTGCAAGAGCTTTCCGGCGGTCCGGAGAATGAAAGGCGTGGCCGCGTTTACGATAAACGCGAAGAGGAAGGTCGTGATCCAGTAGAGAGGGGATTTAGCCGCGGTAATGAGTTCGTCCATCTACGTTCTCCCGTTACGTTTTTATGTGTCTCGCCGGATTGTAACGGGCTCCTAGAGGGTCAATGGGCACTCGGATCTATGACGATGGGTGCGCGCTCATTCCACGCCGCGGCCGCGCCGCCTTCACCCCGGTGCGTGAGGGCAATCTGGTGGCCGCAGCATGCGACGTCGGTGCAGCTGGCGGCCGACCAGCCCTGAGAGGTCTTCATCTGGCCGGGCAGCCCGCAGAAGGGGCAGAGCAGCAGCGTGATTGGCTTCATGGTGTCTCGCTTGTTCAGGCTGTGAATCGTTGCGGCCTGGTGCTAGCCGCGATGTAGAGCGGATGCTTCGGGCTGCCGTCCTTGTTCAGTCCAAGGTGGTGCAGCAACGAGCCGCGGCCGCACATTCGGATGATTCTTAGGACTTCCGCGGCTTGGGCCGGCGCCGCCTTGTGGGCGCCCCACGCGCAGATAACCATCGAGCACCGATCGATCGTATCCATAATCGCACCGGTGTTCCGGTCCGCACGGTCGCCCAGCGGCGCCGCGTGTTTCAAGAGCCCGTCGGGGTCCGTCGACCGCAGCGGGAACAGGTTGGCCACTTCCAGGCCACCGAACTTGCCGCCGGCCAGCGCGCGCTGCAGGCATCTCGTGATGGTAGGGTCGTTCACCTGGTGGTCAGCCGTCGACGGGTTCAGCATGATGAAGCCGAGCGATGGCAGGTCTCGGTCCCACTGGCGCCAAAGCCGGTACCGGTACTGCTCGCAGTCTGACAGCACGCATCCTGCTTCGCCGCCGAGGTTGGTTTCGTTGAGGTGTTTCATGGATTCACCTCCGGAAAGCCATCATGCAGCACGCCGTCGAGCAGCCGGCCTGCGGCCTTCTTGCCCACGCGCACGGGCGCGTCCGATGCGTTTAGCTCGACGGAGTCCTGGTCGTAGGCGCCGTCCTGCCCGGCGCCGAACCATTCACCCCACTGCTTGAACAGGAACGGCACGCCGGCAGATGCGCACTGGTCGCGCAGCGCGCTGGCCCAGTCAGGATGCATTGGCCGCGCGCCTGGACCGCTTTCGCCGCCGACGATGACCCAGTCCACCGCGTTCTCCGGTGACGTGTGGCCGCCGCACTTGTGCGCCCGGAATCCGCGCAGCACGTCGTCGCAGTAGGTCCAATCGCCATCGGCGGAACGCCGCATGATCTGCGTCAGATTCACCGGCCCGAGCAAAGGCTCCATCGACAGAAAGCGCACGCGCGCTGGCACCTCGATCAGCTTAGGGATGTCGCGGTCGGCTTCGGCCTGATTCACGATCGTGGCGCCGATCCAGACGTGCGGATACACGCGCTCGAAGTCGAACGGTATCGGGAGCATGTTGCCCACATTGCCGATGCGCTTCGTCAGGAGGAGCCAGTCGAGGTTCGGTGTTTGTTCAATCAGGCGCCACAGCTCGTCGCGCCATTCGCGCGGCACCGCGTTGTCGAACACGTCGGCCAGGCTGGCGCAGAACACTTGCTGTCGGCGTCCATGCTCTGCATAGAACTTGTCATGCGCAGCGTTCCAGGCCAACGGCTTGCGCCAGTTGGCGTCGGAGGTCCGCCGGCGCGGCGCTCCCGGGCCCCAGTTAATGGCCTGGCCGCCGGCGAAGCGCGCGTTCCGGGTCTCGGCGTAGCAGTGGTCACAACCCGGGCCGACCTTCTGACAGCCTTCCCAAGGATTGAACGTGTGGTCTGTCCACTCGATTTTGCTGTTCTCGCTCATGGTTTTATGGGGAATTATTGGTTCTGAATAATTTGGGATAAAACGTCGGACGGCACGTCGAAGAAGCCGAGGCGGCCGGCCAGCGGCGTGAAGGGCAGGGGCTGGGCGCGGCGTAGGGCAAAGCCGTGGCAGCCCTCCATGTGCCAACGCGACGTCCGCCGCTCAGGCGGTACGCAGGCGGTGAGCTCGGCCAGCCCGACAATTCCGCCGCGCGCCAACTCGTCCAGCGCCGGGACCTTGATGTAGCCGACACTGATCTCTGCCATGTAATCCTGGACGGCCCGGTGCTCGGCCACGGTCATGCCCTTGGCGGCGTGGATCAGCACCGGCCCGCGGAACCGCGTGGCCCACGACCGGTTCTCGATGTCCTTATGGCCGTTGACAATCAGCCATGCCCACGGCTGGCGGACGGACAGGGCTTTGGTCGGGAGAGGGCGGATAGCGGTCATGCTAGGATTCCTTTGCAGGACTTCAGGAGAGAACCGTGGTGGCTCTTAATCGTCAGTGCGTAGTGCGCAACCATCTGCTGGTCGTGACCCTTGTGACTGGGAAGCCTGAAGCTTCCATTGCCATTCGCCCGCCNGCCGGCGCGCGCGGCGGATTGNNTTCGCCAAAAGTGGTTTCNATCGAGCCGTTTCTGAAAGCCGGATTGTCCGAAGCTGAGGCGATCGAGAAGGTTCTGGAGCTGGTGTCCATCGGCCTCGAGGGCCAGGAGATTGGCAACGCGTAGCATCAGCAGGGCTCCAGCATGAGCCCGGACTGCCGCGTGCGGGGCGGCCACCCTCAAGTTCTTCGTCCGAATGCCGATAGGCCGGTGATGAACACCTTCAAAAAACTCCAAGATGAGTTCGGCACTGCGACGGCGCTCGAGCTCAATGTCCTGACGAAGAGTCTCAAAAGCAAGATAGAGACCTTCAACGCAGTTCGCAGGGCGCAGGGAAAGATGACTCTTCAGGAGGAGTTGGACGACGCAATCGCTCTTGCCCGACAAATGGTCACGGAGGGCGAGATGTCGCGTGAGGAGTATCTCGACCTCACTGGCGAGGAGCCGCCCGAGACCACGTAAAGCCGTGTCGCGGCTGTCGCCTTGGTAGCAGTGGTCGAGCTTCATGCGGCCTCGCCTTGCTGACCCACGCTCAGCGCGATCGCTACCGGCCGAACCCACACTGGCGTCGAAGTGCAATGTCATGCTGCTTCTCCAAACAGACCGCGCTGTATCGGCGCGGCGACCCGCTCCCAGAAGGTCAGCGACTGTCGCGACTCGATCCGTTCGCGCATGACGGCCGCGCGTGATTCCTTGCTGGCCGGCGTGTAGGTGCCGCGCCATGCGCTGTCGATGCCCACGTTCTGCGCGATGTTCGTGCTATCAGCGCTGGCGAATGGGAAGCGACTGAAGACTTCCGGATCCAGCATCCGCAGGCCGTGCAGTTTGCAGACTGGCCGGCCGTCACGGTCACAGACGACATCCATTGCCTTGGCCATGCGGGTCCACCAGCGCGGCGTCCCGATCTGCGCGAAGTCGCCCGAGCCGCCGAGGCAGATGCGCGTCCATGTCAGCGCAAGCCTTTCCAGCCTCTCCAGGCTTTCGTGCAGATGCCAGACCGGAGCTCCCAACCACGACGCGCGCTCTCGCCACGGCCATTCAGATACCAGGGCGTCGTTCGCCGCTTCGTCGCCATCGATCACATCAGGAATTACAGCAAAGTCGAAGGCGGGATAGCGGTGCAACTCAGCCACCCAGTTGTAGTATTCGTTCCAGTCGTTCACCGGCGTGCCAGAGCGCCAAGCGCTGAAGGCGCCGTTGTCGACAGCGAAGGACTGGGCAACATCCAGCACGATACCCAGTTGCTCTGGGTAGCGGAAGGACACAAATGCGTGGCCAGAGAAGACTGCCTTGGCAGCTGCCGTTGTCGGCGTGATGGGCATGCCGTGGTAGTGGATCATGCTAGGATGCCTCGCACTCGACTAACGACGGGGGGGACATGAAAGGCTGGCGTTTTGTCCGCAATCTGCTCGCTTGCATCGCCGCAGTACTTCTTATTTCGTTCATCGGTGCAACGACGGCTGGCACCCGGTGCTACGATCCCGGACTTATGGCAAGTTGGCTGCAGGCGATCGGGTCGATCGCCGCTATTCTTGGTGCCGTATGGATAGGAGAGCGCCAGTTGAGTGCAGCACGGGCTCATGCCGATATGCAAGACTCGATCCAAATGGAACGGAAATGGCAAGGTGCGCTGGCCATTGTTTCTGCTGTCGAGGAGACCGCGAATCGTGTGGCCGTAGATCTCAATTTCGATGAGCCAACGACATATGACCCGGAGTGGTTCTTTGCTGAACAGTTCCGGGATATCGACTATCACGACCTCGACCGTGCATTGGAAGTCATTCCTTTGCACGACCTGCCTTACGCTATGGCAGCACAGCGCTTCATTTCTCTGAGGCGAAACTTCAAGCGTCTCTGGCAAAAGCTGCAGGGCGTGCTTGATGACAAGGCAAGTGCTCCTGGTATTGACCCCAGCTTCAAGGCTGCCTTCTTCGCCGACGAGTACGTAGCGGCATTGGAGATCGCCGAGAACATACGATCGGACGCCGAGGGAATTAGGCAGCGATTCAAAGAAGCGAATCGGAGTTAGTTCACAGGTCATAGCCGTTCCCCGGTCTTGAGTTTTTCTTCCATCTCGGCCATCCACTTCGCTTGGCGGTGCGCTGCGTAGACGCTGGCGGCGATGTAGGCGATCGCGGCCACGACGGTGATGGCCAGTGCAGTGGTTGTCGACATCAGTGCTTCCCGCGCGTGGCTTCGATCTGCTCGTCGACCCACTGCTGCACCTCTTCCTCGACCCAGCCGCTCGCGCGGCCGAGCTTGATCGGGGAGGGGAACGTGTGGTCCTTGATGCGGCCGTAGATGGCCGTCTTGCCTAGGCCTACGCGCTCGCAGACCTCGGGCAGCCGGATGATCCGGCGTTGCGGCTGGGTGTTCATGCGAAGTGCTTCCCGTGGAGTTCGTCGAGCTTTTCGACTTGGTCGCCGGTGAGCTTCGTCACCTGGCCGGCATGCATGCGCGCGGCCAGCGAGCGAACGAAACCCTGTTCCCATGCGGTCAGGTCTTTCGTGCCCAGCAGGCCTTCCAGGCGCTGGATCATCTTGGTGGTGCTGACCATCACGCGGCCTCCCGCACAGTCCCGACCTCGTGGTCCTCAATCCAAAAGGCCGTGATGCCGTCAGGCAGGCCAGCCGGCGGCGCCTTGAGGCTCATGAACACCAGGGCGGTGTCGATCGCGCCATCGACGGCCAGGTCATCGAGCCACCAGAACAGGCGGTCGCGCTCGGCGCCGATCAGCACGTCAGCGCGGTCCAGCACCAGCAGGCGCAGCCCGGTCAGATGGGTGATAGCCTCGGCGATCATCGCGTCGGCGCGCCACTTCTCCGATTCGGACAGCAGGGCGTACGTGCGACCCGGGCCGGCCGTGATGGTCATGTCCGCCTCGAAGCCCACGCGGAACCATTCGGTCATGTTGGCCGTGGCTGCCAGGCGGTCGTTGATCGGGTCCAGGGCTTCGGCCAGCAGTTCGGCAGGGATGCCGCTCGGGCCCAGGGCTTCGGCCAGGGCGTCCCACGCCACCACGTCGGCGTGGTGCTGTGCGGCCTTCGCGGTCTGCTCTGCTGCCTGTGCGGCGGCACGCTGCGAAGCGCGCGCGGCTTCGAGCTGCTGGCCGGTGGCCGTGATGGCTTCCTGCAGCTTGGCCAGTTGGCCCTCGATCGTCTTGCGCAGCTCGGCATCCTCGTCACCAGCATCGGCAGCGGCGTCCTTGCGCAGCAGGTCGAGCTGCGTGGCGGCGGCCTTCGCCCCGTCACGCTCGGCGATGCGGCTCTTCAGCGCGTTTTCCAGCACGGTCAGGCTGCGCTCGTACTCGGGCAGGCGGCCGGCGGCTTCCGGGTCCGCCTGTGTCGGCTCGCGCAGCGCCAGCTGGCCGGCCAAGTACTGCAACAGCACGCCGCACTCGGGACACGTGCACGGCATGCCGACAGCCTTTCCGCCGGCCGCCGCGCGCAGGGCCTCGACCTTGGGCAGAAAATCGTCACGCTCGGCCTGCGCACGGTCTACGGATTCCTGGGCCTTGGCCAGACCAGCAGCCTTGTCCGCCAGTTCACGCATCTTCGACTCGCGGCTGGCGCGCTGGCGCGCGGCGGCGTCCATCTCGCCGAGCTGGCGCTGCATGTCGCCGGCTTCAGTCGACGCCTCGGCGATGTCGGCCTGCAGCTCGACGATCATGGCGTTCACATCTTCCGGCGCGGGCGCGCCGGCGGGCACCGCGGCTATCCACTCGCCAGCCTTCACCGAGCCGTATGTCTCGCCGGTGATGGCGCGCCAAGCGCCCTTGGCGGCCGTGGCCTTGGTCTGGGCTTCCTTGGCAGCGGCATCGAAGCCGGCGCGCACCAGCGGCAGCACCGCCTCGATCTTCTTGGGCTGGCAGTCGCGTGCCACCAGGCGCTCCCGCACCAGGTCGGTACCGAGCTTCAGCCCCATCAGGTCGAACAGGAACGAGCGGCGTTCTTTGGCGTCGAGGCTGGCGAAACGCTGGGCGTCGAGCACGTAGGGGAGGCGCGGGTCGGTCTGCAGGCCGGCGGTCAGCTTGCCCGACGGCAGGGCGACGCTGTTGGCCTGCGGGCCGGCGGAAACGACGACCGTACCTGTTTCTGCGCCGTCGTGCAGCAGCTGACCGTATTCCTTCTTCAGGCTGACGCGGACGCTTTCGCCGGTCAGCGCCAGGCGGACGGCTTCCTGCAGGCTGGACTTGCCGGCGCCGTTCGGGCCGCAGATCAGCGACACCGGCGTGGCGGGGATGATGTCGGCCGCCCGAAGGCCGAGGAAGTTGCGGGCGTGGATAGCGGTGATCTGCATGGCTGCTTACCCTTCGTGGTCTTCGGTGCTCGTCAGGACCTTGCGCTGACCGTCTGCGTCAGCCGCGCTGATGACGCCCTTGGCTTCCAGGCGCTCGACCAGGCGGGCCGCGCGGTTGTAGCCGATGGTGAAATGGCGCTGGATCTGGGTAATCGACACACGCTGCTTCTCGATGACGAAGTTTTCGACGTCGGTGTACAGCGGGTCCTCGTCGGGGTGTTCGTCGTGCCAGTTCTTCCAGCCCTTCACCCACTCGATGCAAAGGGGGCCAGCCATCACGGGGCAGTCGCTCTCGGGCTTGCCTTCTGCAGCAGCATCGCGGCCGGCCTGATAGGCGGCGTCCAGCTCTTCCTGCAGCGGCTGCTGCTCGATCGCACGCACTTCCTTGAATTCGGCGTCGACCACGTTATCGTCCGCCGGCGCATTGGCATCGGGCATGCCATCACCGTCGCCGTCGGTGTACTCGCTGCCCATCCTGAACGAGCGCTGATCGGACTCACCACGCACTTCATCCATGCCGCCGGTGTATTGGCCGTCGCCACCGCTCAGCACGAGCAGCACGGCTTGGCCCTGTGCCTCGGCCAGCTCGTGCAGAGCCGATACCGACTTGCCGATCTTGATTAGCGCCTGGGCGCCGTCCTTGATGGTGATCTTGTCCAGATCGCCCTGGACCACGGTGCGGCCGTTGGCAGCGATCAGGTGAACGGCCATCTTCACGGATGCGTCCACACGGTTCCGCAGGCGATCGATGATGTCGTTCTGCCTCTTCTCGGACAGCTTCACCCACGTGTCGGGCATCATCTTCATTTCCAGCACCAAGGCGGACAGCAGGTCCTTGCCGAGGGTGTTGGCGGTCATGTTCATCGTGGCTTTCATTTCGGGCGATTGGCTCATTTCGGTGTCCTGGTGTGCGTGTCTGCGTTCGGGCTGCGCCTCAGCGTTCGGCGGCGCGGCACTGTTCTTCCTCCCGCGCTACAGCCGTCCGCGCGGGCAGTCCTCCCTCACGGGTATTTCAGTCGGCGTTGATCGGGGCGCGCTGGCGGCGGGCTGCTTGCTGGGCCGGTGCCGCGTCTTCGGCGGGCTTCGTCAAGTCACGCATGCGTTGCGACGCGAGCTGGTGCAGCGTGGCCTGGTCCTTTTCGTCAGGCACCTGCTTGATCAGGCTGCGCGCGAAGTCCAGGTCTTCGGCGTTCTCGGCCTGCTGCAGCTCGTGCTTGACGTCCTTGAACGTGAGCGTCGGACCATCTACAGCCGTCGGGGTACTCTGGTCGTCACGTGACTGAACTTCGTCGTTCTGCTGCGCGTCCACGGTGGCCTCGGCCGCCGTTGGGGTCGCCTTGGGTTCGACGACATCGGCCGCTGGTGCCCGATCGCGCAGCTCGTCGATCGTGGTCCGGCTGACCGTGTATGAGCCGTCATCGTTCAAATCGATGATGTCGCGCTCTTCCTCGGAAGTACGGCCCATGCCCATGACGATGTCCGGTGCGTGGATGTTTCCGAAGAAGCTGCCGGCGCGGTACTGGAACATCAGCGCGCGCAGTTCGGTCTGCCATTTGGAGCCGGCCTTGCCGTACCAGCCTTCTTCGACGGCCATCTTCATCGTGACCGGCGCGGACTCGATGACCGGCATGCCCAGCGACTTGTACAGATCGAGCAGACGATTCGGGTACTTGCGCAGCAGGTCGGGGGTCAGCTGCGGCTCTTGCACACCCTTGGGTAGGGCCCAGGCGATGCATTCGATGTCGTCGACTTCGACCGTGCGTTCGGCGAAGATTGGCTTCCGAGCTTCCTTGTCCCAGCCTGTCTTTTCCTTGTACTTGGCCTCGATGCGTCCGCGGTTGACCGATTGGAAGCGCAGGGGAGTGAATCGCCCCGAGGCGTTGATGGCAGCGATCACGAATTTGCCTGACCAGCGCAGCTTGCCTTCGATCATGTCCGCGTTCTGCATTACCGCGGTGATCGACATGCGCACGGCGCGCGCGACCTCGATGGCCACCAGGCAATTGCCGATGGCGTTCGGGTTCTCGATCCAGTTTTCCTCGTTGCCTGCCTTCTTCAGGTTGTAGGAGCGGAACTGGGCCGGTACGGCGTCGCTGCTGGCGTACGCCTTCGCGATGCGGTTGGCGAGCGTGAAGCCGCGTTCGGTGAACATGTCGACAGCCTGGTCGGGCATCATCGACACGGCGGCGCCGGCGGTCTTGATGGTCTGCAGTTGTTGAGCGGGTGCGTTCATGGTGGGCTCTCAGTCGTGGAATTGGCAGCTGCCGTAGCGCGGGCAGTACTTGTCCGAGCAAAGGAGGGATTTGGGGTTGGGGTAGAAGCGGCCGGACTTGAACATGTCAGCCGCGAATTCGATAAGGCCTGGCGCCGTCTCGGTCCCGAGCATCACGCGCTTGGCGTTCTTAACCGGCGCGGTGGCGATTTCGAGCGTGCCCTTGGTCTTCAGGCCGATGATCTCGGCGCTGTCCTCGACCGGCTGACCCGTCGAGTGCTCGTACAGCAGCTCGTACGTGCCGATCTGCGGGCCGTGGCCTTTGGTGACGGCCACGCCTTTCTGTACTGCGGCGGAACCGCTCTTGAGGTCGGCGATGCCGACGCCGATAGCCGTGCGGCGAATCCGGGCGCGGTCCATCGTGCCGGTCAGGCGCACCACCGTGCCACCGCCGCAGTCGATGTCGAGGGGCATTGTCTCCATCTCGACGGCGACGAAGTCGTATCGCGGCGACACTTCCAGGCAGTACTGAGTCAGCAGCGACAGGCCGATGCGCTCGGCATCCTTGACGGTGAGGTCGTCGCTCGCGGGGTTGTACTCGTTCTCCGGGTCGTGGAGCTTGTCGACGAACACGCCAGCGGCGTCGTCGGCGCTCACGCCGGAGTTGTCGAGGCGACTCTGGTCAAATGCCGCTGTTCCGGCGTGAATGGCAGTGCCGAGTGCGGCGCGCAGGCCGACAACATTGCGCATGCCCAGCAGGTGAATGCCTTCCCAACGGTATGCGCAGTCAAAGAGGGCGCCCCAGCTGGACGCACGAACGGTGATGGTGCTCACTTCAAAGACTCCAGGATGATGTCCAGCGCCACGCAGATGGCGTCGGCGGGATTTGCGGCGATCACGGTCAGGGACAGGCCCGCGCCGTGGACGAGGTACGACTTGCCCGGCACTATCGGTGCGGCGCTCATGTGGAACTCCGGGATGCGGTGGGCTGCTGGCTCGGCTCGGCGCTGGCCAGGTGGTAGGCGTAGAAGACGGCGGCCATGGCCAGGGTGGTGCCGACCCAGAGGGCCAGCAGCTCGGCGACAGCGCGTCGGGTGGAAGGGCGGCGCTTCATTGCCACACCCGGCTGATGAGGGTGGCGGCCAGCACCACCAGTGGCGGCGCGACGCAGATCAGCAGCGCGGTCAGGAAGAAGTCGCGGTTCATGGCGCGCCCTCAGTCCAGACCGAAGCAGCGGACCATCACCACGTACTCGTCGCCTTCCCAGTAGCGGTAGGCGATGGCCGGCGTGCGGTACGGATCGATGGAGTTCTTCTTGTCGAGCGCGGCCTCGTAGACCGAATCCTCGTTGGCCCCGCGGAACTCGAAGTGGTCGCGGTTGTGGATCCGGGTCATCGTCTCGCGCACGAGGGTGCGGACCGAGACCACCTGGCCGCCGGCCGCGCGTTGGTGCGCTTCATGGGCGTGCCGGTATGCAGCGGCGGTCGGAAGGGCGTTGGGCATCGTCTGTCTCCAGCGAACCGCTGTGAACTTCAGCGGCGTGGAAACATGTTACTTAATAGGTAACAGCAACGCAAACCAAAACGGTAATATCACTGATTGATTATTTTTACCGTACTGGTAACAGTAATAGGCAAAATAAAAGCCCGCAATGCGGGCTCCGGAGCGTCTGGGATCGCCCCGCTACATTCCGAACTTCTTGAGGAGAGCAGGAAGAAGCTGCGCAAGCAGGACAGCAGAGACGACCCACATGATGATGCTGTTCTTCGCCTCAGCGATATCCGCCTTAGTTGCATAGTTGGACTTGATCACCGCCAAATCGGTCTTGACGGTGGACAGAGCATCCTCGAGGGCTTTTACACGTGCTTCCATGGCTCCATCATCCGGTGGGCCGCCACCATTGTCAACGCCGCGACCCTTAAGATACTGGTCGTCAACCAGTTGCATCTTAGCTTCCAAGTTGCTTTTCCTCCCACGCCCTCATCAGGTGCGCCACGTGCGGTCGAACGAAGCCGCAGTTCATGCAGTAGATAACGACAATCTCGATGCCTTTAAAGGCGCCCACATCTACTGCTGGCGCAATCTTGTAGTTGAAGCCAGCAAGCGGCTCGTGGAGCCGATGCCATTGCGTGCTTCCACAACAGGGGCAAGTCGGACGGACACCCTTGGCTTCCAAGAACCTAGTCAGTAATTCATCCGTTATTTGGCTTTTGGGTTCCATTCCTGTAGAGGCTCCGGAAAATGGAGATGTTTGTGATTTGATTAATCTGGATGCCAGGCAGAGCGCTTCACGATCCCGGCCACGAAATGCAGTCGCTCGACTTGATCCTGGGAAATTCTGACCATCCCATGACGCTCGTTAACTGACGACAGATGTACGATTCCATCGCGGATGTAGGCCAGTTCCTTGACCATCACGCGGCCGTCCTGAGACTTGACCAAGACCTCGTCACCATTCTGGATCTGGGTGTTGGGCTCAACGACTACGAACTCGTTGTGCTTCACACGCGGCCGCATCGACTCGCCGTTGCAACGAAGCGCGTAGGCGTCGGGATCCTTGGTGGGAAAGAAAACATAGCCGTCACCATGACCCACAGGGTACTCAACGTCTACGAAGTGTCCGTTGTCGCCCAACTGCGCCATACCTCTCACGGGAATCTTGCGGAATGAGTTCTGGGGAATGGGGAAGACGTCGAACGCCAGGCTGGGCTCATCGAGCTCGGCCTCGAACGAGCCTGCCAGCTTAGGCTCGCCTTGCCCATTGATCAGCCACTTTGGGCTGTATCCATACGCTTCCTGCAGCTTCACCGCGTGGTGAAGCCCGATCTTTGGCGCGTCTGGCTCGAGCCACGCCCGAACCACCGGCGGCTCTACCGCCAGCAGCTGCGCCAGCTCACGCACGTCCAGATGCTGCTCCGCCATCACCAAAGCAATCCGGTCGGCCGGCCGCGCGCCGGCCTCAGCCCCTTGAGGCACGGCAGGAATGGCATCAGCGATATGGCTTGCCGCTAAACGGACTTCATCGGCCAGGCGTGCGCTGAACGAATCCACCGGGACGCCGAGCCCCTTGGCAAAGGCGCTGGCTGCCTTGATGTTCAGCGCACGGCGCGCGTTCAGGTATTGCCAGACCATCCCTTGAGTGCCGACTTCAAATCGGCGGCCGAATTCTTCCAAGGAGAACTGGGCTTTCGAATCGAAAAGCTCTTTCAGCCGCGCTGCGTCATCGATCTGCCACTTTTCCAATGTGCCGAGCGCGGCCGCGGCGCTGGCCGGGATTGTCGGGGAGGTAGCAGATTGGCGGGGCGACGGGGTCTCCGCGTCCATCCAGTAGGTTGGATATCCGAAGGTGGCTTCAATCTTCCGTGCGGTCTTGTCGCCGATGTCCTTGCCGCCGCTCAAATAGCGGTTCACCAGGGAGGCCGTCGAATAGCCGAGCGCTTCCGCAGCGCGAGACTGGTTGCCGTCGCACTTTTCTTGGATCGCAATTGCCAGCTTTTCGCGGCGGATTTCCTTGACTGACTTCATGCGCGTGATTGAACCTTGATTGACCAGAAAGGTAAATAAGCCGTTTCGGTAACAGCCCATCTTGAGCTATGACCAAAAAGGTCATAGAATCTGCGTATGAACTCGACTCCTTGCGCCCAAGACTTCAAGTCGTTCTACCGATCTCTTCCGGTCGAGCGACGTGAAGCGTTCGCTGTCGCGGCGAACACGACCACTGTCTACATCGAGACGCATCTCGTTTATGCACGGAAGATTCCACGTCGGGCGAGCATGGACGCCCTGTGGAAGGCCTGCGTCTATTTCGGCGCGACGTTCACGCGCGAGGATCTGCTGGCGTTTTTCTTTGCTGGGCAGAGGGCCGACAAGGCCAAAGCTGAGTAATCGCTGCGCGGCGCGTCCGCGCTTTGTTGAAGGGGCCCATGGCGGTCCGACCGGGGGTATGACCATGCTGCGTCGTGCGCAGTCGCCTTTTGTTGTTCCGCGCCGGGCCCTTGTCCCGCGTGGACCTCGACGCCGTGCCGCTTGGCACCAGGTGGAAGCACCCGTTTCCCATTTCATTCTGGCCGGTCGCCGTGGCGCCCGGCTTTGTTGTTTCGTTGGGGTCAATCCTATGGAATCGATCGAGCACCTGGGAGCATCGCATGCCTAGCTTGGAATCGATGGTTTTGAATCGCGTTGCTCCGCTCAC
>JGI25151J46595_10001595_pt1 | contig 15062 bp, 16 predicted proteins | sample AraplaMF_Col_mLB_FD_46595 | JGI IMG/M metagenome (IMG submission 46595) | reverse complement strand
CTGGATCCGCAGGGTCCACTGACTTTCGACAGCTACCGATTGGGAATCGCCGCCGCTCTCGGCTCAGCGGGACTCGCTTATGTGAATGAGTGGGCGGTCGCCGACTGCCTCGCTGACGGCAGGCTCGTTTCTGTCCTTGACGAGTGGTGTCCGTCATATCGGGGCCTTTCATTATACTACCCCAGCCGCCAACACATGCCGGCGGCGTTCAAGGCACTCATTTCCATGCTCCGTGCCCAAGCGAGAACTCACGACGAGAGCTAAGGTGCGACGCTCGCATTCGCCGGGATACGGTTTGACTTCAGAAAGCTGACAATCTCGGCTACTATCGAGCAAAGGGGGCGGGACAGGGCTAGTGACGATTCAAACATAGCGCCGTACTCCGCCGAACGGCACTGTTCTGCTTCGATATCCATCAGGCGGTGGAAGGCGATGTGTGACAACTTCCAGCCGTTCGGGTTCACCGGAAGAACGACAGCATCGTTGTCGATTTCAAACATTGCAGGAATGACCTCATCGCCTAGATAAGCGAGGAGGTCATGTCGCTCAAGGCCAAACACGACAGGTGGTGGAACTTTACCTAGCAGCATTATCACCCGCCGCTTTGAAGAGCGGCCGGGAATGTCGGAGGTGCTCGACCAGACATGCCCCGGACTTTGCTCGTCCCAGCACCTGAGAAGATCGATTGGAACAGCAAGAACGTTCGAGAGCAAGAGTTGTAGCGACTCTAATTCGTCGGAATGGGTCTGGTTTCCGATGAGGACCACATCTTCCGCTTTGGCGAGTGCCATGGCGAGTTTCGCTAGCGCGGCACCCCATTCTATCACGCTGTACCGGTCGTCGAGGCGGCCGTAGCACATGGGGAAAGGCACAGCGCCGAGGTCTGCAAGCCTTTCTCTTGGCCAGTGTCGGAGAGCTCCGATCTGGTTGGTGGCAAAGAATTCCGGTCCTGCTCTGCGCGACCGGCTCGGATAGAGGATTTCGCCGCGCGTGCGCCCTGCTTCGATGATCTGGGCGGATTGGGTCATGCTGCTCTCCGATGCTTGATCGAGGCGTCTGATGCCAACGCCTTATTGAAGGAAAACGAGAGAGAGGCAGAGTACGCGAAAGAGTGGTCGGGCATAGCTATACAGACGTGTGTAGCCGGACTACGACATCCATCGGCGATGCTCGGCAAAGCGGTCAGATAGAAGTTCGATAAACATGCGAACCTTGGTCGGAAGATGAGTTCGGTTCGGGAATATTGCGTCGATGGAAAATTCGATACCCCGGTAGTCCGGCATGATTTGCAACAACCGCCCAGCTTCCAGATCTTCGAACACCACAAAGCTCGGGGCAAGAAAAACGCCGTGACCCGACTGCGTTAGGCTCCTGAGGGTTTCGGCGCTGTTCGATACTACGCTCCCGGAAATCTTCACGTCACTAGGGGTGCCGTCTGCTTTCTCGAACCTCCAGGTGTCGCCGAACGCGTAGTACTCATATCTGAGGCAGTTGTGGTCTCTCAGATCTTCCGGCGCGACCGGTGCGGCATGCGTTTCGAGATACGACGGACCACAAACTAGGATGTGCCTCCAAGGCGTCAGTTTCCGAGCAATGAGGGTAGAGTCCAAAAGATTGGTGCGGATCGCGAGATCGTATCCCTCTTCAATCATGTCTACCATGCGCTCGCCGATAGTGAAGTCCAGCGACACGGATGGATAGAGTCGGAGAAATTCGTCCATTACGGGTAGGAGAAACCTAACGATCGCGCTCGTCGAATATAATTTTACAGTTCCGCGCGGCGTCGAACTCAACGCTCCAGCCTCCCGATCGACATCCTCCAGTTCGCCTAATATCTGCGAAGATCGCTCGTAATAAAATTTACCCGTCTCCGTCAGGCTGACTTTCCGTGTCGTCCTGTTCAGAAGGCGGACGCCGAGACGCTCTTCAAGCGACTGGATATGATTGGCAACCATGGTTGTGGACATGTTTAGACGCCGTGCTGCAGCTGAGAAGCCCCCACATTCAACCACTCGGCCGAAGACAGTGAGGCTCGTAAGGCGATCCATGAAAAACTCCGATTATCAACTGGGACTGTATGATCCTTCCACCTTTTTCAAGATTATCACAATGGATACCTGGGAGCATGATCCTTTTCATAGATCATACTGAAGATTGGTATGGGAAACAGGAGAAGGATAATGGTCGAGCTGCCGAAAAAAGGCACTTTCGAAGTCGTCGGCAAACGGGAGACGGACAAAGGTCCCGAAAGTAAGCGGAGCACGACGCCGATTGCCGATGTACCCCAGGCCGAGCTTGCCGCACCCCAAGGCAAGCGAGGCACCTTGAAGCGCGGGTTGATCGCGCTCGTCCTCCTCGCTGGAGCCGCCTACGGTGCGAAGTTCGGGTACGAGTACTGGACGGTTGGGCGGTTCGAGGTGTCGACCGACGACGCGTACGTCAAAGCGGACTACACGTCCACAGCGCCTAAGGTTTCTGGCTACATCAAGGAAGTTCTCGTCAACGACAACGATGCCGTAAGGGCGGGGCAGGTGGTCGCCCGTATCGACGATCGGGACTTTCAAGCGGCGCGCGCGCAGGCGCTAGCGGATGTCAAGGCCGCGAATGCGTCGATCGACAATATCGACGCACAAATCACACTTCAGCAATCTCTTATCGAGCAGGCGAGGGCCGCACTGAATGCGTCTCAAGCATCTCTCGTGTTTGCCCAGTCGGATGCGTCTCGATCAGCGCGGTTGATCACCAACGGTGCCGGCACACAATCCCGCGCCGAGCAGAGTCAGTCGTTGAAAGACCAGGCAGCTGCTGCGGTCGAAAGAGACAAAGCCGCTCTGGTGGCGACGCAGAATAAGGTTCCGGTTCTGCAGACGCAGTTGCAGCAGGCTGTCGCCCAACGCGACAAAGCCTACGCCAACGCCAGGCAGGCAAATCTCAATCTGTCTTACACGGATATCGTTGCAGCCGTGGATGGGACGGTGGGAGCGCGAACCATTCGCGTCGGACAATATGCGACCGCCGGCACTCAGCTAATGGCCGTGGTGCCACTTCACGCTGTTTACGTCGTCGCGAACTTCAAGGAAACGCAGCTTACGTATGTCAGGCCGGGGCAGTCGGTCGATATCAAAGTCGACAGCTTTCCCGACAAGGCGATTAAGGGGCATGTGGACAGCGTGTCTCCAGCTAGCGGTCTCGAGTTTTCGCTGTTGCCTCCTGATAACGCCACCGGCAACTTCACGAAGATCGTGCAGCGTATCCCGGTCAAGATTATTATCGACGATCGAGAGCTAGCTGGCCTTCTCCGGTCGGGGATGTCGGTCGAGCCTTCCATCGACACGAAGGAAGCGCAGACTGCGGAAGAACGCGCGAACAAGTAACGCCGTTACATTTAATCTGAAACATACCTTTCCGCTCGATGCGGGGGAGAGATCATGTCTACCGAAAACGTTGCCGGTCCGCGCTCGACCGGGCGGTCAAACACGACCGCTCGCTCGGATCGGCGCAAGCTCATGATGTGGCTTGCGGTCATTGGCTCCAACCTTGGAGCGTTCATGGCAATTTTGAATATCCAAATCGTCAACGCCTCGCTCGCTGATATTCAGGGAGCAATCGGAGCGGGGACAGATGACGGAGGATGGATATCAACCTCTTATCTCATAGCAGAGATCGTCGTAATCCCGCTGACCGGATGGTTGGCCCGCGTCTTCTCGGTGAGGGTTTACCTGCTCGTTAACGCCGTGCTTTTTCTCGCCTTCTCAGTAGCTTGCGCATTTGCAACGAACCTCGGAGAGATGATCGTCCTACGTGCAGTGCAGGGCTTCTCGGGAGGCGTTCTCATCCCGATGGCTTTCACGATTATCATCATGATGCTGCCGAAAGAGAAGCAACCCGTCGGTCTAGCGCTCTTCGCCCTATCGGCGACCTTTGCGCCCGCAATAGGGCCAACTATAGGCGGCTATTTGACCGAAAATTTCGGATGGCAATACATCTTCTACGTCAACCTCGTGCCCGGCTCGGTAATGGTGGCGATGCTCTGGATATCGCTAGATCGTACACCCATGAATCTTTCCCTGCTCAAAAAGGGAGACTGGCCCGGCATCTTTACGATGGCGATAGGCCTCTCGGCTCTGCAGACAGTTCTTGAAGAGGGCAATAAAGACGATTGGTTCGGTTCGGAGTTCATCGTCAAATTATCCGTGGTGGCGGCCGTCGCTCTGACGTTGTTCCTCGTAATTGAACTGCGCTCGCGGAACCCGCTGCTGAACCTTCGGCTTTTGTTGAGGCGTAATTTCGCCTTCGGAACGCTTGCAAGCTTTCTTTTGGGTCTAGCTCTCTACGGCTCGGTCTTCATTCTACCGATCTATCTTTCGCGAATACAAGGATACAATTCGGAACAGATTGGTCTCGTTCTGGCTTGGACAGGGATCCCGCAATTGATCCTGATTCCGCTTGTGCCCCGTCTGATGAAGCGCTTCGACGTGAGATGGCTCATATTAGCTGGTTTTGCTCTATTCTCGGTGTCCAATTTCATGAACGTCTATATGACGAACGATTACGCCAGCGATCAGCTTTTCTGGCCGAACATCGTGCGCGCGATCGGTCAGGCACTGGTCTTCACGCCGCTTTCGGTGATTGCCACGGCGGGGATCGAGTCTGAAAATGCTGGCTCCGCATCGGCACTGTTCAACATGATGCGGAATCTTGGTGGCGCTGTGGGGATCGCGGCTCTTCAGACCTTCTTGTCGAAGAGAGAGCAATATCATTCCAACATCCTGACGAACTCGATCTCGACCTTCGCTGACAGTACGCGGGATCGTATTGCGCGCCTGACAAGCTACTTCATGTCTCATGGCGTCTCGGACCCGGCGGTCGCTTCGCACAAAGCTGTGGTCGCCCTCGCTCTGAGAGTTCGAAAGCAGGCAAACATTCTGGCTTTCAGCGATACGTTCTTTCTTTTGGGTGTCGCGTTGGTCGTTGCCCTAGCTGCGACCCTGTTACTCAAAAAGCCTGGAAAGATTTCCGGTAGTGGCGCTGCGCATTGAAAAGGAGGCTGAAATGCAACAGATCGCTTCTCGTGCGAACGTGATGTCTTCCGATCGTGTCAATCCAATCTTCGGTATAATTGAGTGGCTTTCAGGTGACGAGAGCCATGCCCTGGACGACGCGGGCCTAGTCCGCGCGCTCGGCACCAGGTTGACCGAGGTCGGTATACCCGTGCATCGGCTTACACTTCATCTGACTACTCTTCATCCGGAACTGGTTGGGCGCACGATAGCATGGTCTCCCGGTGAACCTGTCGAGATCCACGATCGCGAACGCAGCGCATGGCGCGTGTTCTCCGGTAGCCCGATATTCCGTGCTATGACAGACCGCGAGATCGTCGTCGTCGATGCGAACTCGGAAGACGCGGATCACTGGCAGTCAATCGATATTTTCGCCGGTAGAAGGCTGAGACAGCTCGTCGTAGCCCCTCTGTGCAATGCGGATGGACCGGTGAGTGTGGCGGGCTTTGGGACAAGGAACCCTGGTGGCTTCGATCCGCTTGATTTCGAGAAACTGACCCGGATTCTTCCCGCGTTAAGGACGGCGTGCGAATTGCGCGTATTACGGCAGGCCGAACTCTCTCTCTTGGATACATACATTGGCCCGATGACCGCACAAAGGATCCTCGCGGGACGTATCAGACGCGGAGACGTCGAGAGCATGGAGGCCGCTCTCCTTCTATGCGATCTCCGGGGCTTTACCGAACTGTCAAATAGATCCGATCCGACGCGGGTGTTCGAAATCCTAAACGGGTATTTCGAAAGGGTGATCCCGACGATCGGCGAGAACGGTGGTGAAGTCCTTAAATTCATGGGAGATGCTGTTCTGGCTTTTTTCCCGGGCCACGACAAGGCATCGTCATGTAACGCTGCACTGTCGAGCGCCCGCCAGATCTTGTCCGATCTCGATAGACTTAAATTTGCGGGCTTGTCACTGTCCGCTGGTGTCGCACTCCACTACGGGAACGTCAGCTATGGAAATATCGGCGCGGGTAGGCGGCTGGACTTCACGTTGATCGGTCCAGACATCAATATGCTCAGCCGTATCCAGGGCGTCTGCAGCGAACTCAAGCAGAACCTACTAATGTCTCCGATATTCAATTCCGCTTCCCGGGCAAACGGTTTGACCATGGGTTTTCACAAGCTGAAAGGATTCGAGAATGCCGTGGAACTCTTCGGAGAGGGGAGGGTCAACGATCAACGTCCAGGCGATTAGTGATGGTGGAAAATTCCGGTAACCTCTTCGGCTTCCTGCGGTTGAAGATCTGGCTCCGGCTGTTTGTAGGCGGGCAGTTCCGACCTCCGCTGACATCCATCTATGGTACGCCATTCGTAAAATTGCGAGCCTGTGGCATGATCGTGAACTAGGATATCGCGGTCGACCGCGATTGAGAACTCGGCATGAACCGCATCGGCAAAGCCCACGAACATCATCCGTTGCTCCCAGACCCGGTCGCCGCTTTCGATGGAGAGTTCGATCAAGGCGACCGTGGCATCCCAATGCGCTGTCATGACGGGGTTACGAGGACGCTTGAGCGCATGATCGGAGTAGGCAAAAATTTGCGGTAGATCAAAGAATCGCTCGATTTCTACATCCGTCAGCCTCGAACCGTCCTCGGTCCAGCTGTCCGCCGCGAGGGGGCCGCACCACAACTGCTTGCACGGCTCGCAGCCAAGGGACTCGACTATTTTGTAACCGTATCCATTGCGACATATAGCGATTTGGATGCGAGCGGCCGTGGTCGCGCACTCCCGCAGTTCACCTATGGTCGCCCGTAGTTCCCTTGCGTAGTCGTTGTAGCTGGTCAAAATCATCATCTCGATCCTCAATCACAGCGCCGTCGCGCGTCATTCCGAGGCGGCACGGCCGTCCAGCGCCTGAGCAGGGCGGCCGCCAGGATCTGGCAACGTTGACATTACCAGCGCATAGGCGATCATCGCGCACAGGCTCCCCGCAAAAATCAAAACCGGAAGCAAGGGTATCCGTTCGTCAGGGCGATAGTCCGTTACATCGTCGTCCATTTTTTCTATTCCTAGTCATTGCGGTCCGGGTCATCTAGGTCGTGCAAAATTTCAAAGCCAGATATACCTGTGGTAAAGGCTGTTGCGCGCTTCTAGCGTTTAGCCGCCAATACGCGAGCTGCACTCTCCAGCAATTGGGCGAACGCACGGGAATTGACGCCGTCTGCCTCATTGAGCAACGAGATCAATGGATCGGTGATTGCATCATGGACGGTCAATTCACGAAAATCCTCGGATTGGCATTCAACCAAGAGCCGAGGCGTAACGAACTCACAAGCTGGCAGCCCTGCCTTAGCGGCATTTACTTCGCAATGGTCACCAAGCCGTCGCTCCAATTGGTTAGCTAACTCGTCCCAAAGCGCGTCGACGAGAGCGCTATCGTCAACGTAAACGCATCTTGTGGCGCTGGAGCATGCCCCTACCGTCTCCACGACGTGATCGAGGGTGACTGCGTGGATACCGTCTCGGCAAGCGATATTTGCAGCCTCGGTCAATAAAACCGAATTTAGTAAGACAGATCGGCATGATCCAACTGTTTTCGTTGGTGTGGTTGTTGCGACAGACGTCGACGAGACGGAGTTGGTCTCAGAATTTGCCAAAGTAAATCTCTGTATTACCGACCGTTGAATATCTTCGGTGCGCGTGGAAAAGAGCGAGACCGCTCGCGAATACATTGTGATACTAGGCTTGGACACAAGTCGGAAAAGCATACGTTCGTACACTTATAGGAAGCGTCGTTGGGAGCTACATTGAGACCATCACTTCGCCATCCCCCTCCCAAGCAAGGCAGGTGATATCTCGTGCCTTGGTGTTCCCCTCCACCAGGCCTTCGGACAGCAACGTCCGACTTGGGCCGTCCTCCGCCGGAGGCGGCCCACTTTTTTGCTTGCCGAAAGTGCAAATATCCAAGGCATACTGAAGGTAAGTTCCTTCACCTGCGATTGTCACCTATGCAGGTTGTGTCTCAGGGCGAAAGGCTTTTCACGATGTCAATTATCCACCCTTTTGAGGACCATCAACCTCTCCATGGAAGTGGGCACAAAACTGTTGCCGATGTGGCTAAGCAATTGGCAGACGCCAGGTGCACTAGAACTCTCTGTGACGTAGAGCTCGGCCGTATTCTCAGCCTACTCAATGCCGCCGAAATACAACGTTCCGCCATGGATGCCGTTGGGTTCGATCGGAGGGGCTATACCGTGATCGGACTTGGCGAGCCCACACGGCGAGCGCTACAGCTGGGTAACCCGGTTTTCTGCGAAGTGCCGACATTCGCGGTGAACCATAGGCAGTCCGAGGTCCAACTGTCTCCCGGATCCCTTGGTGCGCAAGCAGGGCTCGTGTTCACTGTTTTGCGTCCGTTTCCCGAGCCGGGTGAAAAGATCTCGTTCGAAGCGGCTGGAGACGCCGTCATCGGGATGCAGCCATGCATCAACTTCCTGAGCCGACGCACAAGCGCCTCTTTCGTTGGCGACGACGCGGCGACCGCCGACTTCGCGTTTCATGACACCACTGTGTGTGGTGACTTTATCCCGCTCAATGCCGATCGAATGGCGGGGGACTTCCAGGTTGCCGTGGAGGTGAGCGCGCGGGACACGACTATCTGGAAAACGCAATCTGTGTTGGCGAGGCCGCTTCGAGCAGTCGCTTGGCTGGCGAAGAGGCTCGCCAAAACCGGACGCCAAATCCAGCCAGGCGATCTCGTTATCACGGGTTCTTGCTCCCCGATCGTTTATGTCGAAGCAGGACAATGTATAACGGCAGGTTTTGACGAATTTGAGCCCATAAGAACCAAGCTCCTTTGACGCTGAATGCCATTGGCGAGCTGCGGTGAGGAGGGGCCGGTATTCGACAGTATAGTGTTGTCACCTACGGTATCCGCATAAAATAGGCTCGAAGGAGAGTTCATCTTATGACAACCTCGCGCAATCTGGAACACGCACCTGATAGACCAGCTTTGTTAGTGGCCGATCCGGAGCTCGCCGCCGATGAGAGCTTCATTGGCGGTCTGGCTCGCCGCAACGTCGATGTCATCGTGGCGGGTAACCCCTGCGACGCCCTGGCAATCGCTAGAACTCGTCAGCTTGCTTATGCGATCACCGAACTGAAGTTCGGGGAGATGAGCCTGCTCGATCTCCCGAAGTGGATCAGCGAGATGCATCCCGGCTGCCGTGTCCTCGTTCACAGCAGGTATTGCAGTATTCAGATTGCCGTCGAGCTTGTGAGGGCCGGCATTGCGGACGTGATGCCGAAGCCTATGGATGCTCATCTTCTTACAGCGCTCATCCTGAACGAGAACTTACTTGACGAGAACGCGCCACCGCTCCCAGCTCCGAACAATCTGCGCGAGGACTACATCCGCGGTGTGTTTACTTCCTGCGAACTTAACGTCTCTAAAGCGGCCCGACAACTGACGATGCATCGACGAACGTTGCAGCGCCTCCTTAATCGGACTTCCGATTTTGCCGGGGGGCAGGGACGATCTAGGAGGCACCCATCTTGAAAAGGCTGGGGCAAGGGAGTCGATCGAGGGAGCAGCGATTTTTCAGTATTTGTCGCTTTGACCATACCGGGGGTGGCGTCAAATGGTAGTGGTTCTTCAAAACGTCGAAGACCTCAAGCTCCTCGACCGTGCGCAGCGGACGTCTCGCCGGGATGGTGCGCGGAACCCTGCAGGCCGTCTGTTGCCGAACGATTCCCATAGCGCGTAAGCATCGCTGCGGCATTATCGTGCTGGAGATGGCTCTGGACAAGTTGCGGTCGGGTCAGCAAGAGCTATTCCCTCTACAGGCTCTTAAATGATTGAGCAAGAACGATGTTCGTGCAGATGCTGACGCTTCGCGCCCCTCTCGCCGGAACAGAATTGCTGGAGGTCGGGCGGGCTACAGCTCGACCGCCGGAAACCTCGATTTGATGCTCCGACGCGATTGGCGGCTATCTTTCTCCAAACAGGAATGCGCTGCGGGAAGAAGTGTGTGAGGTGTAATTACGTTTCCTCCTCTGAACCACCAACAGGAAAGTCAGCCCGATTCAGGAGGGAACGAGGTGGTGCTCTTTCATGTATTTCGCAATATTACGATATGTCGGTTTCCTCGAGACTAGACCAATATAACCGTCCGGCCGCACCAAGTAGATTGTATTGGTCCTGAAGCCCTCCCTTCTTGCCGCGGATGTCAAAGGACGGTGAATAATTTTGAAACCATCGCCAGCCAAACGACCCAAAACGGCCGGCTCCCGATCTCCGAACGACACGGCTGACCAACTCAGGCCATCTAAGTACTCGAGAACCATCAGATCTTTGATCCAAGGTAGGCGATCGCCGCTTACGATCTTGCCGTATCTGCCAAGACTCAGTGGTCCGCCTCGGTAATTTATCCGAACTTCGCTCACGAGCTTGAATAATATGCGCAGCACGAAGCTCGATTGTACAACCGAAGAGAAAATCGCCGGTGCAATCCATCTCCTGAGCTGACGGGATAGCCACCGCTTACTCACCATCGCACTGAATAGACGGTCCGTAGTTTTTACGAGCCGCGCGGCTATGGGCATCCTTTCAGATTCGTAGGTATTTAAAAGGGCTTCTGAAGCGCCGCGCTTTACGACTGCGGCAAGCTTCCAGCCCAGGTTGATCGCATCGCCCAGCCCTGTATTCATGCCTTGGCCGCCAATGGGACTATGGACATGCGCGGCGTCTCCAGCAATGAAGCAGTTGCCTCGACGGTAATGATCGGCGACCCTGTGATGGATGTGATAGGTCGAGAACCAATTAAGTTTATGGAGCTGTACCTGCAGGAGTTTCTGTAGGTGAGGCTCCATGATGGAGAACTGTGCTAGCGACCGCTCCGCATTCTTAGGAACGACGCCGATGATCCTATGTGTATCACTTCCGCGTACAGGTAACATAAGGGTGACGTCATCCGGGCCAAATGAAAATGACACGCACGCTTGCGATGGAACTGTCTTAACGTCCGCGACGAAGAAAGTGCCTTCCGACCAGCCGCCTTCAAAGCCGAGACCTAAGTTGCTTCTTACGACACTGCTTGCACCATCGCAGCCAACGAGCCATTGTGTCTCGTGCCACTCCTTTACGCTGTCAGCGACACGCAGCGCAGCTTTGACGAAATCTTTCCGATCTTCCAACTCGACGAGTTCGGTATTCCATTCTGGGAAGATGCCCAATGCCGCCAATGCGGAGAGAAGGAATTCTTCGTGTTCATCCTGGGGAAGGGCGAGCACAAAGGGAAACTTTGTTGAAACCCGCGCCATACTACGCAACGAAAAGCTGGAGCGTTTTTGCCCATTGACCAAAATCTGGCCGTCCTCAAGCTTCATGCCAAGCTTGATCGCACCATCAGCAAGGCCGAACATGTCGTAGGATTCAAGGGTTCTCGCCTGAACAACCATCGCTCGGCTTTGCTGTACCGGCCCTTCGCGTCTTTCAATCAGCCTGACTTTCACCCCGTTCAATCCTAGAACATAAGCGAGCAGGAGGCCGGTTGGCCCAGCGCCAACGATCAATACTTCCGTTCTGCGATGCTGAGAAGTCATGTCCCTAACTTTAGGTCGAGTGCGCCGTCGGCGAACGTAGAGGTCTAACCGGATAAACGATTGGTCGTCGTAAAGCCGACAAGCTAGTGCTGAAGCTTTTTCAGGGAGAGCTATCCATCAGTATGCGACGTAAGAATTGCGGGTGTTCGTCACGAGTGAACACTCCCGGCCCTGAAGGACCGGGCTTCCCGTCCACCGGGGGCCACGGCCTCCGGCAGGGGGAAACGTTTGTCACTAAGCCGCCAATGCCGCGACGATGGTCTCAGACTTTGGCTTGAGGAAAAGGTAGCGGCCGATCATCTCAGCGGCGTGCAGGTCCGCGTCCCAGACGCGTCCGTCGGACGCTGCCCGAAAAACAACTCCCCGCCGTTGTGATTTGTCGACCCTGCCGTTTCTCCAGTCGGTGCTACTCGTGTAGAAGCTCGGTATCTTGACCGAGGCGATGCCTCTCCACGTCAGTGTGTTTCTGGATCGCAGGATGTACTGCCCCTTCGACCCGTTGTTGATCATCTTGTTGAACGTCCGTCCTTTGTAGGCGGGATCGTCGGTCGGCACCGCCAGGATGGCGAGGTCCTCAGTCACCACCGCAGCGTCGTGCTTCGCCGCAAGGTCCGCCTTTCTTTGGGCGACATAGCCAAACCAAGATTTCTTCAACCCCGCCACTGTGCGGTAGACGGCGCGGCGCGCTTCTTTCAGACGACCGACGGCCTCTAACAGGCGAAAGAAGCGGGAATGCATCGCCATGTAGCGGGGATGATCCGGCATGGCGGCGACTTGAGGAACAATGGCCGCTGCCTCGACGTCGGCAACCACATTGATCTCCGACCGGATGCGGTCGAGCCGGTTGTACAGCCGGTCGATCTCCGACCGCAGCTTATCCACCTTGGCGGCATGGGTCTTGACGCGTTCGAGGAAGTCGCGACCGTCGAACTGCGCAGTTTCCAAGACCTCGACATCGTCGCCGGTGATATGGCTCTCGAGAATCGTCTTCGCCTGGGCCTTGGTCAGTTTCTTGGCGTCCCCGCCGTTATGTCCACTGATCCGGGAGAGCGCCTCTTCTCCTACGGGCGTACGGCTTCGCAAGACAACGATGCTGGATGTGTTGGTGAAGCCGAAGTCCTCGGCGACGACGGTGCGGCAACCGGCGACCGACGGAGCGGGCGGCGCTCGTACGACAACCATCTTGGGGCCCACATGCGACGGAGCGAATTCGATCAAAAGCGAGCCGACCGCTATGTCACCGCTACTGTGGCGGCCGACGTTTTGCGAAACAGCGCGAGCGAGTCGCAATGGTATTGAGATGGGGTTCTGGCGCGGAGAGACGCCCGCAAGGTTGAGATCAAGTTCGATTGCTGACGCTTGCGCCAGGGTCGATCCAAGCGAGCGGACAATCGACGCAAGAGCCGGCTTGCCTCCGCGAAGACAGCGATAGTCGAGATGCAGCGGGATAGTCGCGTCTTGTTTCCATGCCGGACATCCGAACCGATCGCGAACGGCCGAGGCCATAGCGCGTAACGCCTCGGCCTGGTTTGCCGTAAGACCGCAGTCGCTGGAAGCAAGGTCGCGGAACAGCCGAACCGTCTCAGCGAAATCGCGGCGGGAGGCGACGGCTTGAAGCTGGTCGACATCTTCTTTCTCCAGCAACCGGGAGAACTGCTCCGGGAGATTGACTAGTCGCATGGTGCCGTCCGCCATAGGCCTGTCGCCGAGCGCGCCGATGTTCCTGAGTTTCCCGAACAGAAAACGGTGCGCACGGGTCCACTGCCCCAGCACCGAGGCTTTTGCCAGGAGCCTGGCCTTCTCGCCCCACACACTGTTGAGACCCGACTTCGACAACTCGGATTGCACCTTCAGCATCACAGCGTCCAAGTCTTTCCCGTGTGGAACTGGCATCAGAATATCAACGGGCCAGATCGACTTTGCCATGACCTCGATCGCTGACAATATTCGCGTGCGCAGTTCCGACAGCTCTGGCGTGTTCGGCAAGGTGCCGAGTTCAACCATCCTCTTGATGAGGTCTTTGTTTTTGCCCTTACCGTAGGCCATTGCTATGCCACCCGTGCAGAGCGTGTCGCATGGATGTGCGATGGCAATCGCAGGCCAAAATACGGGCGGGAAGTCTTGAATTGGTAACGCAAAAGCGGGGTCACGGAGGAATGCCTCAATGGGAACCCGGATCGTTCGAGGCGTCAACAGCCGGCAGAACTCAATTCTGGCTACATACGCGAGTTGCTCTCAGGGGGTAAGCTCCGGATGGCTGCTGCCTTGGGCTGACCATGGCCGCTTTCCTCCCGGCCCTGAAGGACCGGGTCTCCCTGCGGCGGATGATGAATGGAAGGCACTTTTCGGCTATCGAAACGAGCTTTTGTTCAGGACTTATGCCTGGCACGTTAGTCGCCCCAAATATCGTGACTGGAGCGCCAGCCCACGACGCCCGTGACCAGTCAAGATCAGGCCGTCCGTGGCGGCGGACGGCCTGCTTCGGATTCAAGATCCGTGCCTTCGAAAGGGAGAGGGGAGTTGGCTTTCGAAGCATTCCGTAGCCGGCGGAGCTACGTCACCCCGATGAGGGCCGGGGTGATGTTCGAAGAATATCCTAATGTTCGGTGCTTCCAAAGGTACACTTACGTATGTGAGACAATCACCTTCGGAGCGTTTATTCCGTGATATTGCCTCGGGTCCAACACCGTACCGCGGGCTCGACTACAGCGGTGACATCCGCGTCTTCGCCGCTGTAGTCGAAACTGATTTCTTTCTGCAGCATGTGTGTCCGTGACGGTCGCCCGACGGGAGGTAATCCAAGTTGGCATTTGTTGAGCAAATCATGTGAAAGGCCCGTGCAAGACTTTTCGTCGTTGAGGAAAAGCTCGCGCTTATTGAGGTAGGCGGACGACTTCGAGACGGCGCTGAGTTGGTCGTAGTCGTCGAGCCAGGTGGCAAGCTTGCGGGGGTGTTAACGAAAACAGATCTCATCCATGCGTTCGTTGTGCGTGGATCTCTGGACGGAAACATCCGAGCGGCTGAAGCAATGCAAACGGATGTATTGGTTTGCCACCAGGCGGACGGACTCCATGAAACGTGGGCCAAGATGCGAGACCGGAATTTGAAGTGCCTTCCTGTACTCGATCTCGCCGGTGTTCCGCTCAGAGTGGTCTACGCTCCGGATGCTGTCGAGTTGCTGTTTGCTGAGACTGAGGGTGACGAGGAGATTTTGCGCGACTATGTAATGGGTATCGGCTACCAGTGACAAAATACACCTGGCACAAGCCGAGGGCGACAGGACCTTTGAATTCTATCTAGCTGACCCCCAGCGTTGCAGGCCCAGGGATGCTCCAGTGTCCCGATATTCACAACGCATATTTAGACGCTGTAGCCGGCGAGCTGCAGAAAATTTTCTCGCTATGGAGATAGTGCGGTCACAAACAGCTGCTAGCCGTGCTAAGCCCCGATGATGCG
>JGI25151J46595_10001573_pt1 | contig 15227 bp, 19 predicted proteins | sample AraplaMF_Col_mLB_FD_46595 | JGI IMG/M metagenome (IMG submission 46595) | reverse complement strand
TATAACGTGCAAAGCGGTCACCTAACACGTCTTCAAGCGGGAGGTCATGAAACTTCTCTGCCTGCATGTTATTCCACCTCCGTCTCCATAATCATTTCATTCTCTAAAATATTACCTTCTTCTTGCATACCAAACTGTACATTACGCTCAATCCATTTCCGACGTGGTTCTACTTTATCACCCATCAATGTCGTCACGCGGCGTTCTGCTCTTGCTGCATCATCAATTTTTACNCGAATTAGCGTACGCGTTTCTGGATTCATTGTTGTTTCCCATAATTGATCCGCGTTCATTTCGCCAAGACCTTTATAGCGCTGCAACATATATCCTTTACCGACCTTTTTCGTTACGCCATCTAATTCTTCATCTGACCATGCATATTCAATGACTTCGCTTTTCCCTTTTCCTTTACTTACTTTATATAAAGGTGGAAGAGCAATAAATACTTTACCAGCTTCAATTAACGGCTTCATATANCGGTAGAAAAACGTAAGTAGTAACACTTGAATATGTGCGCCATCCGTATCAGCATCGGTCATAATTACGACTTTATCATAGTTGATATCTTCGACAGTAAATTCATTTCCAACGCCGCCACCAATTGCATAAATAATTGTATTGATTTCTTCATTTTTGAAAATATCAGCAAGCTTTGCTTTTTCCGTGTTAATGACTTTACCTCGCAGTGGCAAGACAGCTTGGAAACGGCGATCACGCCCTTGCTTTGCAGAGCCACCAGCAGAGTCACCCTCTACTAAATATAGTTCGTTCTTCTGTGGATTACGTGATTGCGCAGGTGTTAACTTCCCNCTCAACGTTCCTTCTGAACGTTTTTTCTTCTTACCAGTACGAGCTTCTTCTCTAGCCTTACGCGCTGCTTCACGGGCTTGTGCTGCTTTAATTGCTTTTCTCACAAGAAGTGTTGCTACATCTGGATTTTCTTCTAAAAAGTATGCTAAATGTTCCGAAACAATTGCATCGACAGATGAACGTCCTTCACTTGTACCAAGCTTACCTTTTGTTTGACCTTCAAATTGCAATAAATCCTCCGGTACACGTACAGAAACAATCGCCGCTAACCCTTCGCGAATATCTGTACCTTCTAGGTTTTTATCTTTTTCTTTTAGCAAAGAGACTTTACGAGCATATTCATTAAAGACACGTGTCATCGCTGTTTTAAATCCTGCCTCATGTGTCCCCCCATCTTTCGTACGTACATTGTTTACGAATGAAAGAATATTTTCTGAATAGCCATCGTTAAATTGAAATGCAAGTTCTGCTTCAATCCCATTTTGTTCACCAGTGAAGTAAACAACTGGATGTATAGAGTCCTTTTCTTCGTTTAAGTAAGAAACAAATGCTTCAATTCCTGTTTCATAATGAAAAACATCTTCTAAATCATTTCGTTCATCTCTTATAGTGATTTTCATACCTTTTAACAGAAATGCAGATTCACGTAATCTCTCACATAACGTTTCATAATTATAATTTGTTGTACTGAAAATTGATGGATCTGGTTTAAAATGCATCGTTGTTCCAGATTGTTTTGTTTTTCCAATTTTCTCTAGTGTCGTTGCAGGAACACCACCATTTTCAAAACGTTGTTCATATATATACCCATCGCGTTTAATGGTTACAACGAGCCATTCTGATAATGCATTTACAACAGATGCACCAACACCGTGTAAACCGCCACTCGTTTTATAACCTCCTTGTCCAAACTTCCCCCCTGCATGAAGTACAGTTAAAATCACTTCAGGTGTAGGTTTTCCAAGTTTATGCATTCCCGTAGGCATNCCGCGCCCTTTATCAATAACACTAATACTATTATCCTTATGTATTACGACAGAAATTTCGTCGCCAAACCCCGCTAATGCTTCATCAACTGAGTTATCTACTATTTCGTATACTAAATGATGCAATCCACGGCTGTCCGTGCTCCCGATATACATACCCGGGCGTTTTCGAACGGCTTCAAGACCTTCAAGCACTTGAATGGCATCTTCATTATATTGAAACTGATGCTTTGCCAAACTCCTTGCCCCTTTCCTAATCAAATCAGAACATANGTTTCTATTATAGAATAACGCCTTAACCATCCTTTTGGCAAGTTATGTTATGTCTTTTATATACTATTTTCAATAGAAAAATCCTTGTTTTTTCACAAGGATTCCTCTAGGCTACTATTTCAGAAAAATAATCGTTTGTCAACNAAAAATGGATATGTATTCCAATTACACACTCCACCATTTGGCAATTAACCAAATGACAATTATCCAAAATGGGATAACAAGTAGCAATCCCCAAAAACAGCCTTTAAAAAATCTCATGATGAACACCTCGTTCATCTACCCAGTCTTCAAGTATTCCCCCGAGCTGAATCGATCTTTCGTTTACAATGTCTATACTACCTCGTCATTGCATGTTCTACTTTTATACAACGATCCATAATAACAGTATATCCCTTTTCCTTTAAAAATTTATATGTATCTTCATCTTGTACTCCTAATTGTGCCCAAAAAACATCCGCATCAATCTCCACAAATTCCTTTGCGACGTCCATTAAAAATTCAGAACGACGGAATACATTTACGATATCGACATGCTCCTTAATATCTTTTAATGACGGAACAGCTTTTTCTCCCAGTACCTCATCTACGACTGGGTTTACTGGGATAATACGATACCCTGCATCCTGCATTGCTTTTGAAACCATATAGGATGTGCGTTCTGGTTTGTTAGATAATCCAACAACCGCAATTGTTTTGCTATTTTTCAATACTTCACCAATTTCCGTACGAGTTGGGTTTTCAATTGTCATATTAAATCCCTCCTATTCTTTTAGTATAGCCGATAAAGAAAGTCTCTTTCAATACGAAAGAGACTTTCTTTATTAATTCTTAGCAGAAGAGTTATCTGCTAAAGTAGCTGTTTTCGTCATTTTTTCACCATTTCGATAGAATGTTACTTCAATTTTATCGCCAACTTTTTTCTTTTCATACAAATATTTACGGAATTGAAGCGCATTTTCAATTTTTTGTCCATCTAACGCTACAACAACGTCATACTGCTGAAGTCCTGCTTTTTCAGCTGGTGAGACGGGATAAATTTTGCTTAAGAGAACACCCTTTGTAACATCTTTTGGTAATTTTAATTGTCCTAATGCATACGGTGGGTAATCCTCAAGAGATGCAACTCCTACTCCCATCGCTGGACGTTTTACTGTTCCATCTTTTTCAAGAGATTCCATGACTGGTTTTGCCACATTAATTGGGATAGCAAAGCCAATACCCTCTACTTCTTGCTGTGCAATCTTACTAGAGTTAATACCGATGACTTGACCATTTTGATTGAATAATGCGCCACCACTGTTCCCTGGGTTAATTGCTGCATCTGTTTGAATCACTTGTGCTTGCCAATCCGGCTGTTTGTCACCATTAATATCCACTGGAATTTCGCGTTCTTTACTACTAATAATCCCTTCTGTTACACTACCATCAAAACCTAATGGATTCCCAATTGCAATAGCCGATTCACCAGCGCGAATTTTACTGGAATCACCAAGTGTGGCTACTTTATTAATATTAGATCCATCAATCTCTACAACAGCTAAATCTAACCATGGATCTTTCCCAACTAATTTTGCATCTACTGTTTTACCATTACTTAGTTTCACTGCCAGTTTGTTTGCTCCGTCTACTACGTGATTATTTGTTACAATGAGAGCTTTATTCCCAGCTTTTTTATAAATTACACCAGATCCTGTTCCAGCTGTTTGTTCCTGCCCTGCTTGCTCCATTGCAAATGGATCTATGTTCTGTTGCATATTGATAACACCTACAACTACTTCTTTCGCCCCTTCAATCATACCAGGTAAATCCGTTTCACCCTTTACTTTATTTGCAACAGGAACCACAGTTCCCTCTACTTTTGAATTAGAAGTTAACGCCGTCCCATTTCCATTTGTCCATGGCATATACGGTGCTGCAAAACTAATGGAAACAGCTCCAATAACTGCTCCAACTAAACCTGTAAAAAAGTAACCTTTTTTACTACCTGATTTTTTTACTTCTCTCGTTTCACTATGCTCTTCATTCATATTTGGTCCGTCATAATATCCCATAATTGATATCCCCTCTCTGCTGAATTCGTATTTTCAGTATAGTCACATTTTGTGTCCTTCTTGTGAACTCATCGTGAAATCCAATTAAAAAAATACTTTTATTCATTATTGTAGACAAAAAATCTGTAATTTGTACATTTCCATCTACAAAAGAGAGTGTAAATGTACTATATTTTCAACCTATAAGTTGCTGCTACGAAAACAAAAAGAGATCTCCACTCGTTTTCTCCCTCTGTTTTCACTCGGCATGGGGCTAAAAAAGGTACTGACCGCTTCTATCCATGGGCGGATTCTCTCTTCCAACCAAAAGGAAAGCTTTTCTATCGTTTTTTCTATTACATAGTATTTAAAAACTATTCCTCAAACTTATATCCAACTCGAATAACAGTTCCGATATGTTTTGCTTTATCCCCTAACTTATTTCGCAATTTTTTTATATGTGTATCTACAGTACGATCATCACCATAATAATCATATCCCCAAAGTTGATCTAATAAATGCTGGCGTGATAATACGATTCCTTTATTCTCCATTAAATAAACAAGAAGTTCAAATTCTTTATGCGTTAATATAATTTCTTCTCCGTTTACCGATACCGTACGCGAAAGACGATTCACATCGATTCCAGCCATAGAAAGTGCATTCTCTTCTGCAAAGCCTACTGCCCCATCAGCACGCTTTAATAAAGTTTTCGCCCTAGCTACTAGTACTTTAGGACTAAAAGGCTTTGTTACATATTCATCAGCCCCAAGTTCAAAACCTAACAATGTATCATCCTCGTCAGAACGAGCTGTAAGCATAATAATTGGTACCGCTGACTCTTTTCTAATACGACGACAAACAGACCAACCATCTATCTCTGGCAACATGATATCTAACATAATTAAATCAATTGTATGTTCAGCAAATAATTCTAACGCTTGTTTTCCATCTTCAGCTTCTATCACTTCAAAACCTTCATTGCGAAAATAATCACTAACAATTTCGCGTAGCCTTCTTTCGTCTTCAACAAGTAATACTGTTTTGTTCATCTGACCTATCCCGCCTTTTTACTCTTTCAATCGAATAATACGTTGATTGGAGCTTCCGCGAAACGGAAGTGTCAAGTCTCTTTTTTGAAGTTCAAACCTTCCATCGACCAGAACATCCCCATAGTGTAACAACTCTATCATATCATTATTTTGAGAACTCTGTATCTCTTCTAATGTATAACCTGTGTAAATCCATAAGTTTTTTTTCAAAGCCTTCACCGCATTTGCTACCTTCTTCACTTCAGCAGCTTGAAAAAATGGATCTCCACCTGAAAATGTTACATCAGTAAGCGGGTTTTTGGCAATCTCTTTCACAATTTCTTCTACGGTCATTTCAGTTCCATTACAAATATTCCATGACTTAGGATTATGACATCCTAAACAACGATGCGGACAGCCCGCAAAAAACACGACTGTCCGCAATCCGTCACCATCTACTACACTATCATGAATAATATTCATTACTCTCATTTATGTTTCACCCGATCCGCTTCTTCACTGCGCTTTGCACTATTCCATTTAGACATATCACCTACAAGATATCCTGTTATACGGCGAATTCTTTCGATATCATTCTCATCCTCGTTTCCACAACTTGGACATTCATTTTTGATGACACCATGATAGCCACAGCATTTACAACGATCCACAGGGTGATTAATGGAGCCATATCCNACTCCATACTCTGCCATTGCCTGCACAATTTGTTTTAATGCTTTTTGGTTATGAACCGCCGCTCCATCTAATTCAATATACGTTATATGTCCGCCATTACAAAGCGTATGAAATGGCCCTTCTAAACGTATTTTATCTATCGCTTGGATGTTATAATACACCGGAATATGAAATGAATTTGTATAATAATTATGATTTGTTACACCGCTAATCATTCCAAATTCTTCTCGATCTTTTTTAACAAACTTACCTGATAGTCCTTCTGCAGGCGTTGCAATTAAAGAGAAATTCAANTGATGTTCTTCCGTTGCTGCATCCATTTTCTGTCTCATAAAGGTAACAATCTCANATCCAAGATTCCATGATTCTTTATCTTCTCCATGATGTTTTCCTGTTAAAACAACTAAACATTCTGCAAGGCCAATAAAACCAATACTTAATGTTCCTTGTTTTAAAATCTCAGCAACAGAATCTTCAGGATGCAGTTTTTCTCCGCCCCGCCATACTCCTTGCGAATATAAAAAGTGAAAATCTCTTGCCTTTTTCGTACATTGGTAAGCAAATCTTTCTAATAGTTGACGAATACCAAGATCTATATAATAATTTAAAGCTTCAAAAAATGCTTCTTTTGAACCGCTAATCAATGCTAATTTTACTAAGTTAATAGAAGTAAACGATAAATTCCCTCTTCCAATCGCGGTCTCTTCCCCATGAATATTAGACATAACACGCGTACGACAGCCCATATAACATACTTCGCTTTCTGGGCGACCATCATAATGAACTGCATTAAATGGCGCATCTAAAAATGAAAAGTTCGGGAATAATCGTTCTGCTGTCGTCTCTAACGCCAATTCAAATAAATCATAGTTCGGATCACTTTCTTCAAAATTCACACCTTTTTTTAGTTTAAAGATTTGAATAGGGAAAATGGGTGTTTCACCTTTTCCTAATCCAGCTTGCGTCGCCCGTAATAATTGTCTAATTAACAATCTTCCTTCTTTCGACGTGTCCGTTCCGTAGTTAATAGAAATAAACGGAACTTGCCCACCNCCTCTGCTATGCATACTATTGGAATTATGAATAAAAGCTTCACAAGCTTGATACGTATCATTCTCTGTTTCTTTCCACGCAAACTCTTCTACTTGCTCTTTTGTTAATGGATACGTTTCTAATCTTTTCTTATTTTTCTCAATGTTTTTCTCACATACGGTGCTAAATCAATGTCAAATAACGCAGCTGATTGACCACCGTGCTGCATGTTTTGATTCGCTTGGAAAATAATCGAAGAAAGTGCCAATGCACTTTTAATATCTTGTGGTTGCCTCATATGCCCATGCCCGGTATGAAATCCTTTTTCAAGCAGTTGCGCTAAAGGAATCTGCGAACATGTTGTTGTACCTGTCGCATAAAAATCTAAATCATGTGGGTATAATATATTTTGACCTATTGCTTTTTTTACTTGTTCAGAAAGTAAGTGTTCCATTGCATAATATTTTGCACTCTCAGATGCAAATGTTCCCATCATCCCCATAGGAGACCGCCCATCAACATTTGCATTTTCTTGCATTAAATCTTGCTCATTCCCGTGGACAATTGTTTCAAAAATCTTCATTAACTCTTCTCCACATGCACTTTGTTTCATCATTTTTCAAACCTCCAACAACATCTTGTTAATTCACTAACAAAATGATACAACATATAGTTATAGTAGATCTGTGAGAAATGTAACATTCTTGTGAAAGTTTTTTTAAGAAACTTTGAATTTTTCATTTACAAAAAAGAAATGTGCTCTTTACAAATGTATGGTACAATATATGGGAAAAACTCTTTTTACCCTTTATCAACACATTTGAATAAAGGAGACTGAACTTATGCTTATTACATATCTTTTATTTATCGTTGCCTATTTACTTGGCTCGATTCCATTTGCACTTGTTGTTGGAAAAATTGGTTACGGAATCGACATTCGCGAGCATGGTAGCGGTAATTTAGGAGGAACGAATACATTTCGGACGCTAGGGAAAAAAGCAGGTTTTATCGTTACAATTGCTGACATTTTAAAGGGAACGTTAGCGACAGCTCTGCCGTTAATTTTCGCCTTAGATATCCATCCCCTTTGGTTTGGATTAGCTGCAGTTCTTGGACATGTATACCCAATCTTTGCAAAATTCCGCGGCGGAAAAGCAGTTGCAACTTCTGCTGGAGTACTCTTATGCTATGCGCCAGTTATTTTTGCAATATTAGCTGTTATCTTTTTCACCCTTCTATTTACAACGAGATACGTATCGCTTTCTTCTATGGTAACAGCTATCGTAGCTGTTATTGCATCAATTATTGACGGGGATAAAATCTTCATTGTTGCGATGTGTTTATTAGCTGGTATGGTTATTTATAGACACCGTGCAAATATTGGACGAATTATAAATAAAACTGAACCAAAAGCAAATTTGACAAAGAAACAAAAGTAAGGTTGTGACCCACATAACGCAAAAAGAAAACGCAAAGCATATTAATAGCGTCTTTTTGCGTTATTTTTTATACTAAAGAAAAGGCAACATAACTTGGAGGAACTATACATGAATCTTTCCGTAACAAAAGAAGCAGTAAATTGGTATAAAGATGAATTAAACTTACAATCTGGCGATACACTTCGCTTTTTCGTACAATATGGCGGTTGCAGTACTGTTCAAAAAGGACTTTCTTTAGGAATCCGTAAAGACGATCCTGCACATCCTGCTGTTCAAATTCAAGAAGACGGCATTACTTTCTTCGTTGAAGGTGATGATGAATGGTTCTTTGATGGACATGACTTATCCGTTACCTTTAACGACGGTGATGACTTCCCTCAATTTAATTACGAAAAATAAAAAAGCGTGGCTTTTGCCACGCTTTTTTATTTTTTCTTAATTTCCTCATATTTCGCATACCACTCTGGATATAGTTTCTTAAAGGACACAGGACGAAAACCTTCTTTTTTCGCACAAATATTTGTTGTTGTAGCTGTAATACAAAGATCTCCATCACCGTTATAAATTTCATATCCATATATAACGCGAAGGGGACTAACTGAATCAATCCATGTTTTCACAATTGCTTTCTCTCCATAACGCATTGCTTTCCGATATGAAATTTGCAAATCTAATACGGGAGAAATAACCCCTTCTTTCTCCATTTCAATATATGAAAATCCTAATTCTTGTATCAATTTTGTACGCCCTAATTCAAGCCATACTAAATAATTTGAATGGTAAACAACGCCCATTTGATCTGTTTCCGCATAGCGGATCTCAATTTCGTGTTCTGCTACAAACATATCTTTATCTCCTTCTCACTTCTGTTTCCTCACATACATTTAATCATAATACAGTGAAATCAAAAATAAAATAGAAACGGTGGATCTTTTTAACTGAAAGGAGCGAATATATGATTCAAATTGTAACCGTTCGTAGTGGTGATAGCGTATATAGCTTAGCGTCAAAATATGGCACTACGCCCGAAGAAATTGTAAAAGACAACGGACTTAATCCAGCTGAGACACTTGTTGTCGGTCAGGCACTGATTGTAAATACGAGAGGTAATAATTATTATGTACAACCCGGAGACAGTCTTTATCGAATTTCTCAAACATATAACGTTCCTCTTGCTAGCTTAGCAAAAGTTAACAATCTATCATTAAAATCCATTCTTCATGTTGGTCAACAACTATATGTACCAAAGGGCTCTAAACGAACGATAGAATCTATTGCCTACTTACAACCTTCTACCATTCCAATTAAAGAAAGTTTAGTGAATGCTACGCGGGCCATCAATCCTTATCTCACATATCTAGCTTACTTTAGCTTTGAAGCATTGCGTGATGGAACGTTAAAAGAGCCGACTGAAACCGCAAGAATTGCTCAAATTGCAGTGCAAGGTCAAACAATCCCAATGCTCGTTATTACAAATATTGAAAATGGAAATTTTAGCTCTGAATTAGCCTCTGTTCTTCTAAGAAACGCTACTATTCAAAATAAATTCATTACAAATATCCTCCAAACAGCTAAAAAATATAATATGCGTGATATTCATTTTGACTTTGAAAATGTTGCACCCGAAGATCGCGAAGCATATAACCGATTTTTACGAAATGTAAAAACACGACTACCTGAAGGATATACGTTAAGCACAACACTTGTTCCAAAAACAAGTTCGAAGCAAAAAGGAAAATTTTTCGAAGCACACGATTACAAAGCCCAGGGGGAAATTGTTGATTTTGTCGTGATTATGACATATGACTGGGGATGGCAAGGTGGACCACCCATGGCAGTTTCTCCTATTGGCCCTGTAAAACAGGTAATCCAATATGCAAAATCTCAAATGCCCCCGCGAAAAATTATGATGGGACAAAATTTATATGGATTCGACTGGAAGCTTCCCTTTAAAGAAGGAAATCCACCAGCAAAAGCAATTAGCTCTGTCGCAGCCGTTGCACTTGCTCGTAAATATAATGTTCCAATTCGTTATGATTTTACAGCACAAGCACCACACTTTAATTACTTTGATGAAAATGGTGTACAGCATGAAGTATGGTTTGAAGATGCCAGGTCTGTTCAGAGTAAGTTTAATTTAGTAAAAGAACAAGGCATTCGCGGGATTAGCTATTGGAAAATCGGGCTTCCTTTCCCGCAAAATTGGCGTTTACTTGTGGAAAATTTCTCGATTACAAAAAAAGGCTGACAACTGTCAGCCTTTTTTACGCATCATATTCAGATTCATCTTTTATTTCACTTTTCAATGAATCAATACTTTCTAAACGGCGTTGATTTTTCGCTTCAATTGCAGCGCGATCTTTTTCATTCGAAACCTCTGCAGTTTCTTTTGCCTCATTAAAGTTATCAATCGTATTTTGTACCATTTCTTGTAGTTTTTCTACATTATCACTTCTATCATCTGGATTCGCTTTATATTGCTCTGTCATACGATTTCCCTCCTAGTTGAAATATACATACCATGTTAGTTTTCCAAAAACGAATTAGATTATGTATACACATAAAAAAAGGAGAATGAAAACATTCTCCTTTTTTTAACCGTTATCAACAATCGGTTGTTTCCCTGTTTGGTCTTGCATTTGCTTCCCTTTGTTTCCACCGGCTTTTTTCGACTGTGTTCCAATNTGATCTGGTGTAAAATCTTTGGAATTCTTCTTTGGATTTCCCATTCTTATCGCCTCCTTATCACTAGTATCATACTAGTGATAAGAATTATTCAGCCTGCTTAAAAAATTGCATTTCATAACGCTTCTCGATTCGTTCCTCAATCCGTTCAATTGCATCACGATCGTTTAGTAGTTGCCGCTTATTTTCCTTCACAAGTTCTTCAAACGTTCTTCGACGATTTCTTCTCATGCTGCTCATCCTTTCTCCTTCTCTTTCTTACTATAGTTAGTATGAGCAAATGAAAAACTCTTTAATCAGATTTGTAAGAAAATTTTATGTTTTGTCAAAGAAAAGTCTTTTGTTAACAAAAAAGTCCATTAGCTGTTCTTAAACAACTAATGGATTTCCAAGCATTTTATCCTGCTATTCACAAACAAGTAATATCCTCTCAAAATTCAGTAAAATGAAACAACTTAAGTAGGAGATGAAGAATTCCCCCACTGATTAAAGTTTCACTTTATCATTTCGTTATACTTAAATACTTTTTAATTTCTTCATCCGCATTATCTTTCATTTCTTTGTACTCATTCAGCGCTTGCATGACTGCATCATAACTCTCTAAAATATAATTTTCTAATTTTGTAAAGTCCTCTATGCTTTCAATCATAATTCTAGTTGTCCCTATTTCACTTTTTAAAGCCGGCTCACATTTTAAAGTAGGATATATCCCTAATATTTCTTGTTCTGTCTTTTCAGTTAAAACATATTTTTTTCGCCCTTTTACCTTCACCCTTATAATCGGATAAAAAGCCTTTATATCTAGATAACTTCCAACACTCACATTGCGAATCCATTCTATATCGCGATTATGCTTTACAAGCATTTCTTTTATTAGTGTGTACACTTCGTCTTCTTCAACCGTTTCTTTTTTTGTTTTCTTTTGTCCTTCTTCTTGAATAGCAGCACATTTTTGATACACAGCTGCACATGTGATACAGTCGTCAAGTGCATTATGAGAACTTAAACAAATTCCGAGCATTCTTTTTAAAGTTTCTAACTTATGGTTCGGGGCATGCTTCATATATCTTTTCGCTAAAAAGACGGTATCAATTACTATATTTTTAGGTTCTGGCAATCTAAGCATATTTGCATTACTCTTTAAAAAACGCATATCAAACGAAGCATTATGAGCAACAATGGTATCTTCTCCTAAAAACGCTAAAAATAACGGCAAAACTTCCTGAATCGTTGGAGCATCCGAAACGCGATAATTTGTAATCCCTGTTAAACTCGTAATTCGATTAGGAATAAATCGCTCTGGATTTACAAAAGAAACAAATTGATCTGCCAGCTCATGATTACGATACCGAACCGCTGCCACTTGAATTATTCGATCATTATAAGGATTAAATCCTGTCGTTTCAAAATCAATAACAACATAGTCTCCTGTCAATGGTAAATTCCCCACAATATACGCTCTCCAATCATTATTTTCGATGAAATTTCTTTCATCATATCACGAACAAGCTGCTTAATGAAAAAGAAAAGACAGAAATGACAAATAGCCAATTCTGTCCTCTTTCATTATTTTNTTTTCGCAATTCTCTTCTCCATTTCTTTTTGTGTCATCGGTCCGATAAATTTATCTTGAATCACACCTTTTGTATCCACAAAATAAGAAGTTGGAATGGTAATTACTTTATACATTGTTGTAACATTTATATCTTTATCAAGTAAAATAGGGAATGTCAATCCCTTCTCTTCTGCAAACTTTTTCACTTTTTCTTCTCCGTTAGCACGTTCAGAAACCGTATAATTTACAGCAAGGATTTCTACATCATCTTTATGCTTCTTATAGAAAGCTTCCATATCCGGCATTTCTTGCTGACAAGGTCCACACCACGTTGCCCAGAAATTTAAAATAACTTTCTTCCCCTTAAAATCCGATAATTTTACTTTTGTGCCATCTAATTTTGATAACTCAAAATCCGGTGCAATCTTGCCTACCTCAATCCCATTTTTTGCAATGACTTCTTTCATCGCCGCTTCGCTTTTCACTGGTTCTTCCCTTACTTGTTTCTCATTCTTTCCGAGCTGTTCATAAACTGCATAGCTCGCTAAACAAAGCAACACTACAACAATGGTAAGCTTTCGCCACATATACATCATCCTTATCGCTTATCTCATTTTATATATCACTTAAAAATAACAATAGTATTTATACTTTATTTTAGCTTATACGGACAACCTTGGAAATATTCTCCTGATAAATAAATAGAATATTCTTAATAACAATGAAAACCGTTTCTTTTTATCATATAATTATAATAGTTATAATTTGGAAAGGGTGTCATTATTTATGAATAAAACCGTTTTACATTGGTTACAATATGTTATCATTCTCCCCATCTTATTTTTCTCATTGTTTATTACAAGCTGGACTGCTAGCTACTTAAGTATTTCAGAGGACTGGAAACAACATATCGTCTTCACTCCCCAAACAGCAGAAGACTCCAATCAAATTTATGAAATTGACAAACTGTTGTATGCCTTTAAGTATAATCCAGTTTTTACGACAATTTTTGTATTATCAATTGTCTATTTAATAGGAATTATGATAACTCGCTGGTTATACTGGAGAAAACATAAAACAGGATTAATCGGTTTACAACTCATGATTGTTCTTCCTATTTTTCTTTACACATTACTTGTCACACATTCTACAGGTGCGATAATTGCTGTGGAAAAGAATTGGGAGAAATATTTAGTCTTTTCACCAAAATCAATTACAGATGTAAATCAAATTTATTATATTGATAGGTTGTTATACGCATTTCAAAAGTCTCCTATCATTAGTACAGTTCTCATTCTAACTTTTCTTTATATGACAGGGCTAGTTGTAACTAAGCTCTCTCATCAAATACGTTTACGCAAAAATATAAACATATGAGGTGATATTCATTCTACAATTACTCACCTATCCCATTACTTTTATTTTTGTTATTTTATCATTGTTATCTATTGCTTTTGGAGCCTTANTCTATAAATTCAAATGGATTCCTGTTCTTATTTCTTTTCTTATTCCACCTATTTTTTTCATTATCGTATCTGGATAGGATTTACGTGTCGTTTCCCTCAACTTCGATGCTTGGATACTGTACGGCACTTTCTACTCCATTCTTTCCTATATCACAGTAATAATTATAAGACGAAAAAAATTACAATAAAGAAGATGTTTGTACTGTTTTGTGCAAATACCTTCCTTTTAAAAAGGAGGTTTCTTATGCACTCATTTGAAAAAGCTGTTCTCTATATTTTTAGTTTCATATTTTATCCTATTGGTATTATCGGATGGATTATATCCCTATTTAGTAAAGATCCTGAAAGAAGAAAAATCGGCCGTGTTTGCATTTATACAGCTTTGATATCGTTTATTTTATTCACTACACTTGGCATTATTAGCTTCTACTCAATTACAACAATCTCTAGTTTATAATAATCATAGTAAGGATAAATGCTATGGGAGAGCATCCAATTAGTAAAGAACTACGCTATATGCGCATATGTTTTGTCATCTTAATTTTAGTCCTTATATTTTTTGACAGAGGAAAGATTGTTGAANTTTCTACCAACCACGACTCTTCTCCAGTTAATATACCAACTAGTAATATGACNCAAATTGCAGAAAATACATTTGCTTTACAGGAAAATGATCCTGAAAGTGGCGATAAGCATACCATTAAAATATTTAAATATAATCCAGAAACAAATANAGTCACATTAGTGAAAGAATTTAATACTGAAAACTCTTCTACATATGAATATCAACTAAATAAAGCAGAATGAAAACTGNGTATGTACAAACAGGGGTATTACTCTAATCCCTGTTTGTAAAAAAATAAACCTATTTTATCAACATTTCTTTTATATTCTTTCATTGTTATACCTCCAGTTCTTTATATAAGAAAAGGAAAGAGATGCAACCATATGATTGCATCCCTTTCCTTTCTTTTTACATAAAATTAGGAAGCTAACATCAGTCAGCTTCCTAATTTTGATTGAAACTATTTACTTTTCTCGTTTACTACAACATTTTACTTAGTTTGACACCTTAGACTCTTCAATTTTCTCACGAAGCACCATTTGTAAGATACCACCATGACGGTAGTAGTCAATTTCTACTTCACTATCGAAACGTGCTACTACTTCAAATTGTTTTTCGTTTCCTTCTGGGTCAATTGCAACTACTTTTACAAGATC
>JGI25151J46595_10001538_pt1 | contig 15403 bp, 16 predicted proteins | sample AraplaMF_Col_mLB_FD_46595 | JGI IMG/M metagenome (IMG submission 46595) | reverse complement strand
TTTGCCCTTGTGAGGCCCTTTCGTTACGTATATCGGTTCATAACCAAAGTGCCTTGTGTAAGATACGAATATCTACTTTCAATTTGAGGTAATACGTTTGTTGAAGTCGCTGTTAATTCTTTCAAAACTAATCAGTCCCTTCATGGATTAAGTATTTACCTTCTCCCAACAACCAATAATAGTATTAGTTGTACTATATGTGTACCACATGTTTTAAAGTTAAAACGTTAGTCTAACAAATTTTTTATAGGTTTCTCTTTCATAACAAAACGGTACATTAACCAACTTTTTGAATTGTTCATAACCGATTTAAGGAAAAGGTTTTCCTTAAATCGGTTATTTTATTTCCTATTAAGATTTAACTGAGTTTAAAAGTGAACTAATCCACTGCTGGTTAATCACCTATTTAAAGTGATTTTATACTGTTAAATAAGGATTAATTATTTCATTTCGAAAAATGTTGACTTTATTACAAGAAGCTAATTATAATAAAAAACATAAGGAAAACGTTTTCTCTTTTATTTTTATGTTTTTATTTCAGAATATTCTAATTAAATTATTGGAAGGCAGTGATTAATAATGAAAAAAGTTAAAGTTGGAATCGTCGGATTAGGGAGATTGGGAAGAAAACATGCAGAAAATTTAGCATTTCGAATCCCAAATTGTGAATTACTGGCCGTTTGCAGCGTTATCAGAGAAGAAGCTGAACAGGTACAAAAGGAATGGGGAATTAAATACGCCTACACTAATTACGAGGATATGATTCAAAACAAAGAACTTGATGCAATTCTTATTGCTTCCCCATCAGGTTTTCATTGTGAGCAAATTGAAAAGGCCTTAAATGCTAATCTACATGTTTTTAGTGAAAAGCCTCTTGGTTTGTATCTAGAAGAAGCGTTACAGGTACAAGAAGTCGTTAACAAACATACGGATAAGGTTTTTATGGTTGGTTTTATGCGAAGATACGATAAATCGTATGCATATGCTAAAAACCAAGTTGAAGAAGGAAAAATAGGCGAGCCCGTTTTGATTCGTTGCTATGGACTTGATCCTACAAAAGCAATTGAGGGGTTCATGACATTTGCTAAGAACAATTATAGTGGTGGCCTATTCTTAGATATGGCTATCCATGATTTGGATTTAGCTAGATGGTACTTAAATTCAGAAGCTAAACAAGTATGGGCTATTGGTGGGGCTTATGGCTATCCTGAAATTAAAGAATTAAATGATGCAGAGACGGGTGCTGCCTTGGTGAAATTTGAAAATGACACGATGGGTATTTTCGTTGCAGGTCGTAACTGTGCACACGGATATCATATTGAAACAGAAATTATCGGTACAAAAGGGACTTTAAGAATCGGAACAACCCCAGAAAAGAATATGGTAACTGTATTTGATGGAAATGGGGCGATAAAAGAATGTTCAGATGGATTCTTGGAACGATTTGAGCAGGCATACTTAAGTGAAGTTGAAGAGTTTATCTCTTGTATTAGAGAAAATAGACAGCCCAACGTCACAGTAGAAGATGGAGTATTGTCCACTGCTTTAGGATACGCTTGCAAAGAATCATTTGAAACAGGAGAACTGGTTTCAGTGCAATCTCCTTACAAAGTTGTACCATCATCTTTATGACTTAATAGCCATGCTATCACCTATTAGGGTACTAGTATGTGTTTTCCGAAGTCTCCTCTAAATAATAGAAAATGATTTTTCTTAATAATGTAAACGCTATCAACGGTTTAGTTTTCTACTAACTTTATAAGCTCGTAAACATTACTTTTATGTTTGATATGGGTAGGAGGAAAATGGATGTACATAGAGACAAAAGGGAAGAAACAAGACCCTAAAAGAATGGTAAGAAAAATTGCCTTTATTTCCACATTCGGTGGTCTGCTCTTTGGATATGATACTGGCGTTATAAATGGAGCATTACCGTATATGTCAGAGGCAAACCAACTTGATTTAAATCCGTTTACACAGGGGCTCGTCGCTAGTTCCCTTTTATTAGGTGCAGCTTTTGGTGCATTATTTGGCGGACGTTTGTCAGATTATAACGGTCGTCGTAAAAATATCTTATATCTAGCACTGTTATTTTTTATAGCAACCCTTGGATGCACCTTTGCTCCAAATACTACGTTAATGGTCGTTTGTCGGTTCATTTTGGGAATTGCTGTAGGTGGTGCATCTGTAACTGTTCCCACTTTTCTAGCTGAAATGTCACCAGCTGAAATAAGAGGACAGATTGTTACACAAAATGAATTAATGATCGTTACAGGTCAGTTTTTAGCCTTTACATGCAATGCAATTTTGGGCAATGTATTAGGAGATGTAGGGCATGTTTGGAGGTTCATGTTAGTTATCGCATCATTACCAGCTGTTGTTTTATGGTTTGGAATGTTAATCGTTCCAGAGAGTCCACGTTGGCTTGCGTCAAAAGGTAAAATAGGTGATTCCTTAAGGGTGCTTAAACAAATCCGTGAAGAAAATCAGGCAAATATAGAACTGAAAGAAATTAAAGCGTCAGTTGACGAAGAGTCCAAATTGGAAAAGTCTAGTTTTAAAGATTTGTCTATTCCTTGGGTACGTCGCATTTTATTTTTAGGAATTGGAATTGCTATTGTTAATCAAATTAACGGTGTGAACGCTATTATGTACTATGGAACAGAAATACTTAAGAATACAGGATGGGGAACCAAAGCAGCGTTAATTGGAAACATTGCAAATGGTGTTATTTCGGTAGTTGCGATGCTGGTTGGAATCTGGTTACTTGGTAGAGTGAGAAGACGCCCGATGTTGATTATTGGCTTATGTGGTACTACCACTTCTCTTTTTCTCATTGGTTTTTTCTCTTTTATTCTCAATGGTTCCACGGCACTTCCTTACATCGTTCTCTCTTTAACGGTTGTGTTTTTAGCTTTCATGCAAGGGGCCATAGGACCTGTAACATGGTTAACACTGGCGGAAATATTTCCCTTAAGAATGCGCGGTCTTGGTATGGGTTTTAGTGTATTTTGGATGTGGATTGTTAATTTCTTAATCAGTTTGTCATTTCCTGTGTTGCTTAGCACTATAGGCTTATCTACCACCTTTTTGGTATTTGGGGTGTTAGGATTAATAGCAATTGCATTTGTGAATAGGTATTTACCAGAAACCAAAGGGAAATCACTTGAAGAACTAGAATCCTATTTTCGCTCCTATGGTGATCAAGAATTACAGAGCAAACAAGCAAGATGATTTATTAAAAATCATTCTTTAATATGTACAAAAATTATATATGACACATAGAAAATGCTAGGCAGCTTTGTTTTAGGCAAAGCTGTCTGTTTATTAAAGGGGATAATTTATATGCTATAATAAATAAAATTAACCCATCGTAATACATACCTATTTATAAACTAAATACCTGAGTGAAAGGAGGAATTTTATGAAAATAACTATTCGCAGTGTGGCTCAAGAAGCAGGGGTTTCCATAGCAACAGTTTCAAAAGTCATCAATCATACAGGAAAAATTAGCGAAAAGACGAAAAAGAAAGTATTCATAGCAATGGAAAAACTTAATTATAAGCCTGATGCAGCTGCGGCTTCTTTAAGAGGGAAGCGAACAAAATTGATCGGCTTGCTTGTTCCGGATATATCCAATCCTTTTTATTCAGAAATTGCGAGAAGCATTGAAGATCGCAGTCATGAAATAGGATTAAACGTTATGATGTGCAATACAGATAATGATGTAAAAAAGGAAAAGACATATCTATCTTTATTGACTAGTCAACGAGTAGATGGCGTAGTGGTAGCCTCAGCTTTTAGAAGTACGAATCTACTTGAAGAGATGATAAATAAGGGAGTACCTAGTGTCTTAATAGCTTCAGAAATACCTAGTCTGTCTATGAATACTGTAACAGTTGATGATTATAAAGGTGGTTACTTAGCTACCTCATATTTATTATCTTTAGGACACAAGAAAATTGGGATCATTTCAGAAGACGTTCGAAGTAATACACCGCGTTTAACAGCGTACAAAGATACAATACAAGAAGCGCAACTTCCTATCCGAGATGAATACATAATAAAAACAGAAGCTACGATTCAAAAAGGATATGAGAGTGCTAAGCAGCTTCTTTCATTGAATGACAAACCTACTGCTATTTTTGCTTGTAATGACTTATTAGCAGCTGGCGTCATACAGGCTGCAAAAGAAGCAAATTTAAATCTTCCTGAGGATTTATCCATTGTAGGGTTTGATAATACTGTGCTGTCTACTACCACTTCTCCAATGCTTACTACGGTTTCTCAACCTATAAAAGAGATGGGGGCAAAAGTAGTTGATTTGTTACTTCAAGAGATGGAGGAATCTAAACCTCACAAAGAACGCTTACTTCTATCCCCTGAACTAGTTATTAGGCAATCAACAGCTCGCCTTTAGTCAAAATCCTTTTCTAATGAAAAATGACCCTTATATATACTAAAAAGACCTTATTGAAACACTAATTAAGGTCTTTTATCTTTATTACTTATTACACCGAACTTACCTTTTTTAAGTACTCATCTATAGCCGTTAGAGCTTCTTTTGCTCCACCTGCTTTTATAAAGCTATTGCTCAACTTCTTTGCATTTTTCCGATAAACAGGATTGGACAATACCTGTTGAACGGATTCTTGTAGCTTTTCTATGCTTACTTCATGTGGATCAATTCTAAACCCGGCTTTCAGTTCCTCTACTCGAGCAGCAACCATAGGCTGATCTGAAGTATGAGGTATTACGACAAGAGGTACTTCATAATAGAGAGCCTCACTTGTGCTATTCATTCCTCCATGGGTAATAAAGACGTCTGTATGCTCTAAAACTTCCAGCTGTGGTACATATCTACGCACAATAAAGTTTTCTGGAAAAGGCTGTAGTCTAGCTAAATCAGTAGTCCTCCCCACCGCAACAACGACTTTCCCCTTGAAGTCTCTAAAAGCCTCTATGCAGGTCTGGAAGAAAGACTCAACCCCTTGTAAGACAGTACCCATTGAAATATAGAGCACTTTTTTGCCTTTTAACTCTTCTAATGGAAAATCATGCGTTTGCACTCGTTTCGTAATAGAGGGCCCAATGAATACGTATGAATTATCCATGTCTTCTCCACCTGGCTGAAATTCCCTGCTTGTATAGACAACATTCAAATTAGCAGTATTCATCATAAATTGAAAAGGGTTCTTTACTTTCACACCAAAACATTCCTCAATCCGTTCTATTAAAACACCGTTTTCCTTTTCAAACTCTGGTGATGGATCTAAAGATGGGCCATAACGACGGTTTCTTAACATCTTCAAAAATTGCTCTTGAGGTATAGCGAAAAGAGAAGATGAAGAGATAGAAGGCAGGTTTAAATAGTCTTTGACTAATAATCCTGCACCAAATGTATCATGATACACATAATCGAATGGTATGGAATTAGATAATTTTTGGACAACAGTCAAAATATCATAGGAAATCTTTAAATGGAACTGCATAAATTCGTGAATACTAGCCATTTTTTGAGGTGTAATTCCTTCAAGATGATTGGGATGAAGATACACATTCGCACCCAAGCCTTCAATTCTCTCTTTAAATTCCTTAGTTGTTACGTAATGAACAGAATCTCCACGATTAATTAATGCTTTTACGATACCAAGAGTAGGATTAATATGACCCTCAGCTGGAAAGTTTATCATTAATACATTCATAATTTTTCTTTCCCCTCCTTTTTCCAACAATATGTTGCTTAAGCAACGTATTGTTTTGTTATAATTGTATAGGGTAGGTTTATCTCTCACAACCGATTAATATTGAGAAAATGTTGTCTATACAACAAATAGACCTTATGTGTATAGGAATACGGGTGAAAAACGACAAAAGGAGGGATTTTGTTTCCATGAAGAAAACAATGGATCCGCGTGTGAAAAGAACACGGCGTTTATTAAGAGAAGCTTTACTCGTTCTCATCAAAGAAAAAGGATTTGATGCCATTACGGTTAGTGATTTAACCGAAGGTGCTGAAATCAATCGCGCTACGTTTTACCAGCATTACCGTGACAAATATGATTTACTGGATCAAACTATTGATGAAATACTTTTATCTTTTGCGACACATGTAGCACCAAAGGACGCGGAAGAATTTACAAAAAACGACGAGATTATTCCAACTTTTTTGAGAATGTTTGAATTTATCTCGGAATACTCCTTCTTCTTTCAAGTGATGATGGGAGAAAATGGGGTTCCTTTTTTTCAACACCGTTTGCTAAGCATAATCCGTAAGTGTATGAACGAAAAGCTAGATCAATTGCATCCGCATCCTGAAAAAATGATGATTCCAAAGGAGATTTTTATTCATTATATTTCATATGTAGATCTTGGGTTGATCTCCTATTGGTTAGAAAATGATATGCAATACTCGGCTAAATATATGGCAAAGCAGTTATCTGAATTGACAACGAGGGGGCCTTTTATCGCAGCTGGGTTGAAGTAAGCACAAATGTAATCGCAAATATAAACCACCGGATGCCTTGCATATTGATCTGACCATACAGGGTTCTTGTCATAGACCGCAAAGTAGTAGCCCTGCTTACTGTTGGTGACAACTTCACTGGTATTAAGTCTTAGCGTAGTTTTTATGTGGTTACTGGCGGTACTCTACACAGGCCCTTGTTCAACAAAATGGGCCAATACACGAAAAGGCGCGTTCCTAAATAAACGCGCCCGATTTTATTCGGTACAACACCAAACGCCGTGTTCAATCAATTGTTCACCGCACTCATCGCCTACGTTTTACTAAAATTTTTACATATACAAGGTAGCAAGAAAAACACACGAAAACCCTTATCATTTGTAGGTTTCACACGTCTGTTTCTTTGTGCTATCCTGCCTTTAGAATGGCGAATAGTCATCTATGAAACACTTGAATTCTATCGAAAACTATAAGAGAAAGTTTCTGGATGATTTTGGTTAATAAACAAGTGTGGGTTACTATACAAAAAACTCACATGATTGATCCATCAGCTGCAGATGGATTAGGATGTGCCGTTGCTTATGGCGGAATAGCTGCTGTTCCCATTTCGCTTGCGATAGGAATTTATGGTAATACTTTATCATTTTGGCTAATTTTAAAGGTATATTATACACCGATGCTTCAAAATTTATAAGGCTAAATTTTGAAATGTACGAACCATTTCATTCCCATTGAAAAGAGAATGTCATTAAGAGAAGAGATGAATACTGTAGAAATTAGATAATCAGATATTTTACATGTCCTTTGTTTCCAAAGTTTGTATAAATCTCCTTTAACTCTTCATACTAACAAGGTATAAAAAACGTTCAATGGATAACAAACTAGAAAACCTGACTATGGTGACAGATATAGAAATAGTGTGGCGGTGAATAATGTGATGAAACAGATAAAGAAAAAAACAAAGACATTATCTATAGAAAAACAACCATTGAATAGTCTATCTGACTTATTTAATACCTTGTCGTCTTCTGAAGATTTTAGTCGCTTTCAATTTGATTCTCAAGGAACGTCTTGTTGGATTTCTTATTTAAAAACAATGGTAAATCCAGACTTTATCCATCAAAGTGTATTATCTCCATTAAGCCAACATTCTTTTACCTTATTGCAAGAAATGAAAGGGATTCTACCTATTGAAAATATAATCATCACAAGTAACGTTCAGGAAATTCAGGATAGTCTTATGACTGGTTATATTTTCATTCAACTATATGAACAGGATTCAGAAGGAATTCTTTTATCGGGTGTAGCAAATGAAACAAGACAAGTATCACCTCCTGAAGTAGAGTTCAGTGTGGTAGGACCTAAAGAATCATTTGTGGAGACACTAGATACGAATATTAATTTAATTCGTAAAAGATTGCCTATTCCTCAACTAACAGTGAAAGAAATAAAAGTAGGTAAATTATCAAAAACACGTGTTTCCATCCTCTATATAGACGGAATTGCTGATCAAGAGAATATCAACACTGCCATTCAGCGTATTCAAGATATTGAATATGATCAAATTCCAGATAGTTCATTCATTACTCAAATGATGGCTGATAATAGCAATTCGCCTTTCCCTCAAGTAGTGGATACCGAAAGACCTGATCGAATTGCAAGTATACTTGCGGAAGGGAAACTGGCTATTTTAGTGGATGGATCTCCTATGGTTCTAACAATGCCCGTTACCTTAGTTGAATTTTTTTCTGCATTTGAGGATTATTTTTTACCTTGGCATATTGCATCAATCTTTAGACTTATTCGTTTGGGCGCTGTTACATTTTCAGTGACAATTACACCTTTATATGTGGCAGTTTTAACCTATCATTATCAAATGATTCCGACAGACTTGTTGGCAACTCTTATTTCTTCAAGGACGGATATCCCCTTTCCTCCTATTATCGAAGTAGTTATTTTAGAATTGTCTATTGAATTATTACGAGAAGCTGGAGCTCGCCTTCCTACAAAAATTGGTCAAACAATCGGGATCGTAGGTGGGATCGTGATTGGTACAGCCTCAGTTGAGGCGGGATTAACAAGTAATGTTCTTCTTATTCTCGTAGCATTAGCCGCATTAGCTTCATTTACTACACCTATTTATCAAATGGGTAATACTATTCGTCTCATTCGCTTTCCTTTTCTTTTTTTCGCTCAATTATGGGGAATTATAGGGGTGTCCACTTGTTTTCTTTTCTTTCTGGCTCATTTGTTACAGTTAACATCTTTGGGACGCCCTTACTTAACACCTGTTTATCCGTTGCGTTTAATGGATTTAAAGGATGCTTTGTTCCGCCTTCCTTTTAATTGGCAAGGAAAACGACCTGTTCAACTACGGACAGAGGATCCTGAACGCTTTTACTCCGAAAAAGTCACGGAAAAAAAAGATAATGAAAAATAACAATAAAAAGAAAGGAGATTGAATATGGACATCACGATAAAGGACACAGAGAAAGTATCCCCTTTTTTTGCATTTTTTCTAATTCATAGTGTACAAATTGGCGTTGGTATTTTAGGTTTCCAACGTGTGATTGTTAAAAATGCTGGATATGATGCATGGATGTCCATTATTTTGGCCGGAATAGCTAATCAAGTGATTTTATGGTTAATGTATGAACTACTAAAAAGAGGAAATGGAGATCTAATTTCTATCCACCGAAAGATCTTCGGGAAATGGATAGGAGGATTTTTATCTACTTTATTTATATTATATGTACTTCTAGCAGCCACTGTATTTCTTCGATCTTTTACACAGGTGGTGCAGGTTTGGGTTTTCCCTCAACTCTCTACCTGGATCTTTTGTGCAGTTCTTCTTTTGTTAGCTTGCTATTATATTGTAGGAGGCTTTCGTACCGTGGCAGGGCTTTGTTTTTTAAGTGTCATTTATAGCCTCCCCCTCTTAATAGTGCTGTACTTCCCTTTACACTATGCACATTTTTATAACTTTTTTCCCCTTATGACTCACTCTCCTATGCAGATACTACAGTCAGCTAAGGCGACCACTATGGAGTTCTTAGGGGTTGAGTTGTTATTGTTATTTTATCCGTTTCTTAAAGAACCCGATAAATCCCGAAGGTGGGGACATTATGCTTTACTCTACACAACTATATTTTATATAGCCTTTGCCATTGTTGCATTTGTGTATTTTACTGAAGAACAATTAAAAAGCACTATTTGGGCTACATTATCATTATGGAAAATCGTTGAATTTCCAATTGTCGAGCGCTTTGAGTATATAGGAATTGCGATTTGGGTTGCTGTGGTTGTTCCTAATTTGTGTATATGTTTATGGGGGGCTAATTATGGGATGAAAAGGATATTTTCTTTTAAAAGACGCAGAGTTCTTCTAATTTTAGCCTTAATAGTTTTCCTTAGTTGTAGTTTATTAACAAGCCATCCTCATATTGAGAAATTAAATGTGGTTTTCTCTGAAATAGGATTTTATTTCCTTTATACCTATATCCCGTTCCTTTTTTTGGTTCAACTTATTCTCTACAAGGTTAGGGGGCAACAAGGATGAGAAAAAAGGGGCTATCCTTACTATTATGTATTATTACATTAGCAGCTTGTGTTCCCCCTCATATTATTGAAGACATTCAAATGGTAGAGGTAATTGGGTATGACTATGTTAATCCACATATTGTTCAAGTAACGGCTTCTGCTAGTACGTATCAAGGGAGCGAAGCTGGAACAACCGTTCATAATGAAACACTTACAACTCAAGCTCATACAAGTAAAGATAATCGGAGGGCTATGCAAGGGCTATCCCCTAAACCTATTCAAAGTGGAAAAATTAAAACAGTTTTATACGAGGATAAATTGGCTAAGCGTGGGATTTTTTCTTATATGGATTCTTTAAACCGTGATGCTACAGTAGGAAAACTACTATATCTTGCCGTGACAGATGGAAAAACACAAAACTTATTAGCCGGAAACTATCCCATTAGTACATCTGTCTCTAAATATCTGTCCGATTTGTTTGAACAAAATATGAAAGGGAATTTTCCAGAAGTCAATTTACATAGTTTTCTCTACGCTTATCATGCTAAAGGGATGGATCCCTTTCTCCCTTTCATCGAACAAAAAGGAGATAAAATTCAAATAAAGGGATTGGCGTTATTTAAAAATGATCATTATGTTGATTCTCTTTCTTTTAAGGATTGTTTTATTTTTAAAATTCTAAATGAGAAGGTGAAATTAGGGCTATATGAATTGAGAGTTAAGCCTAATCAATTCCTAGATATTGAAGCGATTGGTTCAAAAGTTGCTTATCACATAACAGGGGGGTCCACTCATCCAACTATATGGATTCGAATTAAGCTACAAGGAATGGTGAATGAGGCTCCTAAATTTAATTTACAAAGTGAGGATAGCTATAAGCGGATAGAAAAGAAGTTAACTCAGGATCTCGAGAAAAAAACACAACAGATGATTAAAAGGTTCCAAAGAGAAGGGATTGACCCTCTGGGACTAGGAGATCAAGCAAAAAGTCAAAATAGACATTGGAATGAACAACAATGGAAAGATAATTATCCTCACGCAGAAGTTCATGTGAATATTGATACGCAGATAAAGGAAACCGGAATTAAAGAATAAAAATAATATCAACATTTTTCTTTTTCATTTATTAATAAAGCTATTAAAGGGGCGACTACAATCCANCCTATTAATATTAATATCATTCCTGTTGCTAATGTATCTAAATGAAAATAGGCAATGACCATAAATAAACCAAAAAGAAGGAACGGACTAAAAAAAATAAAAGTAATCATGTATTCTTCTCCTTTGTTAAGCCTATATAAGCTTGATTTGTTTAAAAGTTATATTCCTTGGACACCCAAAATTGAGATGTTCACCTTTGAGTAAAGAGTTAGAATAAACCCAGTTAGTCGTAAAATACAGCTTAATGAACAAAAAGAAAGTCTATATTTAGATTGGAATGACTTATGTAAAGTTATCTTGTAGAAAAAGACAGGTTTTTGCACACTTTTCTTTACTATTAATGAAACTGGATAATTAAGCTGACCCAGTTTTGAAAGCTGGGTTTTATTTTTTGATTTGGTTCCGCGAATCACTATTATATAAACTAAAACAGCTATCTTAAAAACAGAAAAAACTCCTGGTGCTTGGGCAGAAGTTTTTTCTAATGTACATACCAAAAAAAAGGATGTGATTCAAAAATGGAGTAGTCACGCTTCTTTTGTAGTTTACTTAATATATATAAATTCATTCATTAAAAAAGAAAAAACTACCGTCCCTCATTAACTTTAGTCGTTGGAACATCGTTCATTTCTCGTCCATTTCATGAAAAGAATAAGCCTCTAGGCAATCCCTAGCCTATAAAAACCCATCACTTCTTACATAACCATCTACCCCTTACCTACTGCAGTAAGGGCTATTTTTTATTTTTCGATTGGACAGGCAAGCTTACTACAGTAGCTACATAGTATCTAAAGAATCACGACTCTGTTACCTAAACAGTATCTAGTTCAGTATCGCTACCGCGTTAATACAAGCTGTATAACCCTCTTGAAGCCGTTTTTGGAACCTGTAAGGGAGCTGAGCCGAAGAGGCGAAGGGGGCGACCGGATGCGGTGAGCTGAAATAATTGACACCTAAAAAGCAAAAAAATTAAACGAGTGAAAGAAGGTACCAGCATGAGAAAAACACAATGGTTTATTTTTCGAAAAATCTTTTCTCCATCCCCCAAACCACCTCTCAAGAGACCTCGTCCCTTCAAGGCGTATTCCTTTGTTCCTTTTAGTCCACTAGCCATGCTTGACCCCACTATCCTAACCATAGGAGGCATTGTTTTAGGGATTGCCATTATCGAACGGATATTAGAGCGCTGGGGTGTCATCGACCTGGTTGATCAATTGGCAAAGGTCATGCGCTTTATTTTACCTGTTGCGTTTTATAGCGCCTTATTTTACTTTTTTGCGACATTTATACTTTGAGGAGGAATGTTGATGTTTGAAAAACTAAAATTACGTGGTCAGTTGATAAAAGCGTTTTGTACGGCAGAGATTTACTTGATGGTGAAACGTGGAGACCGTACCTCGTATCTGTTTCCCAAGATTCATCAAATTGATAACCATCATACGTACACTCGGTACGCTTTTTCTTTGTTGAATGGCATAGACCCTGAGCTTTTAAACAAAAAGAGATGGGCCTTACGCCAAGTATTAGGCAGCCACATCGAAATAAATGGCAGCCTAAAAAACTTTAGTATCACTGTCCACCATAAAAGCTTACCAAAGATGCTTACCTATAAGTATGAAACCATTCACCCTCAGATAGAGAAAATGGAGCTTCCCGTATGCATTGGTCAAGACATCTATGGAAATCTTGTGTCATGGGATTTTGCGAATTTAGAAACGTTACTGATTTCTGGCGAAATTGGAGCCGGAAAAAGCAGTCTGATGCGTGTCATACTCACCACGTGGGTAAAGTATACCTCACCTGAAGAGTTGCGCTTAGTATTAGTCGATCTCAAGCGAGCTGATTTAGGGTTGTTTCATGGGATTGAGCATGTAGATGCTCTTTGTTTTGAAGCGAAAGACATGCGAAAACCTTTTGCCTTACTACGGGCTGAAATGTATCGACGAGGGGATTTACTGTTAGAGCATGGCGTGACACATATAAGCAGACTTCCATTTAAGCTGCCTCGTATCGTTGTGGTAATTGATGAAATGTCCATCGTGAAGAGAGAAACGGAGCTTGTAGAAATAATTCAACAGTTTGCCAGCCAAGGCCGTGCGCTAGGCGTTCATACGATTATTGCCATGCAGCGTCCGGATGCGGATTTATTAAACTCTGCGTTAAAGGCGAATTTACGGGTACGAATTTCTGGAAGGCAAGCTGATGCCACAAATGCAAAGGTAGCAGGCGTACTTGGGGCAGAAGAAATTGATGCTGCAGCGAGAGGAAGAATGAAAATTAAAATAGATGATGTGAAAGAGTTTCAAGCTTTTTTTTTAGATGAAGAAACGTGCAAGGAACTGCTTTCCCCTTACAAAACCAGGTTGAAAGATCCTGAACCTCAACTAGAAGTCGTACCACAGCCTATCTTTGGGTTATTAGAAAAGGAGGAACAGCGATGAGCTTTCGGTTATCTCAGCGTGATAAAGACATCATTGGGTTTATCAATCAGTTCCGGGCTGTAGATCGTGACTCATTAATTGACCTATTCTTTAACCAGCTTAAATCGCCCGTAAATGCGTGTAATAGTGTGATGGTACGTTTATATCGATTAGGACTCATTGAACGTACACAGCAGTATTCTCCGACCGTTTATTTGCCTGTGGATGCAAAGATTAAAAAGAACTCTCAAAAAATATTACATTTCCTTTCGATTTTGGATGTCTATAAACAAATGTGTACGTATAGCACACCTAAACAGGTCATTGTTGAAGATAAGCCCACCGGGCGAAAAGGAGGAATTGAACCGGATCTGTTTTGTATTTTTAAAGGATCTCCTTTTTGGATTGAAATACAACGCAATCAGTATTCAGAACAGAAAATGCAGGAGAAGATAAACCTTTATGAGGAGTTTTTCTTTTCGGATGAGTGGAAAGCGTTACACTGGCAACCTGAAGAACGGGCACCTATCTTCCCTTCTGTCATTTTGATTACACCTGTTCGGTATGCTGTTAATTCTGAACATATCCGCATTATACAAGTAGCAAGCATTTATGCATTGATGGAGAAATATAAAAGCTCTTCAAAACAAACGAAAGAAGCAAGAGTGAGAACACCACCTTCTTCTGGTAGAATAAAAATCAATTTAACATAGAGTGGTAGAAAATTGTTTGTAATTATCTAAAAACGGGCTATCTCAATATAATAAGAGATAGCCTTTTTATACACCTCTTATCGATGACTTGCTAAAAGTTCTGAAAGCAGCTTAATTATTGATGTAGAAAGAATGAATGCCATTAGGATGCCAATGAATTTGTGGGCTGGTATCGTAAGAAATTAATTCGTATAATAAAAGGGAATTAGTAGTAATACCAAGACAACTGAGGAGGTGAGCGAATATGAGTTTACGAGAAGAATTACTCGCGCAGGAATACGAGGAAAGAAAAAAGCCGAGAGGGTTCGTATACTTCAAGGACGCTGACGGACAAGTTGTCGCTAAAACTTGCCGTAAATGTGGCGAATTAAAGCATGCAAAGAACTATCATCATAAAAGCGATGGGTTTGGACAACTTGGACCATACTGTAAAGTTTGCGTTTCTGCTCTTGACCGAGATTATTACGTTGAAAATAGAGAGCGAGTAAAACGGGTTAAAAATGCTTATTACCATAGGAAGAGAGCCGAACAACTTTCTTTTAATTTATTCGAAGATAATGAGTAAGATTACGGCGGCCAATAAGGTCGCTTTTTTGTTTAAATGCTGATAAATTGCTAGAAACCACCATTCCAAGTGTAATGACATGGTTCAAGCACGCTAAGGTGTGAAGAGGAACAATTTGATAAATAGGAGCGTTTCGATGGCAAATTAAAAACAGGCTTTTAAACTATTATTAAAGCCTGTTTTTATACACTTAGAGAAACAAACTTTCTAAAGCAATAAGAAAGAACAGTAATAAACATATTTAAATATCCCAAAAATCTTCGCTCTTAATGTTAGGATCAATCCTTCTTAATGCTTGTAATATCTTTTTCATGGTTCTTTGTGTAGGCAATCTTTCAGTGTTATTTACTAAATCACCAATCGTACTTCTACCTAATCCTGACTTTCTTACAAGCCATTCTTGATTAATGTTTCTTTTATCAATCCATTTACCAAGCCTAGTTCGCCTTTTTCCTAACCCGAACATTATAGATACCCCTTTACTTGTTATTACTCTAGTTATGTCCAAATTTCACTAAAAATAAAACGTTAAAAATAA
>JGI25151J46595_10001501_pt1 | contig 15656 bp, 15 predicted proteins | sample AraplaMF_Col_mLB_FD_46595 | JGI IMG/M metagenome (IMG submission 46595) | reverse complement strand
CCAACCGTTAATACTGTAATCATTGTCATCCAAAAGGCTTGAAACAAACTAATCTCTTCTATCATCATAAATCCGATTGTTCCAAGAACTACAACAAAACACATACATATAACTGCAATCCATAATTGCCTGCGTGCATTCATCTCATTCTTCAACTCTTTTCTCTACTACAATCTTTGCCAGAGGAAATGAAATACGTATATACTAGAAGCGGAATCTACGAAAGAGGTTGATATAATGAAAACATTTCTTTCTGCCTTGCAATGGGCATTATTTATTTTGGCCGGTAGCCTCATTGTACCAATTAGTGTTGCTGCTAGTTATGGCCTTGAAGGTGCTGAAGCAATTGCATTTGTACAACGAACGTTATTTGTTCTTGGCTTTGCTGGCCTTCTGCAAGCTATATTTGGTCATAGGCTACCGATTCAAGAAGGGCCAGCNGGTCTTTGGTGGGGAATCTTCTCACTATACGCGAGTTTAGGTGTCGTATTATTTGGATCAAATAATGAAACACTCCGCGTCTTACAATACGCATTTCTGTTAAGCGGCATCATCTGTATTATCCTTAGTATTTTTGGACTTATTGATAAACTTGTCCGTTATTTTACACCAACAGTAATTGGAACATATTTATTCCTTCTCGTTGCCCAGCTCAGCGGTTCTTTTCTAAAAGGAATGTTCGGCCTTGATGGACAACATACTGAAGTACAAGCAAACGTCTTTATTCTTTCACTCATTGTTATTTTACTATCTTTTTTTATTATGAAGCTACCTATTATTGGACAATACTCTGTTCTGTTCAGCATTGTCTTTGGATGGATCCTATTTGCATGCTTCGGATTATCTAATCNGGTTACACCGGTAACAGATATCATCCGTCTACCGTCTCTATTCGTGTTTGGATTGCCTCGTATCGAATGGAACATGGCAATTACCGTTGTCTTTGTCACACTNTTGCTCTTAACGAACATGTTGGCAAGCATCCGTGTTGTGCAAAAGGTTGTTTCTAAATATGAAGAAGGTGCAGTTCAAAATCGATTCAAACATGCCGGAATTATAACGGGCATAAATCAGCTTTTAGGTGGTCTTTTCTCAGCAATTGGACCAGTAGCTATTTCAGGTTCAGCTGGATTTATTGCAACAACAAATATTTATAAACGCCTTCCTTTCCTATTAGGGTCAAGTTTTATTATTNTAATTAGTATATTTCCAAAGATTACATCATTCTTCGCCGCTATTCCTGTCGCCGTTGGATATGCTGCTATTTATCCTGTATTTGCAAGTATGATTGGTCTTGCCTTCCGTGAATATGACACCGTAGAAAATAAAGAGCGTTTATTCCGCGTCGCTGGTCTGTCTCTTTTCACAGGAATCGGGGTTATGTTTGTCCCGCCGCAGGCATTTTCGACCCTGCCACCATTTTTAGCATCATTTTTAAGCAATGGCCTTGTACTTGGTTCTNTCATGGCTATTTTGCTTGAAGTTTTATTTTCCCGTTCAAAGGAAAAACAACCATCGTAAATTGGAAAACTTCCATTATTGCACTCTACTTTCAGAGTTGTTACGATAGAATTATCATGGGCAATATGCCCATGATAATATATACTAACAATACAGTAATCAGGCTCACTATATAAAATGAAACTTCCATCACCAATCAGGTTTTTGGTTTTTCACATATACATTACTGCTTTAAAAACAAAAGATGACCTGCACTCATTTTCTCCCTTTGTTTTAACTTGGCGTGGTGGCAGGAAAAGGATCTGACCGCTTCTATGCATGGGCGGATGCTCTCTTCCATCTAAAAAGGAAGGGTTTCTATCTTTTTTTCAATTTATGTACCTTTAAAGAGGTTCGATGTCTTACTATTTAATCCTCATCGTTTTGCTAGAACGAATTTCTAACAATATCAACTTTCAACAAAGAAAGGAACTTTCTATATGTCTTATAAAATGATTGTTTTAGATTTAGATGATACTTTACTACGTGATGACCATACGATTTCAGAACGTACAAAACAGGCCTTAATGACTGCTCAAGAACAAGGTGTAAAAGTTGTGCTTGCTTCTGGCCGNCCAACATTTGGTATGCGTCATATTGCAAAGGAGCTTCGTCTAGAAGAATATGGAAGCTTCATCTTATCGTTTAATGGTGCAAAAATTATTAATTGTAAAACGGATGAAGAATTATTCAGCAGTACACTATCTCCTGAAATCGTTCACAATCTATATGAAATTAGTAAAGAAGAAGATGTTTGGATTCATACGTATATGGGCGATGATATTATAACGGAAGAAAATAATCCATATACAGAAATTGAAGGAACTCTTACAGGCATGTCAATTATTGAAGTAGACAGCTTTATCACTGCTGTACAAGAACCTGTTGTAAAAGTATTAATGAATAAAGAAGCTGAACGCCTTGTAGAAGTAGAGAAAAAACTTCAAAAACANCTAGAAGGCAAACTAAGTGTAATGCGTTCAAAACCATACTTCTTAGAGTTCACAGAAGCTGGTGTAACAAAAGGAACAAGCTTAAATCAATTGATTCAAAAACTTGGTATTAAGCGTGAGGAAGTAATCGCAATGGGCGATAGCTACAACGATCAAACAATGCTCGAGTTCGCTGGCCTTGGTGTTGCGATGGGCAATGCTCCAGATGACATTAAATTGCAAACTACGTAACAGACACGAATATGAATGATGGCGTTGCTAAAGTTGTAGAGAAATTTGTGCTAAAAACCGAAGTTCTTGTTTAATATATAAATTTTTCAACATACAAGTTACTGCTTTGAAAACAAAAGGTGACCTGCACTCATTTTCCCCCCTTTTTTTAACTTGGGGCATGGGGCTAAAAAAGGACCTAACCGCTTCTATGCATGGACGGATGCTCTCTCCCATCTAAAAGGAAAGGTTTTTTGTACTTATATAGATGCATTCACAAAACCCATTTGAAGTCAAATACTTCAAATGGGTTTTTATTTAAATGTACGTAGCTTTGTGAAGATATTTTGAACTTTACAACATTCTCGTAGTGTAAACTTTGTTTTTGTATATAATGAAACAAAACATACTATTTTATTTGGAATAAGAATACAAATTTACTATATACAAGCGCATGTTTAAGGAGGCACTTTTATGTTATCTACACCAATCGGAAGATTAAGAGCAATTGGATTAGTCGAAGGGATTTCCTTTCTACTACTATTATTTGTAGCGATGCCGTTAAAATACTTTGCGGGGTTTGCAACAGCAGTTAAAATTACAGGTATGGCTCATGGCGTTCTATTTATATTATTCATCTTTGCCGTGATTCAAGTAACAATCGTACATCGTAAGTCTATCTTATGGGCTTTAGGTGCGTTGATTGCTTCCGTTATCCCATTTGGTACATTTGTACTAGATGCAAAATTAAAAAATGAACCGCAGTGATTAAAAAAGGTAGCTAACAGAATGACTGTTAGCTACCTTTTTTATAGATTTGGAATTTGCCAATCAATTTTTTTCTCATCCATACTAGATAAGAGGTCATTTACTTTTGAAAACGGCTTGCTGCCAAAGAAACCTCGTCTTGCTGATAAAGGACTTGGATGTACAGATTCAATAATATGATGATTCGAGTTTGTAATCAGTTTTTTCTTTGCTTGTGCATGGCGCCCCCACAATATGAAAATTAAAGGTTTTTCACGTTCATTTAACAGTTCAATAACACGATCTGTGAAATGCTCCCATCCTTTTCCCTTATGAGAATTTGCTTCTCCTTGTCTCACAGTTAACACCGCATTAAGTAATAATACGCCTTGCTCTGCCCATTTCACTAAATAACCGTTATTCGGAATTTCACAACCAAGATCTGCATGCAATTCTTTGTACATATTTTGCAGTGATGGTGGTGTTTTCACGCCAGGTTGCACAGAAAAACTTAACCCATGCGCTTGATCTGGTCCATGATATGGATCTTGTCCTAAAATAACAACCTTTGTATCCTTATAACTTGTATAATGTAGTGCATTAAAAATATCATTGGCTTTCGGATATATGACATGGGTACTATATTCTTCTTTTAAAAACTGTCTTAGTTTTTGATAATATGGTTTCTCGAATTCTGGTGCAAGTAACGGCTCCCAATCATTCTTTAAAATATGTTCCATCTCTTCACTTCCTATTCATTTAATTGACCATGTCTTGCTTCGTAAATACGACAAATGAAATGATAAGAGAAACTACAGCCCAAGCTGTTAAATTCATCAATGAAAAGCTCATCGATAGACCTTGCAATGCCGGTAACTTCCCTGATAAATAATCTGTGAGCGATAAATTTACGCTAAAAATATATTTTGCCCCTTCCCAAGACGTTGCGAAGGAACTTAAGATACCACCTGCAATTAACGCCGCTAGCATGACTCCCATACCAGCTGGTGTATTACGAATTAACACAGAAACCATAAAGGATATGGTTCCCACAACAATCGCAACAAACCAAGCTAATCCATATGCCATTAAAATATATTGCCACTGCGGAATGAGGTGGACAAAATTTGTATTCAATGTTTCTTTATCAATTCCAAAACCCGTCAGTACCGGTAAATTCCACCCGGCATATCCGAAAACAACGCCCGATAATACATAGGAGAAAATCCCCACCAAGAGCAATATAAGTGAGATAAATAACAACATCGTCACATATTTACTGAGAAGAATTTTAAAGCGTCGAATNGGCCGNGTTAGAAGCATTTTCATCGTTCCATCACTTCGTTCTCCCGATACAATGTCAATTGCAACAATCATTACAAGTAGCGGAATAAACAATGTAATTCCTTGTTCAATGAATGCTCGTACAAACGTTGGTGCTCCTGGTGCTGTTGGATTAATATCATGATCTAAATAATATTGTTGCTGCTCCACTCGTACTTTCAGCCAATCCCGCCATTCTTCTGGCAACCTAGAATTATTTAAACGATTTTGCGAATCAACAATTTGCTGCTGAAGTGCTACCTTCCAATCGCTCGTACCAAGGCGTTTTTGCGTTGTCTGCACTTCACGATACTGTGCATAAACAAACAAAGGAATTAAGATTGCCAATATGAGCATGACGACAACAATACGTTTCTTTCGATAGATTTTTTCTGATTCATTTAAAACAAGATTCGCAAATTCACGCATGTTTCTCACTCCCTGTGAGTTCAATAAATAAATCTTCTAGTGTAAATACAAGCTCCTTCACNCTATGTACATCTATTCCGTTTTCTACAAAGCGTTTATTCCAAGCACTAATTGTANTAATATCCATTCGGCACAATAAACGTTCATCATCTATGCTAATTTCCCTAACTTCTTTTGAAGTTTTTAAAAGTTCTAATGCTCGGGAAATCGGTGTAACAATCCATTCAACACGATCGCTCGCAGTTTTAATCAACTCTTCAATAGGTGCAACTGTAATCATTTTTCCCTTATGAATAATAGCGACACGATCACATATCATTTGTACTTCACTTAGTAAGTGNCTCGAAATAAAGACACTCATGTTTTCTTCTTTCACAAGCTTATGTATAAACTCCCTCATCTCTCTTATACCAGCTGGATCTAGGCCATTTGTTGGTTCATCTAGTATAAGGAGTTTCGGGTTTCCAAGAAGAGCCTGCGCGATTCCAAGGCGTTGTTTCATACCCAGAGAATACGTTTTCACTTTATCGTGAATACGTTCATCTAAATGAACCATTTTCGCAATTTCTAAAATACGTTCATCTGATATACCGCCAAGCATACGTGCAAATTGCTTTAAATTTTCCCACCCTGTTAAATATGTATAGAGCTCTGGATTTTCCACGATGCTACCAATTTGCCGCATCGCTTCTCGAAAGTTCTCTTTAATATTATAACCACCAATAGAAATCGTACCTTCAGTCGCTTTAATAAGACCAACTAGCATCCGAATCGTTGTTGTTTTCCCTGCTCCATTTGGTCCTAAAAATCCAAACACTTCTCCTTGGTTCACATCAAATGAAATGTTTTCAACAAGCGTCTTTTTCCCAATGACCTTTTTCACATTTCGTACTGAAAGTACCGTCGTCATTTCGCCCCTCCTTCATTTAGCTTCAGCTTACTTACAACGCCTTGTAATAAGCGATCCGCCATATATGAGTAGCCAATTTCATTCGGATGAAAATGATCTGAGTATAATAATTCTTTCCCTCGGTTTTGAAACAGATCAAACGTTGGCGTTATATATACATTTTTATTATCTATTGCTAACTTCTCTAAAGATGCATTCCAATCTACAACAATGGATGAAGAACCTTTTAAATCTTCAACATCCTCAAAAGGATTGTATAAACCGAGCCAGAAAATCGGGCTATCTGGATTTAGCTTTCGAATTTCTGTTAAAATTTGTTTTGCCTGATTTTGAAATGTTTCTGTATTAGGGCGATATGTTTCTAGATCTATCTTTCCAAGTGATTCCCATCCTGGAAATAAGTCATTTCCTCCAATTGTTAAAATGATAAGATCCGCTTGCTTAATTGAGTACTGTGCACCACTACTTGCTATTTGTTTCAACAAATCCGGCATTTTCGCACCACTAACAGCTAAATTCGTTAATGCTACCTTTTGTTTGTAGTCCTTCTGCAAACTTTCTTTCACTCGTCCCACATAGCCAATTCCTTCTTTATCTCCAACGCCACGCGTTAAAGAATCGCCTAAACTGACAACTTGTAATGTTCCAGGGTGCTGTTTCCCCTTTACTTGTTTTTGTGCTGTCTTCATAGTTAAATTTGAAGCTTTCGGATTTAATACATCATTAATCCCCGAAATAAAACCATATGCAAATAAACAAAAAGATGCAATTGTAATGAGTAAAATTCCTTTTACTAATTTGGATCTCATGTCAAAACCCCTTTTAGCCTCATAGATTGTCCCTAATTATACCAAACGCCTTTTCGAAAAGCGATTTTCATACTTTATGCATTATGTAGTTTCACGAAGGGTCAACTGTGGTAAAAGTTCAATGTTCTTCACATCTATTTTTTCATCCTCTATCTTCTCATATAATATTTCAAATGCTTTCGCACCAACTACTTTACTAGAATGAGCAATTGTTGTAATTCCTAACACATCAGCCACCTCTTGGTCATCGCATCCAATAATTGCAAGATCTTCAGGAATACGAATTCCTTGTTTTTTTGCTTCCGTTACCATACCTGCTGCGATTGGATTACAAGAAACGAGAAATGCTGTTGGTTTCACAGACATGTTAATCCACGCTCTTATCACTTCACGACCATCCTCTACTGTAAAATGCTCTGTAAACTTCCATTCTTCTCGAGATTCTATAGAAATCTCCTGAAGCGCTTCCTCATAAGCTTGTTTTCGTTTTTGACTATTTACGCTATGACTTCTGCCAATACAATATCCAATGTGAGCGTGTCCGTTTTCTATTACGTATTTCATCCCCTGCGAAAACACCTTATAGTGATCAATATGTACGCTAGAAATACACTTAGATTCTATTTCTTCACATGTTACAATCGGACCAAACTTTGTATATTCTTCTATTGTTTTGCAGCCATTCATTCTCGAGCATATAATTACACCATCAAGCTTCTTCATTTTTAACATATGCAAAATTTCAAGTTCTTTTTCGGCACTATAGTTCGTCTGACAGAGCATCATATTATAATTTTTTTTGGCCGTTTCTTTAGAAATCCCCTCAATAATTGCACTGTAATATTGATCATTTACATGCGGCAAAATAACACCTATCACATTCGTCTTTCCTCTTACTAAATGAATCGCATTCACATTTTGGGTGTAATTTAGCTCTTCAATGATTGCTAAAATTTCCTGCCTCTTTTTATCACTTACATACGGATGATTATTTAATACACGTGAAACCGTTGACACTGATACACCGGCAATTTCCGCAATCTTTTTTATATTTGTCATCTTATTTCCTCCCCTTCCCATCATTTAAATAAACCTCATCAAAAAATTCTTTCTTGACCTGGTAAGCTTTCCACAATATATCCTTTTCTAGCAAATACATTCAGAAAGGATTTGAAACATATGATACGTCTAAAACTAGACTATATATTTTTTATTAGCGGACTACTCATCCTATCTCTTGGAATTAACATGATGACAACTATTACTTCCTTTGGCCTTAGTCCTTATGATTCGTTTTTTATTGCGCTATATCAAAACTTTGGAGTAAGTATTGGCTTTTGGATTTTTATGATTAACTTCGCCTTTACACTTATTGTGCTATTTTTGAATAAGAAGCATATTACAATCGGAACAATTGTTACTATGGTTCTTATTTCTGTTTTTGTTGATTGGATTGGTTCTATTACTATCATTATGGATTCAATCCGCTCTCTTCCAAAATATATAACACTTGTGTGCGGAAATCTATTTGTTGGCGCTGGAATTGGAATTTATGTCTCCACACAATTATGTGCAGCACCACAAGAGGCCTTTGTCTTAACAATGTCTGAAAAGAAAAAATGGACGTTTCGCAGAACAGAAATTTCATTAGCTTTGCTATTTTTGACACTCAGTTTCTTATTAGATGGGCCTATTTACTTCGGAACAATTATCCTTTCCTTTACAACAGGCTGGATCATTCAAGCATTTATTCAGATTGGTACAAAAATCCTCCACATGAAAAAAGCCTATTGAGCGAATAACGCTACAATAGGCTTTTTTCATCTATTTTACCGAAAGACAGCTCCCTGAATATAATCAAAGACAACCTTCTCATCATTTTGTAACACGACTGGTTGAATTCCCTTCGTATCAATGGCGATATTTGGATCCTTCAAACCGTTACCTGTTAATACCGCTACAATTTGGCTTCCTTTTGTAATTTCCCCGCTTTGCAATTGTTTATAAACACCTGCAAGAGAAGCACATGAAGCCGGTTCTGCAAAGATTCCTTCATACTTGGCTAGCCATTCATACGCTTCAAGAATTTCACGATCTGTTACTTCGTCAATTTTACCTCGAGATTGTTCTGCAGCTAGGGCGGCTTGCTCCCAACTTGCGGGATTTCCAATTCGAATTGCTGTTGCGATTGTTTCTGGCTCTTCAATTTTATGTCCGTGCACAATCGCCGCTGCTCCTTCCGCCTCAAAGCCGCGCATCTCTGGTAAACCCGTACCAAGTCTTTCGTGATACTCTTTGAAACCTTTCCAATACGCTGTAATATTGCCTGCATTACCAACTGGAATTGCTAAAATATCCGGCGCCTTCCCAAGCGCATCACAAATCTCAAATGCAGCTGTTTTTTGCCCTTCAATTCGGTATGGATTAACAGAATTTACAAGTGTAATTGGTGATGATTCGCTAAGCTTACGTACAATTTGCAAAGCATGATCGAAATTCCCATCAATACTTATAATCTCAGCACCATACATGACAGCTTGCGCTAATTTACCGTATGCAATCTTCCCATTTGGAATAATAACGATGCACNACAGTCCTGCCCTAGCTGCATAAGCNGCTGCAGATGCAGACGTATTACCTGTAGATGCACAGATAATCGNTCCGCTCCCTGCTTCTTTTGCTTTTGCTACCGCCATTACCATACCGCGNTCCTTAAACGATCCGCTTGGATTTGCCCCCTCTATTTTCCCGTAAATTGTTACGCCCCACCGCTTTGAAAGGTTTTCTAGTAAAATAAGTGGTGTATTACCTTCATGCAANGTTAAGGGAGGTGTCTTTTCCGTAATAGGTAAAAACTCCTTATACTCAGCAAGCAAACCTTTCCACATTACCTAGCATCTCCTTCGATTCGATAGTTTGCTTTCACACAATCTATTTCTTCGTATGTCCCCAATGTATGTAAAATATATTCATAGTCTGCAAGTGATGCACGATGTGTTACGATAACAATCTCAGCNTTTCCTTTCTCCCCGAGTGGCATTTGAATAATTTTTTCAAAGCTAACACCGCGTTCAGAGAATAAAGATGTAATTTTTGCAAACACACCAATTTCATCTTTTACATGTAGGCGTAAAAACTTCTTCACAAAAATTTCATCTGGCTCTTTTAATACCTTTTCATACTGCGGAGAAACTGCNCTATTCCCNGTTACACCAAGGCGCACATTTTGCATTACCGCAACTAAATCAGAAACAACCGCTGTCGCTGTCGGTAAACTTCCTGCACCAGGTCCATAAAACATTGTTTCTCCTACCGCTTCACCATATACATATACGGCGTTATATTCATTTTGAACAGCTGCAAGAGGGTGTGTATTCGGAAGTAATGTTGGCTCAACTGTTACCTCTAACTTTTCACCATCACGCTTCGCCAGTCCAATTAATTTAATTGTATATCCTAAGCTTTTACTATATGCGATATCTTCCTCAGTAATGGAAGTAATCCCTTTCACCTTCACATCTCCAAGCTCTACATTTGTAGAAAAACCTAGAGTAGCTAAAATCGTCATTTTCCTTGCTGCATCTAAACCTTCAACGTCTGATGTTGGATCTGCTTCCGCAAATCCAAGCTGCTGCGCTTCTTTTAACACGTCGTCATATGCTCTCCCCTCGTCAGACATTTTTGTCAGAATAAAGTTTGTTGTTCCGTTCACGATTCCCATCACTTTCGTAATAAGATCCGAAGAAAGTCCTTCTACAATGCTGCGCAGAATTGGAATCCCTCCAGCTACGCTCGCCTCGTAAAATAAGTCAGCTTGATTTTCCTTTGCCACCGTCAGTAATTCTGCTCCGTGCAATGCCATTAAATCTTTATTAGCAGTAACAACATGTTTACCATTTTTCAAAGCTTGTAAAATATATGCTTTCGCTTCCTCTATGCCACCCATCACTTCAATGACAACATCAATATCAGGATTATCTATAATTTCATTTGCATTTTTCGTTAATAAGGTAGAGGGTACTTGGACCTCTCTCTCTTTTTCAATATTTTGCACTAATACTTTTGTTACTTTCACTGGGCAACCAACTTGGTGCATAAGACGATCTTGATGATTCGTAATAATACGAACCACACCGCTGCCAACCGTTCCAAGGCCTAATAAGCCCACTTGAATTTCATTCATGATACTGTCCACCCCTCTAAAGAATTGTATTTAGATGCCATTATATAAGTTAAGATTCTGAAAAACAATATATTTTGAACATTCGGAAAAATATAAAGTAATCCGTGTAAAGAAAACGTTGCTACATGTTATATAATGATCAGCTTACAAAATATAAGGGGTTTCTTGATACACATAATAATTTAACCAATTTGAAAATAATAAGTTTCCATGACTCCGCCATCTTATNAGTGGNTTTTCAGCTGGATTATTATGTTTAAAATAGTTTTTGGGAACCTTAATATCTAGCCCTCTTTGTTTATCGCGTTCATATTCTTGTTTTAACGTATCGCAGCTATATTCGCTATGACCAAGAACAAAAATATGCTTTCCATCTTGCCCCATAACAAGGTGGACACCTGCTTCTTCTGATGTTGCTAGTAATGTCAACTCTNGTACTTTTTCAATATCAGCTGCGCGTACTTCCGTATGGCGTGAATGTGGTGCAAAAAAGAGCTCATCGAATCCTTGTAACAATTTCACATGCTGCTCATGCACTTCATGCTCGAATACNCCAAACATCTTTTCTTCAAGCGAGTATTTCGGAATTCCATAGTGATAATACAGACCCGCTTGTGCTCCCCAACAAATATGCAATGTAGATGTTACATTCGTTTTTGAATAGTCCATTATGCGTCCAAGTTCTTCCCAATAATCTACATCTTCAAAAGGAAGTGTTTCAATTGGGGCCCCTGTAATAATGAGACCATCAAATTTGTCTCCCTCAATATCGCGAAATGTTTTATAAAAACTTGTTAAATGGTCTTGCGCTACATTACGGGATATATGAGACTCCATATGAAGCAAATGCACATCCAGTTGAAGTGGTGTATTACCGAGTAACCTGAGCAATTGCGCTTCTGTTTCTTGTTTTGTTGGCATTAAGTTCAAAATTGCAATTTTTAGAGCACGTATATCTTGTGTTTCAGCTCGCTCTTTTGTCATCACAAAAATATTTTCTTTTTGCAATATTTTACGGGCTGGTAANTCCTTATCAACAATGATCGGCATGCGCTTTGCCTCCAACTAATGCTTCCTCTAGGTCCGCAATAATATCAGAAACATCNTCGATACCGACTGATAAGCGAATTAAATCAGATGTAACACCTGCTAAACGTTGCTCTTCTTCATTTAACTGTCTGTGCGTTGTACTAGCGGGATGAATCACACATGTTCTTGCATCTGCAACGTGTGTCACAAGAGTTGCCAGCTTCACATTTGCAATGAACTCTTTCGCAGATTCTAGTCCTCCTTTAATACCAAATGTTAAAACACCACTTGCACCTTTTGCTAAGTACTTTTGCGCTANCGGATAATTNNCATTACTTTCTAATCCCGGATAATTCACCCATTCAATACGATCATGGTTAGCAAGCCACTTCGCAACTGCAAGAGCATTTTCACTATGACGCTCCATTCGTAAATGTAATGTTTCTAAACCGATGTTGCTAATATACGCATTGAATGGGCTCATACAGTTTCCATAGTCTCTTAATAGTTGAACACGAGCTTTCACAATATATGCCGCCTGGCCAAAATTCTGCACATAACTTACGCCATGATAACTTGGATCTGGTTCGACAAGCTCAGGATATTTTCCATTTGTCCAATCAAAATTTCCTCCATCAATGACAATTCCACCTAATGAACTCGCATGNCCATCAATATATTTCGTTGTAGAATGAACAACAATATTTGCGCCATGCTCAAACGCTTGGCATAAATATGGTGTCGCCAAAGTATTATCCACGATAAACGGTACTTCCAGTTCTTTTGCCGCGTTTGAAAACTCTTTAAAATTTAAAACATTCATCGCTGGATTTCCAAGGGACTCTGCATAAATCAGCTTTGTTTTTTCAGTTGCAAGTGCCACAATCTCATCAGCAGTTAAGTTCGGATTAAAGAATGTTACATCAATACCAAGCTTGCGCAAACTTACTCCAAACAGGTTAAAGGTTCCCCCATAAACGGTTGAAGAACAAAGCAAATGATCACCACTGCCACAAATATTTAAAACAGCAAGCATAATAGCCGCTTGACCAGAGGCTGTCGCAACAGCTCCGGCTCCGCCTTCTAACTCTGTTAACTTTTGTTCAAATGCTGCTAGTGTCGGATTCCCAATACGCGTATAAATATAGCCCTCTGCCTCTAAATTAAAGAGCGCTGCTAAATCATCGGACGTATCGTATTTATACGTCGTACTTTGATAAAGTGGTAAAACACGTGGTTCACCATTCTTCGGTGTATAACCACCTTGCACACAAATGGTTCCTTTTCCCCATGATTCTCCCATTCCTTATTCTCCTTTCTTTTATAGAAAATAAAAAAACTGCTTCTTTCCCTAACAAGAAAGAAGCAGTTTGAAAACACGCTCTAAAGTCTCTTTCTTATCTCTCAGGGTTATTACCTGCAGGATTTGGCACAATTCCGTTACACGGCTGTTGCCAAGGTTTCATAGGGCCTGTCCCTCCACCTTTTCTTGATAAGACTATGCAATTACCGTTGATTTTATAGCAATAATTTCCTAATGTCAATTATTTTTCTGAATATTTACAAAANATTTTATTGACTGTTTATTATCAAAATTCGAATTTAAAGAAACAAGTGAAATATCCCCTTGTCCTCAAGGTAAGCTTAAATAAGAATTACAATGATGAATACGAAGAATAGTAGATACCCTAGAGGTTATGCTCTAATTACTCGAATCCCTTTTACAATATTCCAAATAAAAAAGTATAGACTAATTAGGCCGCAAATACATACCATAATCATTGCGCCAATAGCCATTGTTGTACCTGGTTGCTTAAAACCGACATCCATAATTCCCAATACTACAATTCCTATAAAAGTAGTAATTCCCGGAATAAGATGTGTCCATAGAGCTCGTTTCGCATGACCTTTTGTTTCATGATCTCCGAGAATCCAAACAATTAGCGGGAATAAGACAGGGGCAAAAAGAACACTCCAGTACGAAAAAGAAGATAAAACTTTATTTCCATTCATATGTATCACCTCATGAAATTGTGTTTGTTGTTATACCTTTATTATGTAGGGAAATCTATTGTTTTACTATCGCTAGACCTTACAACAACATGACAGTTTTGTAAGATTCTATAGTGGTAATTTGGTAAGCCTACTGCTTGATATCATGCACGTGATATTCTAAAAAAATTAAGGGCCAAGGATTTTTTGAAAGAACCCTTGGCCATTTTCGTATTTATGAAATATTTGCTTATTTTGCGTGTAAAGCATCTACTGTAAGTGATATATAGATCATATACCATAACACAATCGTTAAAGTAAGAGGTCACAAGTCGTTCAATGGTATAACAATTTATAAAATGCTTATAAAGAACAGCAAGCATGAACCATTAACATTTATGCTTTGTTGTTTTTAAACATAAGATTTTCTTTTATAATAGTCTGTTGAAACTTTCTCATAAAACGCTGCTTTTGTAGTATAAAAATATGGAATCAACCATAAGAAACCGATTCCTAAAGTAAGGATACTTAGTATAAACCAGCCAATAAAACTTAAACATATTAAGAAATAATCCATCTTATGTCCGTTCATCATACGACGACTTTCCGTAATAGCTTGGTTCATTGAAAATTCCGGATGATCATTTAAAATAAAAAATGTCATAGTGTAAGAGAAAATTTTAACAATCCCTGGAATGATAAATAGCAATGTCCATAAAGTAATATAGATATCCATTAGTAAATATATTAAAATTGATTTAATAAGCTTATTTAACCCTTTACACCATTTAAATAATTGCCCAATCCCAACTGTCTTGTCACGAACTGTATTTAAGGCAAGATAGTAAGCACCTAAAGTTAAGGGCCCAACCATTAGCATGACAATAATATCCATCATAAACGATTCTATTACTTTACTCCAGCTCCAAGACCATACGAAAGGGAATATAAAGAACAATGTAGTAACTCCTACTGCTAATCCCCATCTTTCATCAAGCTCATCAAGCGCTTGTTCTTTCAAATCACGAATCAAACAAGAAACCTCCTAAATCTAATGCGTATTTTAACTTATACTAGTATACAATTCTCGTAGGGATTACAATAGCATTTTAGACAATTTATATTTATTTCCGTACATGATATGAGCAGTATCATTTCGATGAAATCAAAAGCTTTAAACATCACTTGTATTTTGCTTCTTTAAAAGAAATAATACTAATGATGTTTATAATATATGTTGAATAAGTATTTCTTTAAAAAGATAATATGCATATTCAATTACTTACTCAATTATTTTCGTATCAAAATCCCTAACTTTTCATAATAACGTATAAATAGAGGAGGCATAAAAATTGACTATTAGGAGAAATATGCACTATTTACTCATCGTGTACGGTATATTTCTAGGTTCTATCGTTGGTGCCACAGTCTGGTTATTTTTAGTTGTCACCAATGCTGGAATTCATTTCGTTTGGGAATATTTACCCAAAGAATTTGCATTACCATCTTATTACACAATTTGTGTAACAATAATCGGTGGTTTTCTTATTGGACTATCACAAAAGTACTTT
>JGI25151J46595_10001489_pt1 | contig 15750 bp, 16 predicted proteins | sample AraplaMF_Col_mLB_FD_46595 | JGI IMG/M metagenome (IMG submission 46595) | reverse complement strand
TGCGTGTGCACANCGTTCATAGATTTCCTCTGCATCGTCTACTGGTAAAAAGATAAAGTTTGTTTGAGATGGATAAAACGGAATCCCATTCTCGGTACAAAAACTCTCATATCGCTCTAATCCTTCTCGATTTACACGAGCGATCTCCTTTATAAATCCATCATCATTACAAGCGATTGTTGCCGCTCTTTGCGCAAATAAAGAAACATTAAATGGCAAACGAACAACATTTAATTTCTCAATCAATTCTGCCTGTCCAATTGCATACCCTATGCGAAATGATGCTAAACCATATGCTTTGGAAAATGTTCGTAATACAAGAAGGTTTTTATGTTTTTTCAATAATGGTATTGTTTCTGGAAAATCTTTCGCTGTTACATACTCATAGTACGCTTCATCAATTACAATTAGCGCATCATCATGTACACTATTTATAAATTTATTTAATTTTCGGTCATCAATATATGTGCCCGTTGGATTATTTGGATTACAAATCCAAATTATTTTTGTCTTTTCATCTACAGTTAAAACAATTTCCTCTAAGTCATAAATCCCTTTCTTTAATGGAACTTCTCTTACTTCACAACCTTCAATCACTGCATGATGACGATATTGCGGAAAAGTTTCTCCTGCTGTTACTACATTATCTCCCTTACAAAGTACCGCACGACTTATAATTTGAATAACTTCATCAAGTCCACTTCCGCATAAAATTTGTTCCTTTTGAACTTGCAGTTTTTCTGCGATTGTTTGACGAAGCTCTAATGCCCCTCCATCAGGATATAAAGCATGGTCATGCCATGTTTTTTGTAATTCTTCTTTAACACGTGGTGAACAACCAAATGGATTTTCATTTGATGCTAATTTTACAAATGAATGATCCCCATATACTTCTTTCATTTGCTCCGCTGATTTGCCTGGCTTATATGGCTGTAATGATGATAATTGCTCTTTCATCTTCATTTGTAATCCATCCTTTTTAAAATTCTTTTGCATATTTGTTATGCTGCGTTATATTTTGCTTGATTAATTCCATGCGATCTTTTCCGAATTGTTCAACTAATGCATCCGCAAGTTCCCATGCAACAACAGCCTCTGCAACAACACTTGCAGCTGGTACTGCACAGCTGTCAGATCGTTCAATACTTGCTTGGAATGCTTCTTTCGTATCAATATCTACACTCGCCAGTGGTTTATATAATGTAGGAATCGGCTTCATTACACCTCTTACTACAATTGGCATTCCTGTAGTCATACCACCTTCTAATCCACCTGCATGATTCGTTTTTCTCGTATATCCTCTTTCTTCGTCCCATAGAATTTCATCATGTACAGAACTTCCTGGCTGCCTTGCCGCCTCAAATCCAATCCCGATTTCAGCACCTTTAAAAGCATTAATACTCATAATTGCTCCTGCAAGCTTTGCATCTAATTTTCGATCGTAATGGACGTAACTTCCAACGCCAATTGGCATTCCTTCCGCAATGACTTCTACAATTCCGCCAATTGAATCACCGTTTGCTTTCGCAGTATCAATCGCATCCATCATTGTTTGTTCTACCTCTTTATCTAAACAACGAACAGACGAATTTTCTGTGATTGTTTGAATTTCTTCTATTGATAACTGCCCTACATGACTTGCTTTGACACCGCCAATTTCAAGAACATGCCCAGCGATCTGTACATCTAATTCTTTTAAAACTTGCTTTGCAACTGCACCAGCTGCTACTCTTACGGTTGTTTCCCTTGCAGAAGAGCGCTCTAGAACATTTCGTATATCACGGTGCCCATACTTAATTGCACCGTTTAAATCTGCATGTCCCGGACGTGGTTTTGTAATCGTGCGTTTCATTTCTTTACTTTCTTGCTCAGAAATCGGTTCAGCTCCCATTACTTTCGTCCAATGTTTGAAGTCATCATTTTTTACGATTAATGTAATTGGGGAACCAAGTGTCACTCCGTGGCGTACACCACTTACAATCTCTACTGTATCTGTTTCAATTTGCATGCGTCTCCCGCGACCATGGCCTTTTTGTCTTCTTAATAATTCCTTATTAATATGTTCTGCTTGTAACGATAACCCTGCAGGTACACCTTCTAAAATAACAGTTAACTGTGGACCATGTGATTCTCCAGCTGTAATGTATCTCATTTCTCTTACCCCTTTATTATTTTTTTGTACAAAAAAGTCCCTACTGAGCAATCAGTAGGGACGATTATTATCGCGGTACCACCCTAATTGTAGACTACCTTCGTCTACCTCTTATCATTTTTAACGATCTATAAAACCGTCTTTCCCTTCGTAAAGACCATGATCTTTACTACGAAAAAGATGCTCTAGGGCTGTAATTCATGCTTATCTTTGTACTGATTCTCAGCGTCCATCAGCTCTCTATAAACAGGGAGATAAGCACTACTGTTTCCCTTTCAACGCATATTCAATATGAAATTAAGATAATTTATTTTTGAATCCTTTTAACTCTTCCATGAATTTATGGAACTCTGGAATATCCATTTGTTGTGCAGAATCAGATAATGCAACTGCTGGATCCGGATGTACCTCAGCCATTACTGCGTCTGCTCCAATTGCCAGTGCCGCTTTTGCAGTAGGTAATAATAAATCTCTGCGTCCTGTAGAATGTGTTACATCTACGACAACTGGTAAATGTGTTTCTTTCTTTAAAATTGGCACTGCTGAAATATCTAACGTATTACGCGTCGCTCTTTCGTATGTGCGGATACCACGCTCACATAGAATAATTTGATCATTCCCTTGCGCGATAATGTATTCAGCTGCATGAATGAATTCGTCAATTGTTGCTGCTAAACCACGTTTTAATAACACTGGTTTATTTACTTTACCTACAGCTCTTAGTAAATCGAAGTTTTGCATGTTTCGTGCTCCAACTTGAATGACATCAACGTAATCAAGAGCCATCTCTACATCGTTTGGATTTAAAATTTCACTAATAATCGCTAAATCGAATTCATCAGCTACTTGACGTAAAATTTGTAAGCCTTCAATCCCTAATCCTTGGAAGTCGTATGGTGATGTTCTCGGTTTGAAAGCACCACCGCGCATTAATTTTAATCCTTGTTCTTTCATCGCTTGCCCTACTTGGCGAACTTGCTCTAAGCTTTCTACAGCACAAGGCCCCATAATGAACGTTTGCTTTCCATTTCCTAATAATTCACCTTTTACATCAACAATTGTATTTTCTTTTTTCTTTTTACGTGAAACAAGTAACGCTTTACGATTGTCATCCTCCTGCAATTCTAAGCTTGCTTTGAAAATTGTTTTGAAAATGTGTTGAACTGTTGAAGTTTCGAATGGACCTTCATTATGTTCCGCAATCATATCCAGTACTTCACGCTCACGAACTGGATCAAAACGTTTCGTACCTTGCACTTGTTTTTGTTTTCCAATCTTTTGAACGATTTCTCCACGTTTATTTAACAGTTGTAATAATTGTAAATTGATTTCATCCACCTGTTTACGTAATTGTTCTAACTCATGATTTGCCATTTTAAAATCCTCCTTTTAATGTTTAAAACTATTTGAAGAGAATAAAAATTCCCTATTTTCTGAATTAAAATTCTATAAAAACTTATTGTGAGATCGATTCCGCCTTTTTTGTGTACAAAAAATCCCTACTGATCTACTCAGTAGGGACGATATTTATCGCGGTACCACCCTAGTTGTAGACTACTTTCGTCTACCTCTCTTCACTGTTAACGATCGTTTGACCGTCTTTCCCTTCATAAAGACTATCATCTTTACTACGAAAAAGATGCTCCAGGACTGTAATTCGCACTTGTTTTTGTACTGGTTCACACCAACCACCAGCTCTCTGTTACAGGGAAACAACTACTACTTCTTTTCCTTTCACTGCATGTAATATTCAATTTTCAAGTTGGACCACAAAAATACAAAAAGTCCCTACTGATCCAATCAGTAGGGACGATATTTATCGCGGTACCACCCTAGTTGTAGACTACTTTCATCTACCTCTCTTCACTGTTAACGATCATTTGACCGCTTTTCCTTCATAAAGAACATATATCTTTACTCGAAAAAGATGCTCCAAGACTGTAATTCATGAGTATCCCTGTACTGATTCACACCAACCATCAGCTCTCTGTTACAGTAAGATCTTCACTACTGTGATCTCTTCATTGCACTTTGTTTATTCAAATGTTTGTGAAATTGAATAAGTATGATTCGTATTATAGAATGCTTTTTAAAATACTGTCAATACTTTTTTAGTTATTTTTTTAAAATTCCACTCTTTCCCCACTATCAATCTTGTAAATTTGTCATCACAAGTCCAATACGAATCATTTCGTTTTGAATAGATATTAATAATTGTTTCTCCACTTGGTAATCTGTTAACAATTGTTTAATCTCAATGATTTCATTTTCAAAAGAATTTGCCTCATGAAGGTTTTGCAGTAGCGAAAAAAATAATTCACCATAGGTTTCCACATGATATTTCATGTTATTTTTCTTTTCCAAAATAGCCAAAAATAGTTGTTTCATTTCCGCTTGGTCGTAACGTTCTGATATGGGAGAGAAACGAGTAAGAATTGTTTGTATTCCGTTTTCTGCAACTTCATCCATATATAATACAAAACGTAAAAACATGACATATTCTCTACCAGTTACAGAACTCATTTTTGGACGTTCCATTAAAAAACCAGCTAACCAAGCCTCCCAAAATTTTTGTTGTTCTCTTACGCTTAATGTTTTCACATAATAACATAAGTATTCCATAAACTTAATTTTGTCATTTTCCGTTTCCTGTATAAAAAGTGGATATAACCAATCGGCTCGTTGATCCCAATATAATACACATTTAATAAAAACAAAGCTGAGCCACTTTAAAAATACTTTCTTTGTATGTGGATGTAATACATATAAATGTTCGACTGCATATTCAATATATCGCTTTATCTCTGTAAATAGCGGTAAATTTATTTGTGTATAGCAAAGGCCTGACCATGCATATTTTATTACCCTATCTTGTTTTTTTAAGTCGAGATAAGGTAGCAAATTTTTTCTACACCATTGTTTCTCAATATGGTACAAAAATGTTATGTCTGCCGTTAATCGTGCAAGCATGAAATGTGTACTCTGTGACAACGTTCGCATTTGTTCTTCAAATAAAAACAAGTATTCGTGAATGTTCCGATCGTATAAGTGATCATATGCTAGCAGCTTTAATAATACTGACGTCATCTTTCCAATAGGATGTTGAATAGACTCATTATAAAAGTCATGTTCCCCTATCTTGAAATTCGGATCACTTTTCATTACTTGGGGAAATAAAGAAAAGGCAAAACGTTTCACAACACGTATACTATCCTCTTGAAATTCTTCTAATCGATTGCTGATTTCATAAAGAAAACTACTAATTAACCATTGAAAAGATGTATTCCTTACAAATTGTTGTAAGAGTGGAATAATTTTTTGTATCTGTTGATTAGTAAGCTTTCGATTATTCCCCCATGCCCTAATACAGACAAACCATACTTCATTACTTACCATACTTTCCCCTACTAATTGATAAGCAAGCGAAATACTCCACTCTGTATTCAATTTACATGCTTTTGATAACATTTCTAAAAAATGACGCTGTTCAAAAATACCGTCATGAGAAAAGAGCTTAACTTGTTTCATCATTTCATGCTCTTTCAATTGCAATAACCCATCAGCAGTTACGTTACATGTAATGCTTTGTACAGCATCCTCTACTCGCTTTTCACCATAACTCTCTGGGGAAAAATGCGGATGTTTTTGTTTCATTTTTTTATATGCTTGTACTGTACAATTACCATTCGGATCACATGTGTATAGTAAATCCATAACAAGACAAGCATCAAAAGCTCTCTCATTAACAAGGTGTTTCATCACCCTTTGTAACACCTCTTGTTTACTTTGTTCCGAAGCACAGGAATAATGCTTCTTTAAAAAATTAAATACTTCATGCCTATATGTAACATGTAAAAGTAAATTTTGTTCTAGCAACCATTTGACTTTTTCATCGTCAGTTGCAAATGAATTTTCACTCATTGCCTCTACCGCAATTCGTTTTTGTAATATACTATCTGTTTCAATCATTTGAGCGATATAGTAGTTTGCCTTTCTCTTATGATTCGCACATAAATATGCGAGGGATTCTTTTACAATACGAATTAAAAATGTAAAATCTTTTGGCTGTAAATCATGTTCAGAAAACTCGACTCTATTATATGTCACACCGTCCTTTTTCTCTAATGCAGCCTGTCTTAAAAATAACATTTGGATTTTTTCTAATCCCATAACCATAATTTGGTCAGCAAAATATGCGATATGCGGTTTCATTCTCTCATCCCAAATCTGTTGTACAAATGAAAATACAGGAACTGGCAAACGACTTGTTTCCTCTAATTCAATCGAATCCTGCATATCGTGTTCCCATCTTCTGACACGTTTTAATTTAATCTTTCCATCCAAAATAAACGCCAACAATAAGATGAAAATTTCTTTATGTTCAGGGAAAGAACATCTATGTAACAAATGTGAAACAAGTTCTATAGAACTGCTATTTTTTTCTGCTGTTTCTAGTAAAAGTAATGTCCATTTTGCAAATAATAGCGGTTCAACCTGCTCTTTTGTTTCGTTTAAATACGTACAAATGGTTCGCCATAACAAAGGAGAAATTTTTGAGTGATTTTTATAAATAAGCTGAAATAATTCTTTTTGATGACTAAAAAGAAATTGTTCGACAAGCCAATCGGCCAGCAATTCATCCTCTTCATTATGAATGGTGGAAAGTAAAAATAAATTTTGGAGTTTCCCTTCTGCCTCTAACCATTCTACCCACTCGTAATCACGAGCAAATTCTATAAAATACCGGAGTGTTTCGATCTTTTTTACTGATTGCTTTATATATGATAATTGCTCTTGTTCAACTGATGGTGGAACTGTCACAATATCACGAATCCGCATTCTTTTTGTAATATAGTTATCCCCCATTAATTCAGCCCAGCGCCTCACAGCTTGCACAAGTGCCTGATGATTGTTCACCTTATTTGGATAAACAATGGGGCGTACTCCCAAATGCTCCCAATGATATGTATTATCTCCTTGAGCAACAAATGCATAACGTCTTGTACTCGGTGGTAAACCTGTTGCTAAATATTTCATAACAGGATCATTATGGCTATATCCGATGAATAGTACCGTATAATTCGAAAATAAATCAACTAAAAATCTTCTTGCCCATCCCTCTGTTAAGTAAGCCCTTCCAAAATCACCGTCCGTTAATATTAAATTTTCTTTCTCCTGCTCTATATTGCCATGTATATATGCTAAACCTTTGAACGCTCTACCTGTTGGAAGTGCAGGTGCGTAATATATATTAATATCTCGATTCATTTGTCTAATTACACTTGTAAAATGTTGATCAAAATTTGTAGTGACGATGCGAACATCAATGTCATCTGAAAAAAGCCGCGGAATGGCATAGTGTAATGGATTCGGCTTTGAATCTTTCACATCAACAAGATCTTGTGCAACTTGATGTACATCTTTCGTCTTCGCAACTTTTCCAAGATAATAATCATGCGGTTCGTTTTTTTCACGCTTTTCAACGTATAAAGTTTCCGCAATTTCATCAACTAAATCATCGAAATTTGGTAAGTTTGATTTCCCTTTCATAGAAACCCCTGCTCCGACAAATAATACAAGCCTTCCTTGCTCAAGATTATCAAATAGTTCATCTGGAATTTCTACTTCTGAAGTAATCCACATCTGGATCCCCCCTTACCTAAAAATGTCATATACTCTCATTTTACTATAACATTTTTTGTTTATTTTTTTAATATTTCGACAAGATGTTTAACATGAAAAAATTTTTTTTACACTCATGTACATACATAAGGAATGTATGAACTTCTTGTTTTATACCAAAACTATGTAAAAACAGGAGGTGTGCACTGTGAGCAATTTTACTAATGTGCTTATCAAATTTATATCGTGTATCATTGCTTTTGCTATCGGACTTGATTTGTTTTTTGATGCAACAATTGTTGATGTTATTTCCTTTAGCCTGTTTGTAACAATCGTTTCCTATATGTTTGTTGATAAGATTCTATTGGAGCACATCGGCAATTCCGCCGCTATTATGGCCGACTTTTTGTTGACATATTTAAGCGTATGGATTTTCGGTAATATTTTATTGGACAATTATATGCAGATCGCATGGGGTAGTATTCTGTCCGCTATTCTCTTTACGTTATCTGAAGTATTTGTGCATCGCGCCTCTCATACGCATGAAAGACATAAAAATGAGCGAATTAATATGAATGGTCGATTCGCGTATGGAACTGAGTTTGCTGAAGAACAAAACATCTTAGATAAAGATAAGAAAAAATAAGAAAAGAAGGATGTCACAATCTATATCATGACATCCTTCTTTTTCATAAACTTTTCTTTTGATAATATTGCTCCATAACAGATTGCGGAACCATTCCGCTACCTGCTGTCACTACTTCCTTTCAATTCGATTTTATACTTCTATCTTTATATTTTTGAAATCCACAACATCAGCAAATGCACCCAGTACTGCATTATGATGCTTAACAATTTCTTCCGCGCTCAATTGCTCCGAGTCAAATGTACTATGTGCATCGCGAATCAAAGTTACTTTATATCCTTCACTAAAAGCTCTGCGAGTTGTTGTATCCACACAATATTCTGTTTGCATTCCTGATATAATTACATGTTCGATTTCCTTATCTTCTAATACTTTACGAAGATTTGTTTTATGGAAAGAATCTGGTGTTTCTTTTTCGATAATGGTATCACCATCTTTCGGTGCAATGTCAGAATGAATATTCCAGGCCGGTTTTCCTTTTTCGAAAGGATGACCTTTAGGCCCATTATGCTGTACATATATAACAGGAATCTCATTTGAACGACATTTTTGAATTAATTCTTGTAAGGTTTCTAATAATTTCTGTCCATTATGTACTGGTCCATTTGCTGTATACATACCTTCTTGAACATCTATTACTACCAAAGCTTTCTTCATCACACATCGCTCCCTTTTTTTCTATACTCCATCATCCAGCAATCTTCTAATTTCCCTTCGTGTAACTCATGTGCTTTTAATCTTTTCACCTTCTGAAATCCACATTTTTCATAACACCGAATGGCACGTTCGTTACTTACTCTTGGATCCATTGCAATTGCTTCTGCCCCTAATTCGTTGATGATATATGTAATTGTAGCTTGGACGAGTTCTGTACCAATTCCTCTATTCCAATATATTGGTTCACCAATAAATTGGTCCATGCCCCATATATCCTGATTTTCTCTATATCCATATAACTTGTTCCATTCTGATTCTATCGGGTACATTTGCACATAACCAATTTGTTCTCCAGCATATTCTACTAGACACCTTTTTTCATCACTCTTTGGATTTTGGATAAAATGCATACGTACTTTTTCTGGAGATTGCGGATTATCTCTGCCTTCGTAATACTGTAAAACTTCAGGATTTGTTAACCATTTTGAAATTGTATTCACATCTTCTTCTATAACATATCTAATCGATACATCCCCTTTTTGAAATAACATATTTCACCTCTTTATTCATAGCCTTATAATATTCTATACTCATTGAATTAAGTCCTCTTATTAGACAGTGAATACGATACACCGCCTTGCCATCATACCTTCGTATAAGTTTCACCTCAAAAAATACTACTATGGCTGGATGTTATAAAACCTTTACTTTAGTAATCTATAGATATCAAACCAACATAGGAGGCATAAAAATGTCTAAAGGTTATGATTCAAAAGAGCAGCAACAAGAAGAAATACATGCAATCCGACAAATGATCACCGAAATGGAAATTGCATTTAATACACATGATGCGAATGAATTAGATCGACACTTCACCTTAAATGCCACATGGGTCAATGTGCTTGGCAAGCGGCTTTCAGGTTGGAAGCAAATCAATAAGACGCACAAAGTTCTTTTACCAGGACCTCTTCGTAATTCATACGCTCGTTATACAATTGAAAGCATTAATTTCATACGTTTCGACGTAGCTATCACACATATTAGACAATATCCAACAACCTCTGACGGGACAATAATAGAAAATGAGCAAGGCAGTCTTGCTGTTTATGTGATGGTCAAAGAAAAGGAAGCGTGGAAAATTGCTGCCGGGCAAAATACGCTCATTCAATAATACTTCACATATCCCCTATTTGAACTGGAGGTTACGACTCATGTCGCACGTAAATCTGAAAAAAATAACTTCTACAAACTGGCGAGAAGCTCTAAACCTTTCTGTAAATATTGAGCAACAAAAATTCGTTTCTGAAGTTACACCACCTGTTGCTATTGCACTTGCAAAAGCGTATATTAAGCCAGATGATAGAATGATTGAACCTTTTGTAATTTATCATAACGAGAAAATAGTTGGTTTCTTTAAACTACATTACGAACCGGATTGTCAAAAGGACTTTTGACTATTTCATTTTTTTATCGACAAAAGATATCAAAGAAAAGGATTTGAGGGCACGGCAATGAAAGTGTTAATTAACCATATAAAAACCATTCATCCATCTTGCCATCGCATTCGCTTAACTGTGCACCCTGAAAATGATTCGGGTCAAAAATTCTATTCAAATCTTTGGTTTACCGATGATGAAATTCTCACATACGGTGAACAAACCTATTCCTTGTACCTCTAGAATTTTTTTATTTTAGCATGATAACGAGCAAAGAGTGCCATGCAAAGTTCTAAAGACACTCTTTGTTCGTGTGAAGTACTATAGGTTATATCGGACTGTCTTAAAATCTCAAATACCAATATATTGCAACTTCATCACTTTGCTCATTTATCCCTTTATATACAAGAAAATCAAAGCCCCCTATAACAAATCCACAACTCTCATAAAAGTTGCATGCTCTAACGTTATTGCATTGTGTCTCCAGCATAATTCCTGGCATTTCACAAGCTTGCGCCCATTGCTTTGCTCGCTCAATTAATTTTCTACCTACTCCAAGCTGTCTAAACTGCTTATCTACTGTTATATCTTCCACGTAAGCAAAACCATTCCAATTCCTCTTTAATATAATCATTCCAATTATTTGGTGATTCATAACCGCCAAAAAGATTATTTGATCTGGATTATTAACATATTCACTATAGTCTATCTCATCCCCTTTATATATATCGTCTGAATAATTTTTCTCATAGCTTGGTATTTCTTGCACTGTGTATTCTATTTGTTGATTTATAGCTCCTAATGAAAGAACTAGCTTAGAGTCAACCGTAAAACTATCATCAATTTCAGGAAATTCATTCAAATCTTCTAATTCTAGTTTCCTAATAACAATGTCCATCTTTCTCTCCTCTAAGTAAAATATAATATATTCCCCATACTAAATATTTATAGAGATTCCTGCAATGAATAAACTAACAATTATGAGAAAAGGCGGACCAATCATTGCACCTCTTAGATGCATCTTATCATTGTTATACCCCTTCATTCCTTCAGTACTTGAAATAACAACAAACCTCAGATTAATCTGGCAAAGTATAAGCCAATCTATACATGTAAATAGAAACCACCTAAGAACTGTCTAGCGACACAAAAGCACCAACTGTTTTTGTGAACAGATAACGACTAATGTTAAGTTAACGTAATAATAAAACAGTAAATCAAAAAAGATGTAATATTCATGAAACAAACTCCTTTTCAAGTTTCTCTCATTGAATTATTACATCGATTGTTTAAGTCCCTATAGTACAAAATTGCACATCTATCTTATTTGATTTTTCAACCCTGTTAAAAGCTATGGATTAAAGAATTCTGCCTGAGAAACTTCCTTAAAGCTACTGATTGCAAAAGTCAAATCATATCCATTCTCATTCACAATTTTTTCAGTTCCTTTAAAATAAAGTTTTCTCGGTGTATTCATCTATTCTGCTCGCATTGGTTAACAATTTTTTGATTTTGATTAATTGCGTTACTAAGCTTCACCCATGTGTCAGTAATTTAATTTATTCTAATAAATGCCGTTTACTACTCCTTTATATAAAAATACTTTGTTTTTACAAATAATACGCAAACATTTTTGCAACCTTTTCTTTCATTTTTTCTTTTATCGATAATTGATTGACGTCAGAGGATGTTACTCGCTTTGAATTTTGTAAATCTGCATGAATGACTGGCTTTATTTTCGAAATATAGACAGGGTCATGGATATAACAGTTCATTTCTTCATTTAAATGAAACGAGCGCGAATCAAAATTCACGGTCCCAACCATCAATACTTTTTCATCAATCAAAAATACTTTACCGTGTAACACCCCTTTTTATAACCATATACTTCCATCCCCTGTTTTAATGCTTTTCGGATATATGGATACGCTGCTTCTTTAACTAACAGTGCATCCGAATGAGGTGAGAACAGAATTTTGACACGGACTCCCCTCTTTCTTGCATCTACTAATGCNTTCCAAATCGTTNTGTCTTTTGGTATAAAATAAGGNGTTAATATAATGATGGACTTCTTTTGCTTGTTGAAACAGCATTGCATAATCTTGNCCAAGTTTTTCTCCGCTATAATATGCAGTAAATCGATGCGAGGTTGCTCCCTTTTCCTTTATCGCTGTGTTTCGGAATTGGTTTCTCTGAGTTTTTCTTCCAGTCTAACACAAATTGGTTTTCTAGATCTTGAACGCCTTCTCCTCGTATTTGAAGGTGATAATCTCTCCAGTAACCAAGTTTTTCTTTTTCCCCTAAATACTTCTTGCCAATGTTAAATCCGCCAATGTACCCAATCTTTCCATCAATAACTGAAATACGACGATGATTCCGATGATCCAAAGAAGAAGAAAGATAAGGGAAAGCAGGCTTATTGTAATACGTAAAATGCACTCCTTTTTTAACTAATAATTCTCTTTCCTTTTTCTTTAGTAAAATTCCACCTAGCCTGTCCACTGCATAGTATACTTCTACACCTTCCTGACTTTTTTGCCTCAATAACTCTAGAAACTGATGACTTACTTTATCATCAGCAATAGAGAAAAAGTTAATATGCACGTAATGTTTTGCTTTCTTTATATCTGAGAATAATTGATTGTTTAACTGTTTCCCGTCTGTATACATAGTAATATCACTTTGACGAATAGGGTATTGGCTAGGCTGCTGGCCAAATCTCCCACTTTTTTCAGCTGCTGTTCTGTCAATTTCATCCCAAACAAGCAAAACAAAACATACGCCGATAAATACAAAGAGGAGTACCAGGAAAGTTTTCCCTATCTTTTTCAACATATTTAATCTCCTTTACTTTATATAGTATCGTTTTCTTTCTGTTAGTTTTTGTTATCGGGACAAAACTATTCCATATCCATCCATGAAGCTAATCTTTACCATATAATATGTAAATAAATCACATTCTTACATGGTAGATTTTTCTTATGAATATTCTATTCATGTTAAGTTAACATAACACCACTTAACGGTATTCCATGTATCTATTAGCTAAAAAAATCCTCCTTCGAATAATTAACTGTAAAATTTCTCATTCACATAACTCTAATTTAAGGTTATNATTTCCAATAACCCTAAAATTGGAAATCGTACTATGATAACAAAATAGGCATTCTATATTTTGAAGTACATTTACAAGGAGGAAATACTACATGACAGTAAGCACTAAACTTAAACAAACTATTGCTGGATTAAAGAGTGCTCAAGCATGCCTAGAAGGATTTGTTCTTGATACTGATAACCAGCAAGCAAAACAATTATATAAAGGTGCAGCACAACAAACTCAAGAAATTATTGAATCTTTAAATCCTCGTCTTNAGCAAATTGAACAAGAAGAGCCTCAGTACAAGTAATAACATAATACCTTTCACATAGAATATCGTCCACATNGAAGAGTGCTCAGCTTAGATAACGATTATCAAAATGATGATTACAATTAAAGGGTNTCACCACATCACTATCAAGATAAGAAAAGCAAGTATCCCAAAACAAAAAAACGTACATTTTCATCTGGAGATGTACATTTTTTCGTTTTGGGTGCGTTATAAAATTCTTAAGTTGATTTTGGAGTTATTTTTGTTTACTTCACTTTTTTTCCCCTTCTGTGATTCGGATAAAGCTTTTAAGGCTTCATCAAGCTTCCGTCTGGCATGCGCCCAACATCCCACAAGGGTGACATCCAGTACTTGATGATAACCACTATATCCATCTACCTGTAAATACCCTTGAAAACCAGTTAAAAAATGTTTCGGATGTTCCCCTGCTCTTGTAGGTTGATAGTCATAGAGAACGATAGGGATATCTCCTGTACGGTATAACCACAGTTTGCTGTGATAAGAAGATCCCCATTCGTTCAAAATGCTTTTCCTGACGATAAAGAGGCAATCCTTCTACATATTTTTGTGTCATAATATATGCCATAATCGACGGAGAAGCGATACTTTTAGGAAAGATAGGAGCTGGCATATTGGCTGTTACAATCGGCGTGGATATCTCATTCACACTTACGACAAGCGTATACATAAATGCTAATTTTCACTATGTATTCTACTCTGTTATCAATAATAAAACCTTTTCTTGATTTTATCGGATACCTTCAAATGCATAAAAAGCCTGTATGTTATCCTTATCACAATTCATTTTTAACATCTCAAATAAAGACGGCATCAATTCCTTTACGGTTTCACCATTTGCCCATCTAACTTCAACAATATCATGATCTGGATCATTAATGTTTATTTCACCATCAATAATCTTTGCATAAAAAGTAATGATTAAAGCATGATGGCCTCTCTCTTCAAAGAGCATTTCCCTAACAGAATGTAATCTATCCACAGCAATATTATATCCTGTTTCCTCTTTTACTTCGCGAATTACAGCCTGTTCTAAAGTCTCTTCTCCTTCAACCGCTCCGCCTGGAAGACCCCAATAAAAAGAATCCCCCTTTATGTTTTTAACGATTAATATATTTTCATTATTATCATAAATGAAAGCTGAAACTACATTCACTCTTTTCAAAAACAACCCCTCCTCTGAATTTTATTTCATAATAACAACTAAATCGATTATACTAGAAGCAAAATTAAGAATAAATAAATTATTTATTCAGAGGAGGCTCAAATGATAGTTAGACAAGTTATTTCAAGTGATATACCTAAATTAGCAAACTTAATGAAGTAACTCGGTTATCTAACTTCTATCGAACAAATGCAAGTTAGATTGAACAGTATTCAAGCTATTCCTAGTCTCTATACTCCTAGTTATACCAAAAAGATTATCGGAATGATTGGATTTCATACTGATTTTCTTTATACACAAAACGAAATTTATGCTGCTGGAATTGCCTTTATAGTTGACGCCAACTATCGCAATAAAGGAATGGGAAGGCTTTTGCTAACTGATTATCGGGTATATATCACAACGGTGTAGGAGTATTAATTTGTTCATCAAAATTTAATTCTAAAAGTTGTCCAGCATGAACTAAACCGGATCCAAAACCGTACATAAGAACTCGATCTCCATTTTTGACTTTTCCCTCACGGATTCCAAGATCAAGAGCTAAAGGAATTGTTGCAGCAGAGGTATTTCCAAAGTTAACTAAGCTATAAAGGGTTTTTTCCAATGGATATTCTAATTTTTCGCAAATCGGTTCTATTATCCGTAAGTTAGCACTATGAGGTATA
>JGI25151J46595_10001478_pt1 | contig 15873 bp, 6 predicted proteins | sample AraplaMF_Col_mLB_FD_46595 | JGI IMG/M metagenome (IMG submission 46595) | reverse complement strand
GTTTCATTTGCGTGAAGATAGATCCCATCAGGATCAAAACGGATGACTCCGCCTCTTTGTTTGATTTGACTTTGAGGTACTTGCGAAGAAAGAAAGCTGAAGCTACTAGAACCTGATACTTTTTCTGCTACGTAAAAAACAGACGTAAGTGCCATACAACTAATACCAACTATTTTAATTCCTTTAAACATTTTACGAAAATCTAACATTCATATCAAAAACCTTTCCAAAATGAAGAAAATTTTACCATCTCCATTCTATCACGCATTAAATCTGCTATACAATCATTATTCATTATATTGGAATTTTTTAGGAAATTATTAAAGTTTAGAAAGATATACAAGATGATTATGCTATTCCGTTAATATAATAGGATCTTTGTTTAAAAAGGGAACAGATAGTTGCGCTCCAAGATGATTCCTTTTTAGTAGAGCGTTCAGTGAGCCTAATTTCTAAAAATAAATGTGCAGTCAATTAAAGCGATATTATTTGGTATAATAGGAATGTTAAGTATGTGTAAATTATATTAATAAATTAATAATAAGGATTTCGATTGGATTGATGGGGGATTTATGAACAGTTCGAGAAAAAAATTTACTTTAAATAGTAAAATAATTCTAGCAATTTTAGTGCCATTTCTGACGTTACTATTTATTGAGGGTATATATAGAGAACAGTTATTAAAAGTATGGGGTTGGGTAAAAGAATTTCCACTGAACTTTACATTTGAATATTTGATTTTATTTGTATGTATGAATAGCTTTTACTTTTTGAAAAAGAGAGCTTATCTTTTCATTCAATCTATATTGTTTTTGATATTTAGTTTTTTCGCGCTTGCTAGCTTAGTAAAAACACAAAAACGTGGAGAACCAATTGTTCCAAGTGATTTTCTATTACGTAATGAAGCAATGAACATTTCGCAATACATTTCAATTGAAGGGTTATACTTCACGATTGGAATGCTATTGATCGTCACTTTAATTGGATTCATTGTCAGTTTTTTACTAAAAAAGGATAAGGAAAGTAAGAAAGTAAATTTCATTACTTCTATTATATCTATACTTTTAGCCTGCTTTTTAATTGGTGGTTTTCCATTCAATCTGTATTCTCATTTAAAAATCGAATCAATTGGCTGGAGTCAAAAGGTAAATTCACTAACAAATGGAAGTGTACTTGGTTTTGTTTTGAATAGTATCAATTCAACGATTAAGGAACCATCAAGTTATACAAAGAAAAAGATTGATTCTATTTTAGAATCTACTACAAGCTCAAAAACCAGTGAAAATAACACGCAGAAACCAAATATTTTATTTATCCAAAGTGAAGCATTTTTTGACCCAACTGTTTTAGGTAAAGATGTGTTTAAGAAGGATCCTCTATCCTATTTTCATTCTCTACAAAAGGAGCACACAACTGGACAGATGATTACTCCGGTATATGGTGGTGGAACAATTAATACCGAATTAGAAATTTTAACAGGACTTTCTACAAACTTTATTCCTTCTGTTTCATTAGGATTTCAGAATTACATTGATAAACCGGTAAACTCTGCCGCAAGAATTGTACGTGATCAAGGTTATACTGCTACAAGTATCCATACTTATCACGCATGGTTTTATCATCGCCATGAACTATATCAAAAGCTAGGATTCAATTCTTTTCAGTCAAGAGAATCATTCACAAAAGCACAGCTTTCTGATACAACAAAATTCATATCTGATACTGAAATTAGTAAACGTATCATTCAAACGATAAAAGATACACCAACACCTGACTATATTTATTCAGTTACTATGGAAAATCATGGGCCTTACGATCATCCGATAAAACAGTTTAATGATTACGCTACGAATTTATCATTGGAAGAAGGAAATAAGAACATTTTAAATACGTATGCTCATAATTTAGTAAACATAGATAATGCGCTGAAATTATTAATCGAATCTCTAAAAAAATTAGATGAACCAACCATCGTAGTGTTTTATGGAGATCATCTGCCAATGCTTGGCGATGAGATGAGTGTGTATTTAGATGCTAATTATATTAAAAATGCTGAAACAAAGACTGATTATATAAAAATGCATACAGTTCCATTACTGATATGGAGTAATACGCTACAAAAACAGTCACCTATTGAGATTAGTAGTAATTTCTTAACACCATACGTTTTTGACTTGGCAAATATTAAAATGAACACGAGTTTTTCTTATTTAGCAGATTCGATTCAAAATGGACAAACAATGATTCTTCCTTCTAAGTTCCAAAAGAAATCTAAGGAATCAAAGAAGTTTTTAACTAACTATGAACTTTTGCAATACGATATTCTAAAAGGTAATCAATATACGTATCAAAATGAAAACAAATTAAAGAGTCTATCCTATTTTTTAGGAAACCCGAATTTTACGGTAAAATCTGTTTCACCTAAAATACTAAAGGCAAAAGAAGATAAGCAATTAGTTACAATTTATGGGACGGGCTTTTCAAAATTAACAAAAGTGAAAGTCAATAACCAAACGATTGGTTTATCTTCCCGTACGCCAACAAAAATTCAATTCTTTATTACAAAGAAATATTTTGTGCAAGCCGGTGATGTTTCAATTAAGGTTTACATGAGTGATTCATTGAAGAATCTGATAGATGGACCGGTATTAAAACTTAGCGTTGAGTGACGAGACATCCAAAAAAAGTAGAGTCATGTAGACTCTACTTTTTCTTTTTTATTTTGGCTCTATTACAATAAGAATGTTAATTTCCATTTCAGGTACTTCGCTTTCCATGGGGCGTGACTTGAGCCTCCTGGGTCCACACGATGTGGATCATGCATGCGTTACGACAGGACGTCTTGGTTTTAGCATGCCCTCCTTACTTGGCCTCCGGGGTCTCAAGCTTCCCGCATTTCCCATAGGAGTCTTCGCACCTTCCATTCCAATTACTTTCTAACTAACTATTTTCTTTTCATACTCTTATTGTATCTAGATAAATATCTACAATTTTATTGAGATTTTTTAATTTATATAAACGCTCGAGGGAATAACCACTTCTGGCATCCCCGCTGCATATGGTAATACTTCGTATTGACTAAAAATAAGCTTGATTCCTTTTTTATCAAAAGTCCATAGTGTGCTTCGATCGTTTAGCACAATCTCACTTGGTTTCTCAATAAACAATTCATAGTCGTATTGTTTGGATAAAGTATTAAAAGCAGCTTCTTTTACTGCAGTTGTTTTCCCATTAATAGTTGATGTTAATTTATACATTTTCCCTGTCTTTACATCAAAATTATAACTTTGAGCTGTTGTCATTCCGTGCGCTCCACCTAAATAAGTGTAAGTATAAAAAATAATACTGAATTGATTATTCTCATTGAATTTCACCTTATAAGAATAGTCGTATTCATAGCCCCACCATTCACCAAGGCTCTCATCCCACTCTGCTTTATCTTTTGCTTCTACCGCCTTAAATTTAGTATAAGCTTTCGCAGCATTTAAACCTTTCGTTTTCAAAAACTCATTGATTTTCTTACGAGCATTTTGATCTTTCACATGACTGATTTGTGGATAAATAACTGGTTTGTTCTTAATTTTTACTTTCGTTACAGTTACAGGTTTTACTGCTACTTGTGTATTACTACTCATTTTTTCTGTTGCACTCATCGGTAATGGCTTAACTACTGCAAAAGTCAGTGCTGCTGCTAAAAAAGCAAATAGGATTTTCTTCATTTTATATTGGTCTCCTTTATTTTGTGAGAATTTTGTTTTAGTGGAAAAGTACAAGAACATTTAGTAGTTATATATATTTGTATTATTTAAGTATTTTAAAGTAAGGGTTTCATAAAACCTGAGAACATTTAAAAATATGTCGCATTAATAAACTAGAAAATAGATACACTATAAAAGAAACCTCTGATGTATTCTTCTGACCATCCCCTTCCTTCAACTGATTAAATTTCTTCTAAAATATTCCAAATAAACCACAATATGAATTATATTACATAATTGTTACGAAATAAATACAAATATTACAATTTGTAATATTTATTTTTTCTCTATTTTTAGTTTGTGAATTCATGTTTAATAATGAAATGTTTTCCGCACTGGATTGTAAGCGCATACTTAAGGTTGTATACTGTACTTATCTAGTAATCTATACAAGTATGCGGAGGAGAACGTATGTTAAAACAAATTCAGTTTTTTTTAGCTTCATCCAAGCTAGCAACTCAAATGCCAGGATTTCGAACTAGAACACCATGGAAACAACTTGCCGCTTTAATTGGATACCCAATTCTTTTCGTACTAACTTATGTTTACATGAGTTACCAAATGAATCATGTAGCATCTGCCCGAGATGGCATTCTTTTAGGCATTAACAATTTCGTTGTTGTTTTATGTATGATTATCCTTCCGTTTATTCTGATTACAAACATAAAAGACATCCGAAATAAATTACCGCTATTTAAAGAAAAGAATGTCGATAGAAAAGTTGCTGGTACTGCACTTACAGTATTTCTTTTGTTTGCGGTTATGGGTGTTTTAACTACTTCGATTAGTAAGTTTTATTCTGAGGAATTTGTTGAGAAGATTAGTGATTTGAAATAAAAGAATAAAGTTTGATCTTGTTTTTATGAGATCAAACTTTTTTTATATATTCAAAAACAATTCACATTTAAGAACTATATATTTGTATTACTCTGTTAAAGTTTTATATAAATACAACATCAAAAAAGGTGAAGGACATGAACAAAAATATTAGAAGGTCTCGAATTATCTCAATTATCACTTGTTATATAGGATTTTTCATTCAATCTTTTATGCTCTATAGATATCATGAAGTTTTAATAACCTATAATCCCACTAAATTTAAAATCTTTGTTGTTTTTGCTATTCTTTGGCTATTAATATCAATTTTAGGAACTGTCTGGATTAGATATACATACAAGAAACCACAGTAAATAATGCAAAAAGAAAAAGCAAAACTCTTTGTAGAGTTTTGCTTTTCTTGTTAATTTACTAGTTTAGTTAGATACTTATTAACGGTTAGACCATACTGTAGCCGTTGTGTTTAGGATTGGAGAAGCTTTGTATTCGTCTGCTACTACACTCACTCCGTTTGTTTTATCAGAGAAGATTTGAATATTTTCTTCTAATACTCCACTTGTTAATGTGAAATGTGCGTTATCAGTTTCGTTTTTATCCACATTCACACTATACCATCTATTTTCACTAGTATTGAAGTTCTCAGCAGTAACATATGAACTGTTTACGATTAATCCTGCTGCGTCATTTCCTTTAGATGTTACATTATTTAAAGTAACATTTGATGAACTTACAACATTAATACCATGTCCATAATCTGTATTTCCAGTTCCTGGACCTGTCATTGGAATGTTCTTTGCACCAGTTACTGTTAAGTTTTCTATTTTTACTGCTTTATTTCCACTAACAATTGTAATTAGTGAAGCTTGTCCTTTTGAGCCTGTATCATTTGCCCAATCTGTTGTACCTTTTGTGATTACTGTACTCACACCTGCACCAATTATGCTAATTTCTTTATCAATCCGGATTTGACTATTTAATTTGAAAATACCTACTGATAAACGAATAATATCTCCATCTACCGCTGCAGCTACTGCATTTGCAACATTACTATAATAAGTAGTCTTTGTATCATGGGTTAAGCTTGCAATATTTTTTACAACTTTATTGTTCCAAATTGTTTTTGTTGTACCTTCTAATTTATACTCATTGTACAGATTAGCAGTTACTTGTACATCAGATGATAAATCAGAAATAATTTGTGTAACTTCTCCAATTACACCATCACCTGTTAATGTGAAGCATGCATTACCACTATCTTTTTTATCTACATTTACTCCGTACCATTTATTACTATTTGTATTTAAATTCTCGGCATTTACAGTTGAACTATTTACGATTAATCCTGCAGCATCATTATTAGTAGAAGTGACATTTTTAAGCGTAACATTTGATGAACTTATAATATTAATCCCAGATCCATAATCAGTACCAGTTCCAGGACCAGTCATCAAGATGTTTTTAGCTCCAGCTACTTTTAAGTTCTCTAAGTTTACTTCTTTATCTCCACTTACCACAGTAATCAGTGAAGCATAACCCTTTGAGCCTGTTGCATTTGTCCAAGGTGTATCTCCAGTTGTAATTACTGTCGAATCACCCTCTCCAATTAGATTAATTGAATTTTCAATTCTAATTTGAGAATCAAGATTATATGTTCCAGCTTTTAAATAAATAGAATCGCCATCAACTGATTCCTTAACTGCAGACATTAATTCACTAGCATTGGATACAACTTTGGCTCCATCAGGATATTTGTATCTTACTGTTGGCACATGCCATTTCGTAGTATAAGATTCTCCAAATGTGCGAGATTGAATAATTAAATTAGAAGGTGTAGATGTTAAAACTTTATTGTCTTGATCAGTTTTAATGTCGTATTTACGTACAAGGACACCATTAATATATTGTTTTAGTTCACCTTGATTAAAGGTCATAGTTAATGTATAAACTCCCGCAGTAGTTGATACCCCTGTTACTGGAACATATATACTTTTCTTGCTATCCCATGATTCCCAACTCTTTTCGTTTGTGGAAGGATCATATTTATATTGTAGAATAGCCCAATCTACTACATTGTTTTGAGTAGTTACTTCACCATTAACACCATCTACTTGAACCCACATAGAAGTTCTCACACCACTACCAGATGTTAGCTCATTTGTCAGGTCAATCTTTGATTCTACTTTCCATTGATCTGTCGAAGCTACATTTGTCTGTGCGCCTTTACCCTGCCAGTCATACCAATTAATTGCATTTTGTTGTTCAGTAGTTGAGTGAGTAATCCAATTATCTGCTGAAATTTCCCATGTTTTTGGTTCAGTTCGGTCTGTAGTCCAGCTAGCAAGTGTAGCGTTTGTATCATACGCATCAACCCATTTAACTTGTTTATTTGAATACGTTACATAGCCCGACTTTTCGATAGATAATTCATTATTCTTATTAGACTCAATTAATGGAACTGAAACTTCATTTTTGCCCACTTTCGTTTTATCAGACAGTAATACGCCATTCCACTTAATATCTGCTCCTGCAAGATCACTCGTAAACGAAACCAAATCTTCATTCACTACTATTGTTGAAACGTTAATCGGATTTAAAATGACACTTGGTCCACCACCACCAGATCCTGCTGGAGGAGCCGGTGGTGTAGTAGATATCTCCACTCCATTTACTTTTCCAACTTGATCTAATTGTTCTTTATCTTTTAATAAATCCTTGTTTTCAATATTTTCTATTTTTGTATTTTGACCAAGCTCGATTTTTCCTTTATTATTGTCAGATTCTGAAACATCTCCAATATTCAATATGTTTAATAGGACGTTTGAAGTTGTGTTTAGTACGACATTTTGAATATTTGCTGTACCAGATACTTGAAAATTTGAACCAGTAGTGTTGAATATAATAGTTCCCGTTGTTACATTTACTTGTAATGTTGTAGCACTACCATTTATGTTCAAAGTTCCTACATTTGAACTACTTCCACCGTTCAATGTTAGATTGCCGGATGTTGTCACTGTATCGACTTGTGCTTGATTACTTAAGGTAATAGTCGTATTACCACTTATAACTAATTGATCTACATGCCCCTTGATTGTAATTGAAGAAATGCTTCCGTTTACTGAAACTTGGTTTGCACCATTTTGTAGATTTAATCTGTTAATTGTAGAGCCTGTAGCGTTTTGAATGAACACATTTGAGCTTAAAATAATTTCTCCTATTGTCGATTGACCAGTCGTTTGAACAGATGAACCAGACCCTTTTATTTCTAATTTACTTAACTTTGAATTCTCAAACACAAGGATTAATTGTACTGAAGAGGTTGAAACTTGGGTTTGTGTTACATTTGGTACTGAATTAGGTACAACATATGAAAGTGATTTATAAAAAGCCTGTCCTAAAGATTTCTTCCCGGCCTGAGAACTACTTGATGAAGCAACTGCTTTTACAGTACTTGAATTTGTAGTAATTGTTTTACCTTTAACTGTAACCTTGCTTGTATAGAATACATGCTTTACTTTATTTGTAAGCTCTAAATCTTTAGAAGCAGTGATATTTTTAAGTGTTATGTAATCTGCATTTACTCTAATCTTTCCATTTATAACAGTACCTTTAGCATCTAATAGAATATTATTTTTATAGGTTTTATCTCCACTCTTCGAAGCTTTACCTGAACTGTTTAATTCTAAAAATAATAACTGTTTAATTACTCGATTTTGATCATACTTAAACTGAATTTTCGCACTTTTTAAAGCGGTCGTATTCGAGAAAAAACCTTTTAATGATTGATCAAATTTATAGGATCTATTACCTATTACCACAGTTCCCTTTGAAATTTTTCCAACTGATTCAACTTTTGATGTATAAACCTTAACTTTAGAAAAACTAGCAGCGACTAATTGCTCGTTGTTTCCAGCTGCATGTATATAATTACTAGCAGCCTTTGCACTAAGCGTATTTAACGGCAAGGTAGTCGCAATTGATGTGGCAATTAAAACTGAACTAATCGTTGTTTTCAGGTACTTTCTACTTACTTTACTATTCATTCCCACTATTCCCCTTTGGTCTTTTGGATTACTGATATATCACAGATGTGACTTTTTAATTATATAAGAAAGATCGATGAATAGGTATTCAAATTTTCAGATTTAACAGATAAGTTTCGACAATTCAAACAATTCACTGTCGAAAAAGCATAAAAAAAGACGAAACCCCTTTTAGGGCTCCGCCATTCTCTTATTTATTTACTAAAGTGTAACTTGTTTTAATCGATGAAGGTACAGTATAGTATTTAACTGTTGTGCTTTTCTTTATATACAAACTATTACCTAATTTGTAGCCATATTTGTCAGTACCATAAACACCATTTTCTGCGCCTTTATAGATTGTTTTGTAGTAAGTTAGTTTACCAGATTTTAATTTGTAGATTTTCGTTGTTGCTACAGCAACTGTTTTACCAGTCATACCTGGTTTATATTCAATCTTACCCCACATTACTTTTGGTTGAAGATTTAATTTATAAGGTACTTGCTCATAGTCACCTTTGTAGTGAGAAACTTTTAAGAAATAAGTTCCTTTTGGTAAATTGATATTTCCAAGTGAAACGTTATTGCTAGAACCAGCTTTTGTATAGAATGTTTTTAACACTTTATTTTGACTGTTTACTAAAACTGCTTTCAGTGCAGTGTATGGCGATTGTGACATGTTTAATGTTATGTTTGCTGTTGCAGGCATAGTTAACTTGTACGTATCAATATCCGTTTTCCAAGTTAAAATACCATTATAAGCACGCTTTAATGCGACAGGTGTTGCAGTAGTTGTTGTTTCATTATTCTCTTTTTCAGTATAGTTATCAGCAACGAATTTCGCTTGTGTCATGTAATACTCGTTTACGTCCACATCTTCAACATCGTGTGTAACAACTAAATAGTATGTTCCTGCAGCTACACCTACAGTAAAAATATCTTCAACTTCGTCTGTATCGTCCGGGTCAATTGTCCAATCTTCAACAACTTCAAACTTAGAATTAACTAATAAATAATTTAAAGCAACATATTGAGAATAGCTACCACGAATTGTTAATTTACCAGTAGATGGAGTTTTAATTTTAAAAACATCATCTGCTTCAAAATCAGTAAATCCACCGTAATATTTATTAAGCACCATTGGTGTTGCAGTTTCTGGGTCATCATTAAGCTCTTTTTCTAAGTAGTTATCAACCCAGTATAGAACTCGCATACTATACATATTTGAATTATTATCGACAGTTCCACTCTCAACATACAATTTAATATAGTATGTCCCCTTAGCTAATCCTTCATAAAATGCATCAATCGATTCTTCGCCTTCTGGTAAAGACCAACTTTGCAGCATTTCATCATTTTCATTGAAAAGTTCGATAGAAGTAACGGCAGTTCTTAATAATGAAGTTTGAACTTTTATTCCTCCATCTTCATTTAATGTAAATTTGTAAAAATCAACATCTTCAGCTGTTTCAAATGTTCCATTACCATATGCCTCATACGGTAATTCAACATCCCCAGTTGATGTAAAGCCAATATTTGTAGCAGTTTCCTTTGTACCATTTTGTTCTACTTCTGTTGTTTCAGCAGATCCAACTGTAGCAAACCCACCAAAAGCAGACAAAGCAAGTGCAAAAGCAGTTATATAAGATAATAATTTCTTCACGTTGTACTCTCCCTTTGTTGTTATGCTGAAATTTTTCTTTCCGTTTTATTTTAAGGTAAATTAAGATATTTTAATAGATTAAATTATACCTAATATTTTCATTAATTTTTATTTGTACAGTACTCGTGCGAAAAGCCTTTAATGGTAATTTTAAAAATAATTTTGGTTCCATATTCCTAATATAGCTTAGTAAACAATTAAAATTTGATTATACTAAAACAAACAACCAAAAATAAAATAGCCTGTTCAAGTTTTTAGGAGCAGGCTATTTTTAATACATCAAAATAACATCGTGATTAGTTACAACAACAACATCGAATTTTGTAATGACTCACTACTTTTTTAACGCATCGTATAACTCAATATATAAAAAAAGCATTGATAATTTTTCATATTCTTTAAAAACAAAAAAGCCTACTAAAATTTAGTAGGCTTTTCAAAAAAATTATTTAGCAGTAATAGCAAGTTTAAGTGCTTTTCCACCAACATAAATTGTCGCGTCGAAAGTATCACCAGCTTCAGCACCAGTTACCTTTGCAGTAGCAGTACCATTACCTGTTACTACAAGTGGGCTTGTTGCTGTATTTTTCTCTTTTAAGTTAGAGAATGTAATACGATCAATTGTAGCTAAAGCAGCATTTTCAACACCGTAGCTATCAGTTACAGTTAACCCTGCAATGTCAGCAGAATCAAATTCAGCATCTACAGTGTAATCTAATGCAGTTACTGCTTTAGTAGCAACAATAACTTCTACTTTATCAACAACAGGAGCAACTTCTGAAATTGCAACTGCTTTAGTGAACTCAAATCCATTATCATTAATTGTAATACCAATATTTAATGATTTTTCTAACGTAGTATCTGCTTTGTTATCACCTTTAGCATCTACAGTGTTCGTAATATCATTATAAGCGATATCCGTAGCAGTAGTATTTACCGTGTAAGCAGTTTTTGGTAGGTAAACTTTTTTACCATCTGCAGTTGTACCGAATACTTTAAGTTCTTTATTGTATTTATCTGCAGTTGTATGATCGAACGCAGTACCATTTGCATATAATTTACCTAAATCTTCTGCACCATAAGAAACAAACTCTGATAATTCAACAGTTCTTAATGAGATATCTGTTGCACTACCAGTTACATCATTATAAACAGCACCGTTTTGTTTTTGAAGTTTTAGCGTAATTGATTCTGAACCTTTAGCAGCACCTTTAATTGCAACTGCTCCAGCAACAGAAGTATCTGCAGTTGTTAATGTTACAGGTCCATCAGTTGGAGTTGCATCAGTAGCTACTACTTTATATGCAGCACTTTCAGCTCCTTTATATTCACGACCATATTGGTCATTAATTAATAAATTTGCCCAATCGTAAGTTAAAGTTTCACCTTTAAATACAGTAGATAATACGTCAGATTTTACTCCGATAATTGCAGTTGGTACAGCATTTGGCTTAACTTTAACAACTTTTGTATCCGTGCTTCCAGTACCAGTTACTGACACTGTTACAACTTGAGTTTGTTCTAGATTAGTAGCATTATCTGCTAACGTAACAGATAGGTAAGTTTTACCATCTTCAACAACTACAGTTGTACCTGCAGGTTTTGTTATTGCAGCATTGATTTTTGTAACGTCAGTCACTAAATTTCCTTTATTATCTTTAACTTCTAAACCGAATTTAGCAGTTTCATTTCCAGCTAAAATTCCATCAGGAGTAGTTACACTTACTGAATTAATGAATGTTCCTTCAGCAACAGTTAATTTATGTTGAACTGCTTTACCTGAAGCATTCGCTACGAATGTAACAGCATAATCACCCTTAGCTACTGTACCTGTAAATGTTACTGGTAATACTAAAGTATCTACATTGTTAATCTTTTTAGTTGTAAATGCACCAACTGATACTGCAGCATTAGAAGGAATAATTGTAAATGTTCCAGCTGTATTTAAAGTTGCAAGATCAGTAATTTTGTTACCATATTGGTCTTTTACATCTACAGTTAAGAAAAATTCGCCGTTTGTAGCTGTATCAGCATCCAATACTTTATTATTTACACTATATAAGCTGTTAACAGTAATGTCAGAAGCTTTTGCTTCAGCAATAACTGTAAATGTTTGGTTAATAGTTTTACCTGTTACAGTATCAATTAAAGTAACAGAAACTTTATTGTCTACTGCATAGTTATTGTCAATTGTAATTGAACCAGCTGAAACAGATACATTTGCATTAGCTACACCAGCAACAACTGCTTGAATATTAGCTAATGATGTTGAAGTTACATCTTCACCATATTGGTTAAGAACTTGATAACCAACTTGAGCTTTTGTTCCTCCAGCTACCTCAATAGCTTTATCAGATAAGAATTTGATTTCTCCTACTACTTCATCAGTTGCAACAACATCTTTAGTTAATGCAGTTTCAGTTAAACCAGATACAGACACTGTGTAAGTACCAGCAGTTAATTTGTTGTTTAACTCTAATACAGCTGATTTTTTATCCGCAGAGAAAGTTACAGTTTTTGTAGACACTACAGAAGTACCTTTTTTTACTGAAACTACAGCTTTTGCAGTATCAACAGCAGAGGCAAATTTAACTTCTAATTTTTTAGCGCCAATTGCTTTTACTGAGTCAATTTTAGCAACTTTTAATTCTTCAATTTTCTTTAAAACAGCCGCTTTTAATTCTTCAGCTTGTTTTGTTAAGTCAGCTTTTACAGAAGCAGTTTTAATTTTGTTAATTAAAGCCATTCCATCAACGAACATTTTTTCTACGTCTTCAACTTTAGTTTCAGCAGTTGGAACAAATGCTTTTGCAGCAGCTAATGCAGCTTTTGCAGTAGCAATGTTCTTAGCTTCTAATTCAGCTGGTACGATTACTGTTTTGTAGTATTTGTTAATAGCAGCAGATTTCTTAGCTACTTTAGCAGTTAAAGAAGCTTTTACTTTAGCGTCTTTTTTGCTTGTTAATTTAGCAATAGCTTTTTGCGCTACAACTTTAACTTTAGCAGAGTTTGAAACGTCCGCTCTTGTTTTTACTGATAATTTGTAATAATTGTCAACTGCTTTCGTTGCAGCTTGAACTGGTGTTACTGTTTTTGTTGCAGCAGCTACAGGAGCTACAGCAGATGCTACCATTGCAGCTGTTAAAGCTGTAGTAACGATTTTTTTGTTTTTGTTAAATGCCATTCTAGTGTTCCTCCCTGTGATCTTATGTAGTATTTTACTAGAATAAAAGATGCATTCTCCTACTCTAGGTATTAACTCAANCGTAGGTAAATATCTCTATNCCCNACTGNCAAATTTACANANTNTGTAAGANTTTGACATAATTTACTAAATGGTTAACAACGCTAGTATACAACAATTAAATCGAAATTTGTACAAAAAATTTTAAATATTAGTAATAATTTTACATTACAANCTTTTCAGTTTTGTTACAAACACTTTGNTGTACACTTAATACATCGTCATTAATAGTCATATTTGTAGTCTTTTTTTAAAGTTTTTTATTAAATTCTAAAAGATAAGACCNTTCTCCTACTTTTGTCGAAAAATTTTTGTGAAATCAGTTCCCTTTTTCACTATTTTCACCGAATTCAAATTTTTTCTAGTTCGAGAAGAGCAGAACTTATGNTACATTAATAGAATAGAAACGATAGATTACCATCTTAGGAGGGAACATCCTTGATCCAATCATTGCAAAAAATAATTGGCAATCGAAAATTAAAAGAATATGAAAAACTAGTTTCTGATATAAATGCACTTGAATCATTCTTTGAAGATCAAACTGATGAGGCTTTACGTGAGTTTACTTATACATGGAAACAAAAAATTAATAATAATGAAGCAACGATTCACGATTTGAAAGTTGAAGCATTTGCTTTAGTACGTGAAGCTTCAAAACGAGCACTTGGTATGCGTCACTATGATGTACAGTTAATAGGTGGTCTTTCATTATTAGATGGAAACATTTCTGAAATGCCGACTGGTGAAGGAAAAACATTAGTTTCTTCATTACCAGCGTATACTCGTGCACTTGAAGGAAAAGGTGTTCACATTATTACTGTTAATGAATATTTAGCTCGTCGTGATTCTGAGCAAATTGGCCAAATTCATGAATTTTTAGGTTTAACTGTTGGTTTAAATATTCCAGACCTTTCAATAGAAGAAAAAAAATCTGCATATAACGCTGATATTACATATGGTATCGGTACAGAATTTGGATTTGACTATTTACGTGACAATATGGTGAGTTCACCTGAGGAACAAGTACAACGTCCATTCAATTATGCAATCATTGATGAAATTGATTCTGTATTAATAGATGAAGCAAAAACACCATTAATTATCGCTGGTAAAAAATCAGCACAATCACATTTATATTTACTATGTGCAAGATTTATTCGTACTTTTAAAAGAGATACGGATTATTTATATGATGAAGAGTCAAAAGCGATCGCATTAACAGAGGATGGTATTTCAAAAGTAGAAAGAGCGTTCTCAATTGATAACTTATATGACTTAGAACATATGACTCTTTTCCATTATGTTCACAACGCATTACGTGCTGAAGTTTTGTTTGAACGTGATGTAGACTATATTGTTCGTGACGGAGAAATACAATTAATCGATTTATTCACTGGTCGTATCATGGAAGGCCGTTCACTAAGCAATGGATTACATCAAGCGATTGAGGCAAAAGAAGGTTTAGAATCAACAGAAGAAAATCATACAGTTGCTTCTGTCACAATTCAAAATTACTTCCGTATGTATCCAATCCTATCGGGTATGACAGGAACTGGTAAAACTGAAGCGAAAGAATTTTTACAAGTTTATAATATGGAAGTTATTCAAATTCCTACGAATCGTCCAGTTATCCGTATTGATCATGAAGATGCGATTTTTGCGAAAACAGAGCAAAAGCTGAAAGCTGTTATTACAGATGTGAAAACGCGTCATGCAAAAGGACAACCAATATTGATTGGGACAACGTCTATTCGCCAATCTGAAATTGTTGCTGAGTTATTAGAAAAGGAAAGTATCTCATTCCAATTACTAAATGCTAAGCACGTTGAAAAAGAGGCAGAGATGATTGCACTTGCTGGCCAAAAAGGAATGATTACCATTTCTACAAATATGGCTGGTCGTGGTACAGATATTTCACTTGGTGAAGGTGTAGCAGAACTAGGTGGATTACATGTTATCGGTACAGAGCGTCATGAAAGTGAACGTATTGATCTTCAATTAAAAGGACGTGCTGGTCGTCAAGGTGATCCAGGTTCATCACAATTCTACTTATCATTAGAGGATGAATTATTTGTCCGTTACAATCATGAAAAGCTAGAAAAATATGTGAAACAAGTAAAAGTAGATGAAAATGGAAAAGTATTAAATTCTACGATTCAAGAGTTTGTTTCTACAACTCAACGTTTATGTGAAGGAAATCAATACTCTATTCGTGAATGGCAGCTTAAATTAGATGGCGTTGCAAATGAACATCGTCGTGTGATGTATGAATTCCGTAACAATCTACTAATTAATGATATCGATTTAGAATGGTTAACAAAGCAAGTAGACCAAACAATAGAAAAATCACTA
>JGI25151J46595_10001475_pt1 | contig 15893 bp, 6 predicted proteins | sample AraplaMF_Col_mLB_FD_46595 | JGI IMG/M metagenome (IMG submission 46595) | reverse complement strand
TGGAAGATGTTCGACAATCTGCGCCGCTCGCTGACGCCGATCGCCTGGTTCTTCGCCTCCGTGCTCGGCTGGTATTTCATGGGTCCGCTCGGCGCACTCATCTGGCAGATTCTGCTGATCTTCTGCCTTTTCGTCGCGCCGACGCTGTCGCTCATCAACGGCATCATCCCGCGCACCAGCGATATCATCGCCCGCGCCCATCTCTATACGGTCTGGTCCGATATCACGGCGGCCAATGCACAGGTTGCGCTGCGCATCGTCTTCATCGCCGACTCGGCCTGCATGATGGCGGATGCGATCGGCCGTTCGCTCTACCGCCTGTTCGTCAGCCGCAAGCTGATGCTGCAGTGGCGCACCGCCGCCAGCGTCCAGGCCGGCGGCCAGGGGACGCTGATCTCCTATTACAAGGCGATGTGGCATGCGCCGGTGCTGGCGCTGCTGGCGCTCGGTTTCGCAGCCCTTCCCGGCGACAACGCCTTCCTCGTCGGCATTCCCTTCGCCCTGCTGTGGGTCCTGTCGCCTGTTGTTGCCTGGTATGTCAGCCAGTCGGCGGAGACCGAAGACCGGCTCGAAGTCGCCGATTCCGTGTCGAGCGAACTGCGCAAGATCGCCCGGCGCACCTGGCGGTATTTCGAGACCTTCACGACGGCCGAGCAGAACTATCTGCCGCCTGATAATATCCAGGAAACGCCGCATGTGATCGTCGCGGCGCGCACCTCGCCGACCAATATCGGCGTCTATCTGCTCTCCGTCGTTTCCGGCCGGCATTTCGGCTGGTTCTCCTTCGAGGAGACGCTCGAGCGGCTGGAGCAGACGATCGCGACGATCGACAGGATGGAGAAATTCCGCGGCCATCTGTTCAACTGGTATCACACCGATACGCTGCAGACGCTTGGGCCTCGTTACGTCTCGGCCGTCGACAGCGGCAATCTCGCCGGCCATCTGATCGCCATTTCATCGGCCTGCCGCAACTGGGCCGAGGCGCCGTCGGCGCATATGCAGGGCAATCTCGACGGCGTCGGCGACACCGCCGGCATTCTCGGCGAAGTGCTGGCGGACCTGCCCGATGACCGCAAGACCGTGCGCCCGCTGCGCCGGCGCCTGGAGGAGCGCATCGTCGGCTTCCAGAACGCGCTTGCCGCGGTCAAACGCGAGCATGAATTCGCCTCGATCCGCATCATCAACCTCGCCGTTCTCGCGCGCGACATCGAGAAGCTTGCCGCCAATCTCGACCATGAGGTCAAGTCGAAGCAGAGCGAAGAAGTCACCCAATGGGCGGCATCGCTGGTAAAGGTCTGCGAGGCGCATATTTCCGACAGTACCTTCGACCTTTCCAAGGTCGATGCGCTGCGGCCGCGCCTGGTGGCGCTGCGCGACAAGGCCCGCGATCTGGCTTTCTCGATGGATTTCGGCTTCCTGTTCCGGCCGGAACGGCGCCTGCTATCGATCGGCTACCGCGTCGAAAGCGGCGAGCTCGACCAGGCGTGTTACGACCTTCTTGCCTCGGAATGCCGCCTGACCAGCCTCTTCGGCATCGCCAAGGGCGACCTGCCGACGGAACACTGGTATCGCCTCGGCCGCCAGGTCGTGCCTGTGGGGTCACGCGGCGCGCTGGTCTCCTGGTCCGGCTCGATGTTCGAATATCTGATGCCGCCGCTCGTCATGCAGGAGCGTGGCGGAGGCATTCTCAACCAGACCAACAATCTGGTCGTCGTCGAGCAGATGAATTACGCCCGCAAGCTCGGCATTCCGTGGGGCATTTCGGAAGCGGCCTTCAATGCCCGCGACCATAACCTCAATTATCAGTACACGAATTTCGGCGTACCGACGCTCGGCCTGAAGCGCGGTCTTGGCCACAATGCCGTCATCGCGCCTTACGCATCGCTGCTCGCCAGCCAGTACGACCCGCCGGGCGCGCTCGAAAACCTGCAGAGGCTGCGCAAGGTCGGCGCGCTCGGCAAGTTCGGCTTCCACGATGCCGTCGACTTCACGCCGACGCGTGTGCCGGAAGGCAAGAAATGCGCGGTGGTCTACAATTATTATGCCCACCATCACGGCATGTCGATCGCGGCCGTCGCCAACGTCGCCTTCAACGGTCATCTGCGCGAGCTCTTCCACTCCGATCCGGTCATCGAGGCGGCCGAGCTGCTGCTGCAGGAAAAGGCGCCGCGCGACATCCCGGTCATGAGCGGCAAACACGAATCCGACACGCCGGCCAGCATCCAGGACGATCTCCTGCGACCGGAGCTCCGGAAGATCAACGATCCGGCTTCGCGCGACCGCGAACTCGTATTCCTGTCGAACGGTCATTATTCGCTGATGCTGACGGCGACGGGTGCTGGTTATTCCCGCTGGAACGGCCTTTCCGTTTCCCGCTGGAAAGCCGATCCGACCGAAGACCGCTGGGGCAGCTTCATCTTCCTGCGCGATACCGCCACCAGCGAATGGTGGTCGGCGACGGCTGAGCCGAAGGGTGTCGAAGGCGAGAAGATCAAGGTCGAATTCGCCGACGAGAAGGCGCAGTTCACCAAGACGGTCGGCGACCTCACCAGCGAAGTGGAGTGCATCATTGCGACCGAGCATGATGCCGAGGCTCGCCGCGTCACCTTGCTCAACATGGGCACGGAAGACCGCTTCATCGAAGTCACCTCCTATCTCGAACCGGTGATCACCTCCGATGATACCGACAATGCGCATCCGGCATTCGCCCGCATGTTCGTCAAGACCGAGATCGGCAAGCGCGGCGACGTCATCCGTGCCGAACGCAACAAGCGCGACCCGAACGAGCCGAACATCAGCATCGCCCATCTGATCGTCGACAATGCCGGCGACACCCGCCATACCGAATTCGAGACCGACCGCCGCAAGTTCATCGGCCGTGGCCGCAGTCTTGCCGATGCGGCGGCCTTCGATCCGGGCGCGACACTTTCGGGCAGCGACGGCTTCATGCTCGATCCCGTCATGTCGCTGCGTCGCACCGTCCGCGTGCCGGCCGGCAAGAAAGTCAGCGTGATCTTCTGGACGATCGCGGCGCCCAGCCGCGACGAAGTCGACAAGGCGGTCAATCGCTATCGCCATCCAGACGCCTTCAACCACGAGCTCGTCCAGGCCTGGACACGCACGCAGGTGCAGATGCGCCATGTCGGCGTCACCTCGCAGCAGGCGGCGGCCTTCCAGCATCTCGGACGCTACCTCGTCTATCCCGACATGCAGCTGCGCAAGGACGAAGCGACCGTCGAGGCCGGCCTGCAGTCGCAATCGGCGCTCTGGCCGCTGGCGATCTCCGGCGACTTCCCGATTTTCACGCTGCGCATCAACGACGACATGGATCTCGATATCGCCCGGGAAGCGCTGCTGGCGCAGGAATATCTACGCTCGCGCGGCGTCACTGCCGATCTCGTCATCATGAACGAACGCGCCTCTTCCTATGCGCAGGACATGCAACATGCGCTCGACGCCATGTGCGAGAACGTCCGTCGCATGGGCCAGGCCGACGGCTTGCGCCAGCATATCTTTGCGGTGCGCAAGGACCTGATGGAGGAGAGCACCTATCATGCGTTGATCGCGGCCTCCCGCGTCACGCTGCATACCAAGAACGGCAAGGTGGTCGACCAGATCAACCGCGCCGTGGCGCTGTTTGCACCCTCCAAGGAGGAGCTGCAGGAGATGGAACGGGCCGAGCGCAACAAGGCCCCCGTCAAGCGTGTCGTGCCGGTGCCGCCGCCCGTCGTGCCCGCCGTCGTCATCGAGGAGGAAGGCGATCTCGACTTCTGGAACGGCATCGGCGGCTTTGCCCGCGACGGACGCGAATATGTCGTTCGGCTGCCCGGCGGTCATGCAACGCCGCAGCCCTGGATCAACGTCATCTCCAATGACAGGTTCGGCTTCCACGTGTCGGCGGAGGGCTCCGGCTTTACCTGGAGCGCCAATTCGCGCGACTACCAGCTGACCTCCTGGTCGAACGATGCCGTGGTCAACCGTTCGGGTGAGGCCTTCTATCTCACCGATCTCCACAGCGGTGCCGTCATGACGCCTTTCGCTGCGCTTTCCCGCCGGCCGGACATTCGTTTCGAAGCCCGCCACGGGCTCGGCTATTCCGTCTTCTCCAGTGTCCAGCACGATATCGCGCTCGAACTGACGCAGACGGTCGACCGCGAAAGGCCGGTGAAACTGCAGCGCCTGCGCCTGCGCAACACCGGTTCTGCCAGCCGCAAGCTGCGTCTCTACGGTTATGTCGAATGGATCCTCGGCAGCAATTCGGCACGCACGGTGCCTTTCATCCTGTCGAGCCATGACGAGGAGACGGGGGCGCTGTTTGCCACCAATCCCTACAGCATCGATTTTTCCAACCGAACCGCCTTCTTCGCGGCGAGCGAGACGGTTTCGAGTTTCTCGGCAAGCCGGCGCGAATTCATCGGCAAGGCGGGGACGATCCAGGCGCCGCAGGCCGTCATCTCGGCCGCCGCCCTTTCCGGCGGCACCGAACTCGATGGCGATCCGGCCGCGGCTCTTGCGATCGACATCGAACTTGGCGCCGGCGAGGAGCGTGATTTCACCTTCTTCCTCGGCGACACGCCGACGGACGAAGAGGCGCGCACTGTCATTGCCGATATCCGCAAGGTTTCGTTCGACGACGCCGTCGAGGCTAACCGCGCCTTCTGGCGGGACTTCACCGGCAGGCTGCAGATATCGACGCCGGATCGCGGGATGAACAATCTCGTCAACACCTGGCTGCCTTATCAGAGCCTCGGCTGCCGCATCATGGCCCGCACCGCCTTCTACCAGGCAAGCGGCGCCTTCGGCTTCCGCGACCAGTTGCAGGATACGCTCGCCTTCGTGCTGCACGAACCCTCGCTTGCCCGCCGGCAGATCCTGAATGCCGCTTCGCGCCAGTTCCGCGAAGGCGACGTGCAGCATTGGTGGCTGCCGGGAACGGGTGCGGGCGTGCGCACGCTGATCTCGGACGACGTCGTCTGGCTGAGTTATGCGATCCATCACTATTGCAGCGTCACCGGCGACAAGAACGTGCTCGACGAGGAGATCGCCTTCCTGGAAGGGCCGGCACTGCTCGAAGGCCAGCACGACTCCTTCTACAAGCCGGAGATTTCCGAGGACAAGGCGAGCGTCTACGAACATGCGGCGCTGGCTCTTGATCTCGCCATCGCCCGCAAGGGGACCAATGGCCTGCCGCTGTTCCTCGGCGGCGACTGGAACGACGGCATGAACCGCGTCGGCATCGGCGGGCGCGGCACCAGCGTCTGGCTCGGCTGGTTTCTGGCGGGTGCATTGCGCTCCTTCATTCCCTATGCCGAAGAGCGCGGCGACACCGTCCGCACGGAGCGCTGGTCGGCGCATCTCATCGAACTGAAGAAGGCGCTCGAAACTGCGGCCTGGGATGGCGGCTACTATCGCCGCGGCACCTTCGACGACGGTGCGCTGCTCGGCTCCAAAGAAAGCCCCGAATGCCGGATCGATTCGATCGCGCAGTCCTGGAGCGTACTCTCGGGCGAGGGCGATCCGGCCCGCGCCGTCACGGCGATGGAGGCCGTGCTCGACCAACTGGTCGACGAGGATGCCCGGATCATCCGGCTGTTCACGCCGCCTTTCGTCAATTCCGCCAGGGATCCCGGCTATATCAAGGCCTACCCGCCGGGTGTGCGCGAAAATGGCGGGCAATATACCCATGCCTCGACCTGGGTGGTGATGGCGCTGGCGCAGCTGAAGCGGGGTGACGATGCCTTCCGCTGCTTCCAGATCCTCAACCCGATCACCCATGCGCTCGACAAGGTTTCAGCGGAGCAATACCGCGTCGAGCCCTATGTCGTGGCCGCCGACGTCTATGGCCATGAGCCCTATACATCACGCGGCGGCTGGACCTGGTATACCGGGTCGGCCGGCTGGCTCTACCGCGCCGCCGTCGAGGGCATCCTCGGCATCCGGCTGAAGGACGGCCGGCTCTACGTGCGTCCGGCGCTCCCGTCCGAATGGGACGGTTTTGCGGCAGAGGTGGAGCAAGGCGGCGGCAAATACCGCATTTCGGTCTCAAAAGCGTCCAATGATCGCGGCTACACTCTGTCGATCAACGGCTGCGAAGTCACCGATCCCGAAGAGGGATATCCGCTCGGATAACAGCGTTCTCCACGCTGAAAAACACGGCGATTCGCGACGGCCAAAAGGGAACCCTTTTGGCCGTCGTCGCGTTTGCAAATCGGATAATAAGGAGAGACCCATGGCAAGCACGCCGTCCGAAGCCATCGTCCCTGGGCGCAGTACTCTATCCGCAGCTGCGCCAGCGCGCGACACAAGGCTCGACGTCCTGCGCGGTGTGGCCCTGATCATGATCTTCATCAATCATGTTCCCGGACAGATTTTCGAATATGTGACGACGAAGAATTTCGGCTTCTCCGATGCCGCCGAGGCCTTTGTGCTGATCTCGGGCATTGCCGTCGGCCTTGCCTATGGGGCTCGCTTTCAGCCGGGGAACCGGCTCAAGGTGGCGATCAAGGCAGCGAAGCGCGCCTTCACGCTCTATCTCGCCCATATGATCACCACCTTCATGACGCTGGCGCTGTTCATCTGTGGTGCCTGGCTGTTCCACCGACCGGGATTGCTGGTCGAAATCAATATCCTGGCGGTTCTGATGAACCTGAAGGAAGGCATTCCGGCTCTGCTCCTGCTCGGCCATCAGATCGGTTACAACAATATCCTGCCGATGTACGGCGCGCTGATGCTGATGGTGCCTATTATCCTCTTCTTGAATGCGCGGAGCCCGTTGCTGGCGCTCGGTGTCTCGGGCACCGTCTGGCTGCTTGCAGGGATCTACGAGGTGGCGCCGCACAACATGCTCATCGAGGGCTACTGGTTCCTCAATCCGCTCTCCTGGCAGTTCCTGTTTTCGATCGGCATCGTCTCGATGCTGCATATCAAGCGCGGCGGCACGATCCCGCGGCATCCGCTGCTGCTGGCGGCCGCTGCCGCTTACGTCTTACTGTCCTTCGTCTGGGTGACGGGCCATCTCTGGATTTTCGGCAACTCGCTGGCCGCACTTGGCCTGCCGACCGTTATCACCGGTTTCGACAAGACGTTCCTGTCGCTGCCGCGGCTGCTGCATGTGCTGGCGCTGACCTATCTCGTCATCAGCATCCCGGCGCTCTCGCGGATCCTGCGCCGTTCTGCGGATCATCCGCTGACGATCCTCGGGCGCCATTCGCTGAACATCTTCGTCGCCGGCACGATCCTCGCCATGATCGGCCAGGTGGTGCTCTACCTCACCAACAAGGACCCGCTGGTCGGCCCGCTCTTCGTGATATCAGGGGTCGCGATACAATTCGCCTATGCATATTATCTCGAGCGCAAGCGCCAACAGGGCAAGCTCAAGGGAAAAGTCGTCGCCGATACCGCCAGCATCCCCGTTCCCGTCCGCATCGGCGGAACGGCCAATGCCTATCGCCGGAGCGATCGGAAATAGGGTTCGGATTTATGTCAGATGTAGGAGCCGGTAGCCGAAAGGCCGCCGGCTCATTTTTTATGAACGAGGATGTTCACCAACTTTCCCAGCGGATCGCGCACATAGAAGCGCCTGACGCCCCAGGGCTCATCGGCTGGGCCATACTCGATCGGAAAGCCTGAGGCCGACATCGCCTCGAAAGCGGCATCCAGATCGTCAACCTCGATCGAAAGGTCCGGCACCTCCGTTCCGGAACCACCTTCACTGGCGATGCTGAGCTGAACATTCATCGAACGCGATGCGCCGAACGTCGTGATCCAGCCGTGATCCATGATGACGTCGAGACCGAGGATATCCTGATAGAAACGCCGGGCCAGGGTGATATCCGCTGCCTGGATATTGGCGACGATGCGCAGGACCTTCATGGGCTTTCTCCCTATGCTCGTTGACTGCCGAAGGTTAGGGAAGATCGGCGGGGTGATCAATCGTGTGGGTCAGAGCGGAGATGTTGTGCCGTGCGGTACCCCTCTGCCCTGCCGGGCATCTCCCCGCACGGGGAGATTGGATGGCGCGAGGGCTTCCCGAACAACTGGCCGTCGCATGACTCTAAACTGAAGGCGATATGGCGCGGCAACCGGAGTGGTTGATGCTTTACGGGGAGCAAGCTCCTGCCGACCTGCCGAAAAACATTCTGGAAGTGTCAGGCATGTCTCCGAACAGCTGTCACGTATATATCCGGGCTTTACACCTGTGGGGGAGATATCCGGCAGGGCAGAGGACGATCAGATGGTAAGGCGCCGCTCCCGGGGCTCTGGCAAACAAAAAGACCGGAAGGGAGCTACCCTTCCGGCCTTTGTCTTGAGACCCGAACCGATCAGGCGGCTTCGGTGGTATGGGCCTTGCGGACTTCTTCGTCCGTCAGGATGCCGCTGGCGCGCAGCAGGGCGGCGAAGCGGCCGTTGCTGTGGCTGAGTTCGTCGAAGCTGCCCTGTTCGACCACACGGCCGTCGTCCAGGAAGAGCACCATATCGGCTTCGCGGACCGTCGACAGGCGGTGGGCGATGATGAAGGTGGTGCGGTTCTGGCGCAGATTGTCGATCGCGGCCTTGACGCGGGCTTCGGTTTCGACGTCGAGCGCCGAGGTCGCCTCGTCGAGCACCAGGATCGGCGCGTCCTTGAGGATGGCGCGGGCGATCGCGATGCGCTGACGCTCGCCGCCGGAGAGCTTGTTCCCGCGTTCACCGACATGCGTATCGTAGCGATCCTCACGGGTCTCGATGAAGTCGGCGGCGGCGGCGGCTTCAGCCGCACGGCGCATTTCCTCTTCGCTGGCGCCCTCGCGGCCGAGGCGGATATTGTCGCTGATCGAACGGTTCAGCAGGCCCGCATCCTGGAAGACGGTGGCGATGTGGCGACGCAGCGACTTGCGGGTCACCTTGGTGATATCGGTGCCGTCGACGAGGATCTTGCCGCCCTGGGCATCGTAGACACGCTGCAGCAGGTTGACGAGCGTCGTCTTGCCGGCGCCGGTCGGGCCGACGATCGCGACCGTCTGGCCTGCCTTCACCGAGAAGGAGACATTGTGCAGGCCCTGCGAGCTGTTGCCGAAGCCGAAGGAGACGTCGCGGAATTCAATCGCACCCTTGACGTCCTTGATCTCGCCGTTGCCAGCCGGCTCTTCACGTTCACGTACCGAGTCTTCCAGCGTATAGAAGTCCTCGAGCTTGGAGCGAGCCTCGAAAATCTGCGTGGCGAACTGGCGCATCAGGTCGAGGCGGCCGATCAGCAGGTTGGCGAAGCCGATGAAGGCGATGACGTCGCCGACGCGCAGCTGGCCGGCCTGGACGAGCATGGTGCCGATGATCAGGACCACCATCATCGCGATGGTCGAAGCCATGCGGTTCAGCGCGCTGGCGATCGCCCACCAGTCGAGCACCGGATACTGGGCTTCGAGCAGACGGTCGGCGAAAGATTTCAGCGCTCGGGTTTCAGCCTCGATGCGGTTGTAGCTGTGCAGGACCGAAACGTTGCTGATCGAGTCGCTGACATGCGAGAAGACGGTGTGATAATGGTTCTCGACCGAAGCTTGGCCGTCCTTGGTGCGGCTCATGACGACGCGGCCGATCAGCCAGTAGGCGATGGCGAGCACCATGAGCACAGCGGAAAGGCGCAAGTCCATCGACATTGCGGTCGGCACCAGAAGGGTAAGCGCGATAACCGTCGACAGGTGGTTGCGCATGAATTCCAGCCAGAGGCCGAACAGCGTTTCGCAGGCACGCAGCAATGTATGCAGCGCGTTGGAGGTGCCGCGCTGGTGGTGCCAGCCAAGCGGCATGGAGATGATGCGGCCGAAGGCTTCCGTCAGCAGCGTTGCCCGGCGTCCATGCGCCAGCCTGTCGGCCTCGCGGGCCACCAGGACGAAGGCGATGGTGTTGAAGACCGCGAAAGTCGCCCACATGAAGAGGATAGGCTTGACCTCTCCCTTGCCGGAAATCGCATCGATGATGCGACCGAACAGGATCGGCTCCGCAATGGTGATCGTCGCCAGAACAATGTTTGCGATAACGACCAGGGATACGCGCAGCTTGTAGGCGCCAAGATAGCGCAGAGCTCTTGCATAGACCTTGAATAGCGTCACGTCGAACCTCTTGTGCATCTGCGAAAACGGGATGATGCGATGCTACAAAAGGCTACCTGAACCGGCGATTAACGGAGCATTCAGGCATCGATCGTCGCGACGATTAAACCCGATCATACTATCGCAGGATGCGACGAGATGGCTATGACGCTGAAATTGCTGCATGAACATATCTCGCAACAATTTGCGCTTGCATTTTATTAAATGTTTAGCACAGCATTAAATTAGTGACTGCATTTTTTGAAGAAGACCGTTTCGCGACCAATTTGAAAAGCCGCCGACGGCCTCGATGCGGGCGTCAAGTCCGGGCAAGGGGCATTTTTGTGAATATTAATTCGTTAATTCAATTGNTTATAATTCTGGAAGAATGTTCAAATCCTGAGGTCGTCGTCACCGAGTTGGAGCAGGGCATCCACGGCTGCGGNTTCGACTATTACGGCCTGCTGCGCCATGTGCCNCAGAATCCGGCGCAGCCGAATCCGGAACCCTGGGCTGCGGCGCTTGCCGGCCGCTGGCCGGAACAATGGCCGCAGATATATNCNGCGAAAAAATATGTGCTGATCGATCCGATGGTGCGTTATCTCGCCCATGCCCAGCGGCCTTTCCGCTGGCGNGACAGCATGGCGGCGTTCNGCAAGGATGGGCAGCAACGCCGNATGGAGCAGATGATGGTCGATGCCTTCGGCCATGGACTGGAAGATGGCTACATCTTTCCGATCCACGGACGAAACGGCATTCTCGGCAGCCTCAATCTCGCCGGCAAGCCGATCGAGTTGTCGCCGGTGGAGATCGCACTGTTCGAGGCGGTGGCGCGCAAGGCCTTCTGGCGGTTGCTCGACCTGAAAGGCGAAGTGCAGGCGCTGGAGACCGTGCTGCCGGCCGAGACGCCGCTGACCCGACGCGAGATGGAAATCCTGCACTATCTCGCCGAAGGCATGACCTCGATGGAGATCAGCAAGATGCTGAAGATCTCAAACCATACCGTCGATTGGTATATGAATGGCCTGCAGGACAAGCTGAAGGCGAAAAACAGGCAGCAAGCGGTGGCGCTTGCCTTCCGCCATGGCCTGATCAGCTGATGCATGTCGTCCAAAACGGGGCAGCGGTTTTGGACAAAGACATGCATGATCATAAGATAAGCGCGTCAAATGACGCGAGTCCGATGCTATGCGCTTCAGAATGGCGAGAAAGTGCATTTCGCAGTCGCAAGAGAAATTGAACTTCCTGTGACAAGAAGTTAAGAATTTTCTTCGCGGGTGCAGCATGCCCGCGTCTGAACGTCTGAGGAGACCGTTTTGCCCATTTCCAAGATTCTCGTTGCCAACCGCTCCGAAATTGCCATTCGCGTGTTCCGCGCGGCCAACGAACTTGGAATAAAAACGGTGGCCATCTGGGCGGAAGAGGATAAGCTGGCACTGCACCGCTTCAAGGCGGACGAGAGCTATCAGGTCGGCCGCGGCCCGCATCTCGCCAAGGATATGGGTCCGATCGAGAGCTATCTCTCGATCGAGGAGGTGATCCGCGTCGCCAAGCTTTCGGGCGCGGACGCGATCCATCCCGGCTACGGCCTGCTGTCGGAAAGCCCCGAATTCGTCGATGCCTGCAACAAGGCCGGCATCATCTTCATCGGCCCGAAGGCCGATACGATGCGCCAGCTCGGCAACAAGGTTGCAGCCCGCAACCTGGCGATCTCGGTCGGCGTGCCTGTGGTGCCGGCTACCGGCCCCTTGCCCGAGGATATGGCCGAAGTGGCCAAGATGGCCGAGGAGATCGGCTATCCCGTCATGCTCAAGGCTTCCTGGGGCGGCGGCGGGCGCGGCATGCGCGCCATCCGCGATCCGAAGGACCTTGCCCGCGAAGTGACGGAGGCCAAACGCGAGGCGATGGCCGCCTTCGGCAAGGACGAGGTCTATCTGGAAAAGCTCGTCGAGCGCGCCCGCCATGTGGAAAGCCAGGTTCTCGGCGATACGCACGGCAATGTCGTGCATCTCTTCGAGCGTGACTGCTCGATCCAGCGCCGTAACCAGAAGGTCGTCGAGCGCGCACCGGCCCCCTACCTCTCGGAAGCGCAGCGCCAGGAGCTTGCCGCCTATTCGTTGAAGATTGCGGCGGCGACCAATTATATCGGCGCCGGCACCGTCGAATACCTGATGGATGCCGATACCGGCAAATTCTACTTCATCGAAGTCAATCCGCGTATCCAGGTCGAGCATACGGTGACCGAAGTCGTCACCGGCATCGACATCGTCAAGGCGCAGATCCACATCCTCGACGGCTTTGCAATCGGCACGCCGGAATCGGGCGTGCCCGGGCAGAAGGATATCCGTCTCAACGGCCATGCGCTGCAGTGCCGCATCACCACGGAAGATCCGGAGCACAATTTCATTCCGGATTACGGTCGGATCACCGCCTATCGCTCGGCCTCCGGTTTCGGCATCCGGCTCGACGGCGGCACCTCCTATTCCGGCGCCATCATCACCCGCTTTTACGATCCGCTTCTCGTCAAGGTCACGGCATGGGCGCCAAATCCATCCGAAGCGATTTCCCGCATGGACCGGGCGCTGCGCGAATTCCGCATTCGCGGCGTGGCCACCAACCTGACCTTCCTCGAAGCGATCATCGGCCATCCGAAGTTCCGGGATAACAGCTACACGACCCGCTTCATCGATACGACGCCGGAGCTTTTCCAGCAGGTCAAACGCCAGGATCGCGCCACGAAGCTGCTCACCTATCTCGCCGACGTCACCGTCAATGGCCATCCCGAGGCCAAGGACCGGCCGCGGCCGCTTGATAACGCGGCCGAACCGGTGGTTCCCTATGCCAACGGCAATACGGTCAAGGACGGTACCAAGCAGCTCCTCGACACGCTCGGCCCGAAGAAATTCGGCGAATGGATGCGCAACGAAAAGCGCGTGCTCTTGACCGACACGACGATGCGCGACGGCCATCAGTCGCTGCTCGCCACCCGCATGCGCACCTATGACATCGCCCGCATCGCCGGCACCTATGCGCATGCGCTGCCGAATCTTTTGTCGCTCGAATGCTGGGGCGGCGCGACCTTCGACGTTTCCATGCGCTTTCTGACCGAGGATCCGTGGGAGCGCCTGGCACTAATCCGCGAGGGGGCGCCGAACCTTCTGCTGCAGATGCTGCTGCGCGGCGCCAACGGCGTCGGCTACACCAATTATCCCGACAATGTCGTCAAGTATTTTGTTCGCCAGGCGGCCAAGGGCGGCATCGATCTCTTCCGCGTCTTCGACTGCCTCAACTGGGTCGAGAACATGCGCGTCTCGATGGATGCCATTGCCGAAGAGAACAAGCTCTGCGAGGCGGCGATCTGCTACACCGGCGACATCCTGAACTCGGCCCGTCCGAAATATGATCTGAAATACTATACCGACCTTGCGGTCGAGCTCGAAAAGGCCGGCGCTCACGTCATCGCGCTCAAGGATATGGCGGGCCTGCTCAAGCCCGCGGCTGCCAAGGTTCTATTCAAGGCGCTGCGTGAGGCGACCGGCCTGCCGATCCATTTCCACACGCATGATACATCGGGTATTGCGGCTGCGACCGTCCTTGCCGCCGTCGATGCCGGTGTCGATGCCGTCGATGCGGCCATGGATGCGCTTTCCGGCAATACTTCGCAGCCCTGTCTCGGTTCGATCGTCGAGGCGCTGCGCGGTACGGAGCGCGATCCAGGCCTCGATCCGGAATGGATCCGCCGTATCTCCTTCTATTGGGAAGCGGCGCGCAACCAGTATGCGGCCTTCGAAAGCGATCTGAAGGGTCCGGCATCCGAAGTCTATCTGCACGAAATGCCGGGCGGCCAGTTCACCAACCTCAAGGAACAGGCGCGCTCGCTCGGCCTCGAGACCCGCTGGCATCAGGTGGCGCAGGCCTATGCCGACGCCAACCAGATGTTCGGCGATATCGTCAAGGTGACGCCGTCTTCCAAGGTCGTCGGCGACATGGCGCTGATGATGGTTTCGCAGGACCTGACGGTCGCCGATGTCGTCAGCCCCGACAAGGAAGTCTCCTTCCCGGAATCGGTCGTATCGATGCTGAAGGGTGATCTCGGTCAGCCGCCGTCTGGATGGCCCGAAGCGCTGCAGAAGAAGGCGCTGAAGGGTGACAAGCCCTATACCGTGCGCCCCGGCTCGCTGCTCAAGGAGGCCGATCTCGATGCCGAGCGTAAAGTCATCGAGACGAAACTCGAGCGAGAGATCAGCGACTTCGAGTTTGCATCCTATCTGATGTATCCGAAGGTCTTCACCGACTTCGCGCTCGCCTCCGATACCTACGGCCCGGTCTCGGTGCTGCCGACGCCGGCCTATTTCTACGGTCTCAAGGATGGCGAGGAACTGTTTGCCGATATCGAACGCGGCAAGACGCTCGTCATCGTCAACCAGGCGATGAGCGCGACGGACAGCCAGGGCATGGTGACCATCTTCTTCGAGCTCAACGGCCAGCCGCGCCGCATCAAGGTGCCGGACCGGGCTCATGGGGCGACGGGTGCCGCCGTCCGCCGCAAGGCTGAGCCGGGCAATGCCATCCATGTCGGTGCGCCGATGCCGGGTGTCATCAGCCGTGTCTTCGTCTCGCCCGGCCAGGTCGTCAATGCCGGCGACGTGCTCGTCTCCATCGAGGCGATGAAGATGGAAACGGCGCTGCATGCGGAAAAGGATGGCACGATTTCCGAGGTGCTGGTGCGCGCCGGCGATCAGATCGACGCCAAGGACCTGCTCGTCGTCTACGCCGGCTGAGCAGGCGGGGCCGATGTTTCCGAAGGGTTGCATTCGGCCATGCTGCCGATCACCCGATTGTGTACGACCGGGCTGTTAAAAAGCTGATTTTGTGAAAAGTGAGCGGCCTCCTTGCCTTGCCCGGCGAGGAGGCTTTCTCATAGATTGGCACGCTCACCACCCGCCCCCAAGACCCATCAGGAAATCGTCTATGAGCAAGTTGAAGATTGCCGTCATTGTCGGCAGCACGCGTATTGGCCGTTTTGCCCAGCATCCGGCCAAGTGGATCGCAGATTTCGCCAGCCAGCGCTCTGATCTCGAAGTCGAAGTTCTCGACCTTCTCGACTACCCCATGCATTTCTTCGGGGAAGAGCGCGCCACCACGGCGGAAAGCGAAACCGCAGAGAACTGGAAGAAGAAGCTGCGCGAGTTCGACGGCTTCATTTTTACCGCCGCCGAATATAACCATGCGCCGACCGCGGTTCTGAAGAACGCGATCGATCTCGGCGAATTCATTCAGAAGCCGGTCGGTTTCGTCGGTTACGGCGGCGTCGGCGGCGCACGTGCGGTCGAGCAACTTCGCCTGATCTTCGTCGAAATGAGCGCAGCGTCCGTCAAGACGGCCGTCCACATCGCGTTCAGCGAATATCTTGCGGTTCTCAAGGAAGGCAAGAGCCTCGGTGATTACGCCCATCTCAATGAGGCCGCCAAGAACATGCTCGACCAGCTCACCTGGTGGGGCAATGCGCTGAAGGCCGCGCGCGCCGTCGTTACGGCCTCCTGATTGCAGCGAGCAATGCCGGGATGTTCGCATCCCGGCACCAGAGCCTTTCCCGGTTGGGTTGCAGCATTCTGCCGGCGCAAAGATGCCCGGCCCACCGGCCGCACTGCTTCGCTATGCGAAGCAATGGGTGCGTCCGGCGATTCTAAGGTCTTGCAGATTTGCCAAGCAAATCTGCGGGAGGGTTGGCTGAAACGGGCCGGCTGATCGACCGGCCGGCTTGGCCGTAGAACTGGGCTACGACGCGCGCCGGCCGGTCGACCATCCGACTCCGTTTGAGCCAACAGA
>JGI25151J46595_10001412_pt1 | contig 16428 bp, 19 predicted proteins | sample AraplaMF_Col_mLB_FD_46595 | JGI IMG/M metagenome (IMG submission 46595) | reverse complement strand
GGCGCGTATTGCATCAGCCAGTCGCCCGGCTTGCCGGTCAGCACATCGCCGCCGGCCGAGCGCTCCAGCGCGAACGCGACCGGCATTTCCTTGACCAGCACCGGCACCGGCTTGTTGCGATACGGGCCGGCCTCGCCGTGCGCGTTCGGCCCCACGGCCACATAGCGCGCGTCGAAACGCCCGCGCGACACCACCCAGCGGTCGCCGGTGGCGCCGGTCACGATGGCATCCGCGCGCTGATAGCGGTTCGGCCCCTCGCGGCTGATCAATTCACCGGGCTCGGCGGCAAACGCTACCTGCACGGTCTCGTCCTTCACGTACCAGCGCGCGGCGGGATCGTCGCGCAGGTCGATGTCTTTCAGGGTTTCCATGTCGAATCCAATGCCGTGTCAGCCCAGCTGGCGCGGGGCGAAGCCGTGGTTGAGCGGGCCGTTGCCGGCGCCGAGGCGCAACGCGGCGCCAGCCGCGATGGCCCGGGCCACATAGTCCAGCGCGATACCCACGGCGTCGGGCAGCGTGTCGCCGCGCGCCAGCTGCGACGCGATGGCCGCCGCCAGCGTGCAGCCGGTGCCGTGCAGGTTGGGGGTGTCGATGCGTGGATGCGTGTAGATGCGCGTGGTGCCGTCGGCCAGCATCAGCAGGTCGTCCAGGCCGGTGGCGTCGGGGCCATCGTCCTCCAGGTGGCCGCCCTTGAGCAGCACGGCCCGGCAGCCCAGGGCCAGCAGGTCGGCGGCGGCGGTTTCCATTTCGGCGCGGCGCGCGATGCGGCGCCCGAGCAGGTACGAGGCTTCCGGCAGGTTCGGCGTGACCAGGATGGCGCGCGGAAACAGCCGCTTCACCATGGCCTGGCTGGTGGCGTCGTCGGACAGCGTGGCGCCCGACGTCGAGATCATGACCGGGTCGACCACGAGCTTGCGGATGCCGTGCCGGTCCACCGCGTCGGCCACGGCCTCGACGATGGCCGCCGTGCCGAGCATGCCGGTCTTGGCGGCATCCACGCCGATGTCACTGGCCACGGCATCGATCTGCGCGGCCACCATGTCGGCCGGAATGGCGTGTACCCCGGTCACGCCCAGCGTGTTCTGGGCCGTGATGGCCGTGATCGCGCTCATGCCGAAGCAGCCAAGCGCGGCAAATGTCTTCAGATCCGCCTGGATGCCGGCGCCGCCGCCGGAGTCGGAGCCGGCGATGGTCAGGGTGCGGGGTGGCGTGGGGAGCATGTGGAAGGCGGGAACGGGACGGGAACAGTCAGAAACAATTAAGCGGGAAAAAATCTGGCATTTCTGCCCGCTCGGCGCGAACAGGCACGCTACAATACCGCCACTCCGAGGAGCGTTGCAACGGATGCACTGCCATCCGCCAGGCTCGGAATGTCTCAACGGCGCTCGCTGTTCCGTGGTTCGCACGGGGCGCGAGTCGACCTGTCTGCCCGTCATGGCCTCACGTGAGGCATCCGTGACGCGGCCCTGGCCCCGGTTTTACGGGCCTTACCCGTCTCCCGTCCCGCGTATGCGCCACTCTTACATCGGAGTGAACATGAACGCTGTGACTGACCTGAAGCAAGACTACCTGATCGCCGACATCGGCCTGGCCGGCTGGGGCCGCAAGGAAATCGCGATCGCCGAGACCGAAATGCCCGGCCTGATGGCCATCCGCGACGAATTCGCCGCTGCGCAGCCGCTCAAGGGTGCCCGCATCGCCGGTTCGCTGCACATGACGATCCAGACCGCCGTGCTGATCGAGACGCTCAAGGCACTGGGCGCCGACGTGCGCTGGGCCTCGTGCAACATCTTCTCGACCCAGGACCACGCCGCCGCCGCCATCGCCGCATCGGGCACGCCGGTGTTCGCGTTCAAGGGCGAGTCGCTGAAGGAATACTGGGACTTCACGCACCGCATCTTCGACTGGGCCGACGGCGGCACGCCGAACATGATCCTGGACGACGGCGGCGACGCCACGCTGCTGCTGCACCTGGGCGCCCGCGCCGAGAAGGACGCTTCGCTGATCGCCAAGCCGACCAGCGAGGAAGAAACGTTCCTGTTCGCCGCGATCAAGGAAAAGCTGGCCACCGACGCGTCGTGGTACAGCCGTAACCTGGACGCCATCCGTGGCGTGACCGAGGAAACCACCACGGGCGTGCACCGCCTGTACCAGATGGCCCAGCGCGGCGAACTGAAGTTCCCGGCCATCAACGTGAACGACTCGGTGACCAAGAGCAAGTTCGACAACCTGTACGGCTGCCGCGAGTCGCTGGTGGACGGCATCAAGCGCGCCACCGACGTGATGATTGCCGGCAAGGTCGCCGTGTGGCCGGCTATGGTGACGTGGGCAAGGGCAGCGCCCAGGCCCTGCGTGCCCTGTCGGCCCAGGTGTGGGTCACGGAAATCGACCCGATCTGCGCCCTGCAGGCGGCCATGGAAGGCTACCGCGTGGTGACGATGGACTACGCCGCCGAGCACGGCGACATCTTCGTGACCTGCACCGGCAACTACCACGTGATCACGCATGACCACATGGCCAAGATGAAGGACCAGGCCATCGTCTGCAACATCGGCCACTTCGACAACGAGATCGACATCGCCTCGATCGAGAAGTACGAGTGGGACGAGATCAAGCCGCAGGTTGACCACGTGAAGTTCCCGGACGGCAAGAAGATCATCATCCTGGCCAAGGGCCGCCTGGTGAACCTGGGCTGTGCTACGGGCCACCCCTCGTACGTGATGAGCAGCTCCTTCGCCAACCAGACCATCGCCCAGATCGAACTGTGGCTGGAGCGCGACAGCGGCAAGTACCCGGTGGGCGTGTACACGCTGCCGAAGCACCTGGACGAGAAGGTGGCGCGCCTGCAGCTGAAGAAGCTGAACGCGCAACTGACCGAACTGACCGAGCAGCAGGCCGCCTACATCGGCGTGCAGAAGGAAGGCCCGTACAAGGCCGACCACTACCGCTACTGATCGGNCCCATCGTCACCGTTGCCTGACACCCCTNCCGCGTGCGCGGGAGCGGGCGCCGGGCAGGCGGGCGAGTGCAGGCTGCGCGGCGCGCCCCGGCATGCCGCGCGGCATCGATGCCATCCACACAAGAACAAGGAGTTTCAATGAGACTGTTGGCCGTCTGGATCATCAACGCCGCTTCGCTGTTTCTGGTGAGCTACCTGCTCAGCGGTATCGAACTTGGGGGCTTTGGCTCGGCGATGGTTGCCGCGCTGGTGCTGGGCCTGGTCAATACGCTGATCCGTCCGATCCTGGTCATCCTGACCCTGCCGGTCACGCTGCTGACGCTGGGCCTGTTCATCTTCATCATCAACGCGCTGCTGTTCCTGTTTGTCGGCAACCTGCTGCAGGGGTTTGTCGTGCAGGGGTTTGGCGCCGCGCTGCTGGGGTCGATTCTCTATAGCGTCATCTCCACGATCCTGGCGAGCGTGCTGCTCGGGGACCGTGACTGAAGCGCGACTGACTTCTTCCGGGGCGCCGTGCGCGGCGTGCCAATCATGACTGACCGCTACTACAGCTTCGAATTCTTCCCGCCCAAGACGGCGGAGGGCGCCGAGAAACTGCGCAACACGCGCGCGCAGCTGGCACCGCTGCAGCCGAAGTACATTTCGGTGACGTTCGGCGCCGGCGGCACCACGCAGCAGGGCACGCTGGACGCCGTGCTGGAAATCCAGCGCGAGGGCATCGACGCCGCGCCGCACCTGTCGTGCGTGGGCTCGTCGCGCGAGAGCATCCGCGCCATCCTGAAGACCTATCGCGATGCCGGCATCCGCCACATCGTGGCCCTGCGCGGCGACATGCCGTCGGGCATGGGCGAGATTGGCGAGTTCCGNTACGCCAACGAGCTGGTGGAGTTCATCCGCGCGGAGACGGGCGACTGGTTCCACATCGAGGTGGCCGCCTATCCCGAATACCACCCGCAGGCGCGCTCGCCGCGCCATGACCTGGATAACTTCGTGCGCAAGGTCAAGGCGGGCGCCAACTCGGCCATCACGCAGTACTTCTTCAACGCCGACGCGTACTTCCGCTTCGTCGACGACGTGCGCGCGATGGGCGTCGAGGTGCCGATCGTGCCCGGCATCATGCCGATCACCAACCATTCGCAACTGATGCGCTTCTCGGAAATGTGCGGCGCCGAAGTGCCGCGCTGGGTGGCAAAGCGGCTGGAGTCGTTTGGCGACGACAAGGAAGCGATTCGCGCGTTCGGCCTGGACGTGGTGACGGGGCTGTGCGAACGACTGCTCGACGCCGGCGTGCCGGGCCTGCACTTCTACACGCTGAACACGGCGGGCGCTACCAAGGCGATCTGGCAGCGCCTGAAGCTCTGAGGCTCCGAGCGCATGCCCGCCGCGCGCCGCCCGGACCCGTTCGTCGAGCATCTGCTNGAGCTGATGGCGCCGCTGGCGGCCAGCATCGGGCCGGTAGTGNCCAAGCGGATGTTCGGCGGGCACGGGCTGTTCTACGACGGCCTGATGTTCGCGCTGGTGAGCGGCGGCCAGTGCTACCTGAAGGCGGATGACGTCACGCGCCCACAGTTCGAGGCAGAAGGCAGCACGCCGTTCCGCTACCAGTCGGCGCGGCGCGAGGTGACGATGCGTCACTACCTGAGCCTGCCGCCGGCGTGCCTGGAAGCCCCGGCCGCCATGACGCCGTGGGCGCGCATGGCCGTGGAGGCCGCGCTGCGCCTGGGCAACGCGAAGTAGCAGCCGGCAAGCCGCCGCACACCAGCGCCGGCCCATATCTCTCGACCTCGCCGATGGTGGCATACTCGCCGCCATGGTCACCGCCACCTTCCGTTTCTACGAGGAACTGAACGACTTTCTGGCGCCATCGTCGCGCCGCCGGGACCTGTCGTGCCCTTGCGCGCGCGCGGCCACGGTCAAGCACATGATCGAGGCGCTGGGCGTGCCACATACCGAGGTGGAGGTAATCCTCGTCAACGGCGAATCGTCGCCGTTCGAGCGCGTGGTGGCAGACGGCGACCGCGTGGCCGTATATCCCAAGTTCGAGGCGCTCGACATCACGCCGCTGCTGCGCGTGCGCACCCGGCCGCTGCGCACGCCGCGCTTCGTGGCCGACGCCCACCTGGGCGGCCTGGCGCACCTGCTGCGCATGACCGGCTTCGACACGCTCTACGACAACCATTTCGAGGACAGCGAGATCGCGCGCATCGCCGCCGCCGAGCAGCGCATCGTGCTGACGCGCGACCGCGACTGCTCAAGCGGCGCGAGATCACGCACGGCTGCTACGTGCGCGCGATCAAATCGACGCTGCAGGCGCGCGAGATCTTCGCGCGGCTGGACCTGGCCGGCAGTGCGAAGCCCTTCTCGCTATGCCTGGCCTGCAACGTGCCCATGCACCGCATCGACCGTGCCGAGGCCGAGGGCCGCGTGCCCGACGGCGTGTTCGAACGCCAGACGCGCTTCGTCACGTGCCCGTGCTGCCGCCGGGTGTTCTGGGAAGGCTCGCACTGGAAGCGCATGCGCGAGCTGGTGGATGCGCTGACGCGCGGCCCCGGATCGTCGTCGCAGGGCAGCGCGCCAGGCTGAGGTGCCGTGCCTTAGTCGAAGCGATGCTCGACGAGCACCAGGCTTTCGTCGAGCCGGTCGTAGCGATGGGCGTAGCTGGCATCGAAGCGCACCACGCGCATCAACTCCGGCGCATACCAGATTGCAATCTTGTACGGCACCGACACGGGGGCGCCGCTCGCGCCCACACCGTAGAACGAACGCAACGCGATGCCGTCGTAGGCGATGCGGAATGCGCGCACCTCCTCGCCGCCCGGCATACGGAACGCGCTTTCGCCGGTCACGCGGCCGTTCATCACGGTGCGGGCATCGCTGCCAGCCGTCTTGTATGTATANCGCCAGGTCATGCCGACCCGCAGCTCGGCTGGCACCCAGCCATCGGGCGGGCTGACGCTTTCGAACTCGCCGCCGATCGGCGTGCCNATCTTCTGCGGNCGGCCATCGCGCGATTCCACGCGGCCGCCCTGGTTATAGATCACCTTGTCGCCGTCGATCCGGTCCACGCGATAGACCACGTCGCGCTTGAGCTTGGTCAGGCGGTCGGTCAGCTCGTAGCGCCAGGTCTCGCCCACGCGGGGCGATTCACCGGTTGCCGCCACCGGTGCGGTGGCTGGTGTGGTGGCGGGAGCGGCGGCCGTGGCGGCCACCGGCGCCGCACTTGGCTTGTAGTGGGCCAGCGCGCTGGTGCTGCGCGCCGGCGCCGTGGCAATCCATGCGGACGGCAGGGCGCTGGTCAGCGTTTCGCCCGGTGCGGTGCGCGTGAGCACGCCCATCAGACGCCCGCTGTCGTCGAACAGGCCGCCGCCGCTGACGCCAGCCACCGGCGGCACCGATGCCTGGATGCGGTCGAGTCCGCCGTCCGGGCCGGCGCGCAGGCCGGCGACGGTGCCCTGGTTCATCGACACCCGGCCTTCGTCGGTGGCAACGGCCGTGAAGACGCGCTGGCCGAANGCCGGCACCCCGGGCGCGACGGGCACCGCCGGNGCGTTGAAGTTGGCTACCTTGAGCAGGCAGATGTCGCGCTCGNCGTCGGGCGCTTCCAGCGTGGCGCCGTAGCTGACGTTGTCGCGCTGGATCATGACGGTCTTNGCGCCTTTCAGCACATGGCAGGCCGTGACCAGCTGGCCGGGGCCGGTGACCACGGCGGAGCCGGTGGCCAGCGGCACGCGCTGCGCGTTGAGCGTGGCCACGGTGTACACGCTGGGCGTGACGCGAGACAACATCTGGGCGGCGTCGAGCGCCAGGGCCGGCGCGGGCAAGAGCGAGTGCAGCACGAGCAGACCTGCGGTCGCTCCGAAAGTGGCTTGGCGCATTGGACAGTACGGGGGGACGAAGGGTGACGAAACAGGCGACGAAATAGGTGACGAAATAGGTGACGAAATAGGTGACGAAAAAGCGGAGCCAGGCATGCCGGGGCTTACCTGGCGGGCAGCAGGTCGCGCAGGTCGTCGAGCGTGGCGCAGCCCGATACCAGGGCGGCGGCCGCCATGGCCGCCAGTCCCCAACCCGTCATTTTCATTGTTCTGCCCTTGTCTTCTTTTTATGTTGCGGGAGCTTACATCACCACTTTGTCGGTCACCAGCCAGTCCATCGGCAGGTCGTGCATTTGTGCAACAAGCGGAATCTGGCAGGCGCTGAAGCCGATGCCGATGGCTACCGGGGTGGCGCCCTGCGCGGCCATGGCCGCCAGTGTGCGGTCGTAGAAGCCGCCGCCGTAGCCAAGCCGGAACTTATCGGCACTGAATCCGACACAGGGAATGAGCAGCGCGTCGGGCATCACGGCCTCGGTGCCATCGGGCACCGGAATGCCGAAGTGGCCGGCGCGCATCGTTGTGTCTGGGGACCAGAAATGGAAGTCGAGCGGGGCGCCGGGGCGGCTGACCACGGGCAGCGCGGCCACGCGGCCGGGCATGCCGGCCAGCCAGCGCGTGACCACGCCGCGCGCGTCGAACTCTTCCTGGATCGGCCANTAGAAGCCCAGCCGCTGCACGCCCAGGCGCTCCAGCANCGGCGCGAGCGCCGCGTCGATGGCGGCATCGGCGGCGGCGCGGTCGGGCAGCGCGGCGCGCAGGGCAAGCAGTTGCCGCCGCAGCGCGCGACGCTCGTCGAGTGCGGCGAATTGGCGGGCGTCAGGGCCGTTGTCCGGGGCTTGGGAAGGGGGCATGGCGTGCAATAATGGCCGGCGACCAGACAATCAGAGACAAACAGATCTTGCGTGCCCGTCCTGCCGATGGGCACGTGCGACCACTTTAGGGATACCGAAGAATGCCGAAGGGAGTATATCTGCGCCGCGCAGGCCGCATCGCCTGGCTTGCGTTCGCAGGCGCCGTGCTGGCCACGCCGGCCTACGCGCAGAAGAAGCCGGCGCCGTCGCGCCCGGCGCCGCAGCAACCGGCCGCGGCCGCCACCATCCCGTCCAATCCGGACGATGCCTTCGTCGCGCTGCGCGAAGCCGCGCGCAAGAACGACGCCGACCGCGCCGCCGCCATCTCGGCCACGCTGGTCGACTACCCGATTCCGTCGTACGTCGAGTATTTCCGCATCAAGCCGCAGATGTTCGACAGCGGCGGCCAGGCGCGCATCGACGCGCCCGACGCCGAAGTGGCGGCCTTCCTGCAGCGCTACCAGGGCGAAGCCATTGCCGACCGCATGCGCAATGACTGGCTGCTGGTGCTGGGCAAGAAGCGCGACTGGGCCAACTTCGACATCCAGTATCCGCAGTTCGTGCTGAAGGACGACACGCAGGTGGAGTGCTACGCGCTGCTGTCGAAGGCGCTCAAGGGCCAGAACGTGGCGGCCGAGGCACGCGCCACGCTGGNGGATCCGCGCTACTACGGCGATGGCTGCGTGGACCTGGTGGGCTACCTGGCCCAGAGCCAGCAGATCCAGCGCAGCGACGTGGCGTTCCAGGCACGCCAGGCGCTGGAGCAGAACTACACGACGCTGGCCGCCAAGATCGCCGCCACCGTGCCCGACGCCCGCGTCGACAGCGACGCGCTGGCCACCGTGGTCAAGATGGCCCGCAACGACCCATCGCAGGCCTCGGCCTACCTGGGCACGATNGTCGGCAACCTGTCGCGCGACGAGCAGGGCGCCGCGTGGGGCGTGATCGGCCAGTTCGCGGCCAAGAAGCTGCTGCCNGAAGCGGCCGGCTACTACCGCCGCCAGATGGATCTCGGTGGCAATCAGTGGCTGTCAGACGAATCGCAGGAATGGCGCGTGCGCGCCGCGTTGCGCCAGGGCGACTGGAAGCAGGTGCGCCAGTCGATCGAACTGATGCGGCCGGAACTGCGCGCCAAGGATCCGGCGTGGACGTACTGGTTTGCCCGCGCGCTCAAGGCCGATGGCCGCACGACCGATGCGCAGGCCCAGTTCCAGTCGATTGCCGGCCAGTTCAATTTCTACGGCCAGCTGGCCAGCGAGGAGCTGGGCAACCGCATCGTGGTGCCGGCCCGCACGCCGGTCAGCGATGCCGAGGCGATGGCCATGCGCACGCGCCCGGGCTTCGTCCGCGCGCAGAAGTTCTATGACCTGAACCTGCGCTTCGAAGGCAACCGCGAGTGGAACTGGGAGCTGCGCGGCATGACCGACCGCGAGCTGATCGCCGCGGCCGAATACGCGCGCAAGATCGAACTGCTCGACCGCACCGTCAACACGTCGGACCGTACGAAGGCCGAACACGATTTCGCGCAGCGTTTTCCGATGCCGTATCGCGACATCATGCAGCGGAACACCGACGCGGTGGGCCTGGACATGGCGTGGGCCTACGGCCTGATCCGCCAGGAATCGCGCTTCATCATGAACGCGCGGTCGTCGGCCGGGGCGCACGGGCTGATGCAGGTCATGCCGGCCACGGCGAAGTACGTGGCAAAGAAGATCGGCATGGCGGACTTCTCGCCGTCGATGATGAGCGACCCCAATATCAACATCGTGCTCGGTACAAATTACATGAGCATGGTGCTGACGGACCTCGACAGTTCCTGGACGCTGGCCTCGGCAGGCTACAACGCAGGCCCGGGACGCCCCAAATCGTGGCGTTCCAGCCTGTCGCGGCCGGTGGAAGGCGCGATCTTTGCAGAGACGATCCCGTTCACGGAGACGCGGACGTACGTGAAGAATGTGCTTTCCAACGCCACGTACTATGCTGCATTGATGAGTGGCCGTCCCCAGTCGCTGAAAGACCGGCTGGGTGTGGTCGCGCCGTCTTCGGTCACGACGACCAGCCTGCCCTGATACGCCAGGCCGCTGCACCGGCCGCTCCGCTCGCGGGGCGGCGGGCTTCGTGATCGCGGACGCGCACGCGTCTTGCGACAAGTAACGGAGCCCACCCATGAAGACAAGCAACGTCCTGGTCATCGGGGGCGCCGGTTTCATCGGCAGCCACCTCGTATCCCGCCTTGCCGGCGCGGCGTCCGCGTCTGGCGCGCCGCTAGATCCGGCCTCCAATCCCGATAGTCCCATCGCCCCCGACCGCATCGTGGTGGGCGCGCGCAGCGTCGAGCACGCGCAGCACCTGCTGCTGCTGCCNCGCGTGGAAGTGGTGGAGCTGGGCCTGGCCGANGCGGCGTCGCTGGACGACGCCATTGGTCCGCTCGGCGTCGACGGCATCGTCGTCAACCTGGTGGGCGTGCTGCACGGCGACCGGGGCGACCGGGGCGAGCCCTACGGCCCCCAGTTCGCCGCCGCGCACGTGGACGTGCCGCGCCAGATCGTCGAAGCCTGCCATCGCACCGGCGTTCGCCGCCTGATCCATATGAGCGCGCTGGGCGCGGACCCGCAGGGGCCGTCGATGTACCTGCGCAGCAAGGGCGAGGGCGAGCGCATCGTGCGCGAAAGCGGGCTNGACTGGACCCTGTTCCGACCGTCGGTGGTGTTCGGCCCCGACGACCACTTCCTGAACCTGTTCGCCCAGTTGCAGCAGATGGCGCCCGTGGTGCCGCTGGCCTGTGCCCACGCGCGCTTCCAGCCCGTGTTCGTGATGGACGTGGTGCAGGCGTTCGTCAGCGCCATGGCCAACGGCGCCACGGTTGGCCAGACGTACGAGCTGGGCGGCCCGCAGGTGTACACGCTGGAGGAGCTGGTGAAGTTTGCCGGACGTGCGTCGGGCCATCCGCGCCCGGTGATCGCACTGCCCGACGCGCTGGCGCGCATGCAGGCGGCGGTGCTCGAGCACATGCCGGGCGGCACCGTGCTGTCGCGCGACAACCTCGACTCGATGCGGCTGGACAACGTCCTCGGCCAGCCCATGGCAGCCGAACTGGGCGTGCGTCCGATGAGCCTGGAGGTGGTGATGACCGACGTGCTGGCGGGCCGCAGCCGCGACACGTTCCTACAGTCGATGCGCGGCAGCGTGCACCGCTAGGCCACCGGGCGTGCCGCCGTCCGGCACGCGCCGCCGATGTGACCGGCATTCACAGGCTTGCGAGCGCATTTCATTTGGAGGGCCCGCGCCGGCTCGCTAGAATGTCTGGTTCCGGGCGCCCGGCCGGTGGCCGCCGCGCGCGTCGTTTCCCATGTCCGCCCCCAAGGAATTCACGATGAAGCTCGTCATCGGCAACAAGAACTATTCGTCCTGGTCGCTGCGCCCGTGGCTGCTGTTGCGCCACGCCGGCATCGCATTCGAGGAAGTTTCGCTGCGCCTGTTCACGAAGGAGTTCAATGGCGAGATCGCGCGCTACTCGCCCGCCGGCAAGGTGCCCGCGCTGGTCGATGGCGACGTGACCGTGTGGGATTCGCTGGCCATCTCCGAATACGTGGCCGAGCGCTTCCCCGAGAAGAAGCTGTGGCCGGCCGATGTGGCCGCGCGTGCCACGGCGCGCGCCGTCTGCGCCGAGATGCATTCCGGCTTCGGCAACCTGCGCAGCCAGATGCCGATGAACGCCACGGCTGTGCTGCCGGGCCTGGGATGGAACGTGGCCGTCCAGCAGGACGTCGACCGCATCGCCGCGATCTGGTCGGGGCTGCGGGCGCAATACGGTGCCAAAGGGCCGTTCCTGTTGGCGAATTCACGATTGCCGACGCGTTCTACGCGCCGGTGGTCAGCCGCTTTGCCACGTACGGCGTGCATCTGCCCGACGACGCCAAGGCCTACGCCGACTTCATCCTGACGTTGCCGGCCATGCAGGAGTGGGTGGCCGGCGCGCGCGAGGAACGTGACTTCGTGCCCGCCGACGAGCCGTACCGCACGCGGCCCGACCGGCCCGACGCCATCATCGTCACGGGATGATCATGCAGGTCTATGCCGTCGGCGGTGCCATCCGCGACCAGTTGCTCGGCAAGCCAAGCCAGGACCGCGACTACGTGGTGGTGGGCGCCACGCCGGCCGAGATGGAGGCGGCCGGCTACAAGCCGGTGGGCAAGGATTTTCCGGTGTTCCTGCATCCGAAAACCAAGGCCGAATACGCGCTGGCGCGCACCGAGCGCAAGACGGCGGTGGGCTACAAGGGGTTTGCGTTCTACACCGGGCCCGATGTCACGCTCGAAGACGATCTGGTTCGGCGCGACCTGACCATCAACGCGATGGCGCAGGCCGTGGACGCGCACGACAACCTCGTCGGCCCGATCATCGACCCGTACAACGGCCGGCAGGACCTGCAGGCGCGGCTGTTCCGCCATGTGTCCGACGCGTTTGCCGAAGACCCGGTGCGGATTCTGCGCGCGGCGCGGTTCGCGGCGCGGTTCCACGATTTCACCGTGGCGCCCGAGACCATGGCGCTGATGCGCAGGATGGTGGAGCTGGGCGAGGTCGATGCGCTGGTGCCCGAGCGCGTCTGGCAGGAGCTGGCGCGCGGGCTGATGGAAGCGCGGCCGTCGCGCATGTTCGAGGTGCTGCGTGAGTGCGGCGCGCTGGCGCGGCTGCTGCCGGAGCTCGACCGCCTGTGGGGCGTGCCGCAGCGCGCCGACTACCACCCCGAGGTGGATACCGGCGTGCACGTGATGATGGTGGTGGACTACGCCGCCCGCTGCGGCTATTCGCTGCCCGTGCGGTTCGCGGCGCTCACGCACGACCTGGGCAAGGGCACCACGCCCGAGGACGTGCTGCCGCGCCATATCGGCCACGAACAGCGCAGCGTGGACTTGCTGGAAGCGGTGTGCAAGCGCCTGCGCGTGCCCAACGATTGCCGCGAACTGGCCGTGCTGGTGGCGCGCGAACACGGCAACATCCATCGCTCGACCGAATTCGGCGCGGCGGCCCTGACGCGGCTGGTGGAGCGCTGCGACGCGCTGCGCAAGCCGGACCGCTTCGCCGAGGCGCTCAAGGCCTGCGAGGCCGACGCCCGTGGCCGGCTCGGCTTCGAGGACCGCGACTATCCGCAAACCGCACGATTGCTGGCGGCGCGAGATGCCGCGGCGGCGGTGGACGCCGGCGCGGTGGCGAAGGCCTGCGGCGACCGCGTGGACCTGATNCGCGAGAGCGTCCACAANGCCCGCGTGGCGGCGGTGGCGCAGGTNTTTGGCGCGTCGGAATAGGTGGGCTTGCCCTCTCCCCCGGCCCCTCTCCCGCAAGCGGGAGAGGGGAGCAAAAAACCGAGGGTGTAGCAAATGCTAAGAGCAGTCCCCTCTCCCGCGTGCGGGAGAGGGTTAGGGAGAGGGCAGCCGTATCGTNTCCCGCAGCGGCCTCTCGCCCCCTACAACAGCTTCCCAATCACCAGCGCCGCCAGCGACAGCAGGATGGTCGACGCAAACGGCAGNACGTATTCGCGTCCGAACAGCCGGAAGCGCACGTCGCCGGGCAGGCGTCCGAGCCCTATCTTCTGCAGCCATGGCAGCGTGGCCGACAGCACGATCACGCAGAAGAAGATGGTGAAGGTCCAGCGGATCATGGTCGGGCGTGATCAGAGCGCATAGCCGCGGTCGCCGCGCGCGAAGCCGGCGAGCGGCAGCGCATCGTCCAGGCCACGGATCAGCGCGATGACCTTGAACAGTTCGCCCATCTCGGCCTCGCTGAGCAGCTTCTGCACGGCATTGGCCTGCGGCAGGAAGCTGCACGCATCGGACGGATCGAGCGACAGCATCAGCTCGGTGATGCCGGCATTCATCAGGAATCGCGCCTGCGACGCAAAGCCCGCCACGTCCAGGCCCGCTTCCACGCCTGCGGCGGCAATGCCGCTGAAGTTCACGTGGGCGGTGATGTCCTGCAGGCCCGGATACAGGAACGGATCAGGGTGCGAATGGTGGCGGTAGTGGCACATCAGCGTGCCGCCGGCGCGCTGCGGATGGTAGTACTCCGATGCCGGAAAGCCGTAGTCGATGAAGAAGGCCGCGCCGCGCTTCAGCATGGCGCCCACCGCGCGCGTGAAGCCCTCCGCTTCGGCGTGGGTCTCGGTGACCACGTCGTGGTCGCCGGGGAAATCCCGCAGCGTCGCCGTCACGGCGGCGTCATCGAGCGGGCGATCCTCGAACGCAAACGCGCCGTTGCGGACGGTGACGCCGCGTTCGTGCCAGCGGCCGCCGGTACGCGCGAACAGCTGCACCGGCATCGCATCGAGCACCTCGTTGCCCACCACCACGCCTTCGAATGCGTCCGGCAGGGCATCGAGCCACGTCACGCGGCTGGCCAGGTGCGGCGCCCTCTCGGCGATGGTGTCGCGCTGGCGGGTACGCAGCTCGCCTGACAGCTCGACGATGGCGTAGCTGTCGGGCAGCGCGCCCTCGGCTTCCAGCGCCAGCAGCAGGTCGGCCGCCAGCCGGCCGGTGCCGGCGCCGAATTCCATCATGCGCGGCAGATCCAGGCCAATCAGCGGGGCGAACTGGCGGGCCAGCGTGCGGGCGAAGAACGGGGTCAGCTCGGGGGCGGTGATGAAGTCACTGCCGTCGTCGACGCCACGGCCGAACTTGGCGGCGCCGCCGCTGTAATAGCCCAGGCGCGGGGCGTAGAGCGCGAGCGACATGTAGCGATCGAAGCCGATCCACCCGCCGGCGGCCGCGATGGCGTTGCCGATGACAGTGGAAAGGGCCGTCGAGGCGTCAAGCGCATCCGCGGAGGGAAGGGGTAGACTAGCGACTTTCTGCATACCGCGAATTGTAGCAATGCCAGATTCAAAGACTGAGGGCGCTTCGAACGGTGCCAACTCCCGGGGCGTGGCGCTGGTAACCGGCGGCGCGCGCCGCCTGGGCCGCGCCATCGCGCTCGAACTTGCCGCGCAAGGCTGGGACGTGGCCGTCCACTGCAACCGCTCGCGCGACGAGGCCGAGGCTTTGGCCGAACAGATTCGCCAGCTGGGCCGCCGCGCCGCCGTGCTGCAGGCAGACCTTTCCGACGAGGCCGCTACCGGCAAGCTGGTGGCCGCCTGCGTGGCCGCGCTGGCTGCGCCCACCTGCCTGGTCAACAACGCCTCGCTGTTCCAGTACGACGTGGCCACGAGCTTTTCGTACGGCTCGCTCGACACCCATATGCGCACCAACGTGGCGGCGCCGCTGCTGCTGGCCCGTGAGATGCACAAGGCGCTTGGCGCCGATGGCAACGAGACCGAGCAGCGTGGCGTGGTGATCAACCTGCTCGACCAGAAGCTCAACAACCTCAATCCCGATTTCCTGTCGTACACGCTGTCGAAGGCCGCGCTGCAGACCGCCACGGTGCAGCTGGCCCAGGCGCTGGCGCCGCGCCTGCGCGTGGTGGGCGTGGCCCCGGGCATCACGCTGGTCTCCGGCGACCAGTCCGACCCGGGCTTCGTGCGCGCCCATGGCATGACGCCGCTGGGCAAGTCCAGCACGCCCGACGACATCGCCCAAGCGGTGGCCTACCTGGCCGGCGCCCGCGCCGTGACCGGCACCACGCTGTACGTCGACGGGGGCCAGCACCTGATGCCGCTGGCCCGCGACGTGATGTTCCTGACCGAATGAAGCCGTATCTCGTACCTTGATTGACCCTGCCATGACCTTTGCCGCCCTTTCCCATCCCAGCCTGCAAGACTGCCGCCGCATGTTCCTGCGCAACTATGAAGTGCAGATCAACATCGGCGTGCACGAATTCGAGAAGAAGGGCGAGCAGCGCGTGCTGGTGAACATCGACCTGTTCGTGTCGCTGGCCGAGACCACGCCGCAGGCCGACCGGCTCGAAGAAGTGGTGGACTACGACTTCATGCGCAATACGGTGGCCGCCCGCATGGCCCAGGGCCATATCCACCTGCAGGAAACGCTGTGCGACGACGTGGCGCGCGCGATGCTGCAGCACCCGAAGGTGCGCGCCGTGCGGGTGTCGACAGAGAAGCCGGACGTCTACCCGGACTGCGACTCGGTTGGCGTAGAGGTGTTCCACATCAAGCAGGGCTGAGACGCCGGCGGGCGGGTGAGGGGTCCAGTACAATATCGCCCCGTCAATTCCGGCTTTTCTTTCGGGCATCTCGCTTGCGCGACGGCCATTCTTCAGCGCCGCGCCCGTTACAGGTACGTCTCATGAGTCACTCGGCTAACTTCTATCGCCTTGAAACCCGTCTGCAATCGCTGACGGGCAAGGCCATCGGCGACTTCGGCATGATCGAGGACGGCGACACCGTCATGGTCTGCATGAGCGGCGGCAAGGACTCGTACACCATGCTGTCGGTGCTGATGGCCCTGCAGAAGCGGGCGCCGATTCAGTTCAAGCTGATTGCGATGAACCTGGACCAGAAGCAACCCGGGTTCCCCGAGCACATCCTGCCCGAGTTCCTGAAGGCACAGGGCGTGGAATATGTGATCGTTGAGGCAGACACCTACTCGATCGTCAAGGAGAAGGTGCCCGAGGGCAAGACCACGTGCTCGCTGTGCTCGCGCCTGCGCCGTGGCGTGATCTACCGCACGGCCAAGGAGCTGGGCGCCAACAAGATTGCGCTGGGCCACCACCGCGACGACATCGTCAACACGTTCTTCCTGAACATGTTCTTCGGCGGCAAGATGAAGGCGATGCCGCCGAAGCTGGCCACCGACGA
>JGI25151J46595_10001374_pt1 | contig 16817 bp, 14 predicted proteins | sample AraplaMF_Col_mLB_FD_46595 | JGI IMG/M metagenome (IMG submission 46595) | reverse complement strand
TTGATGAGACTATATGTACATGGACAAATCAATTTTTCTCAATACTTCAGCATAGTTTAGACGTTTATGTTGAAAATTATGTTTGTATCACAATTGAATGTAACGCGGAGAATGCTCGTTTCTTTTTTGATTTTCGTGGCAAGCTAATGAATGTAGAAGAACTACAAACGTGGCTTACAAACCAAAACAATAAATGGTGTTCCATTTCTTATACAGTACGAGATGATGAGGTCTCGGTTATATTACAACCAATCGAAAAAAGTGTGGTGAAATAATGTTTGTAGATCAGGTCAAGATATATGTAAAAGGCGGCGACGGTGGNAACGGAATGGTTGCGTATCGTCGTGAGAAGTATGTTCCGAAGGGTGGCCCAGCAGGTGGCGATGGCGGTAAAGGTGCAGANGTTGTTTTCGTTGTTGACGAAGGCTTNCGTACATTAATGGANTTCCGTTACCAACGTCATTTCAAAGCTGATCGNGGTCAACACGGGATGAGCAAAGGTCAACATGGNCGTAAAGCTGACGATTTAATCGTAAANGTTCCACCNGGAACAGTTGTAAAAGATGAAAAAACGGGTCAAATTCTTGCGGATTTAGTAACGCATGAGCAGTCGGCAGTTATCGCAAGAGGCGGNCGTGGTGGCCGTGGTAACTCACGCTTTGCCACTCCAACGAACCCAGCGCCAGAAATCGCTGAGAACGGGGAACCAGGTCAAGANCGTGATGTAATCTTAGAATTAAAAGTATTAGCGGATGTTGGACTTGTTGGATTCCCAAGNGTAGGTAAATCAACATTATTATCCGTTGTATCATCAGCACGTCCGAAAATTGCAGAATATCACTTTACAACAATCGTTCCAAACCTTGGTGTTGTTGAAACTGGTGATAACCGCAGCTTCGTTATGGCTGACCTTCCTGGATTAATCGAAGGAGCACATGCGGGCGTTGGACTTGGACACCAATTCTTACGTCATATCGAACGTACACGTGTTATCGTGCATGTTATTGATATGTCTGGTTTAGAAGGCCGTGATCCATATGAGGATTATGTTACAATCAATGCTGAATTAAAAGAGTACAATCTGCGTTTAACAGAGCGTCCACAAGTTGTTGTTGCAAACAAAATGGATATGCCAGATGCAGAGGAAAACTTACAAGCATTTAAAGAGAAAGTAGGAGACGAAGTTCAAATCTTCCCAATCTCTGCCGTAACAAAACAAGGTGTTCGTGATCTATTATTTGAAGTAGCAAACTTAGTGGAAACAACACCAGAATTCCCAGTACATGATGTTGTAGACGAATCTGAAGCGAGTGTAATGTACAAATTTGAATCTGAAGGATCTAAGTTTGAAATTACACGCGAAAGTGACGGTACATTTGTCATTTCTGGTTATGATATTGAGAAAACATTCAAGATGACAGACTTCTCACGTGATGAATCTGTACGTCGTTTCGCTCGTCAAATGCGCGGAATGGGTATTGATGAAGCTCTTCGTGCACGCGGTGCAAAAGATGGTGACATTGTAAAAATTCTTGAATATCAATTCGAATTTATCGATTAAGACTGCCAAAATACGGCAGTCTTTTTTATAATCGAGAAAGGAGTGTAAATAAAGCGATAGAAATACAGATTGGAAAACCGATAGAAAGCTTAATTTTTAGGTGGGAGAGAGGATCTGGTCGAGCGTAGAAACGGTCAGATCCTTTTTGAGCCCCATGCTATGTGAGAACAGAGGGAGAAAAAGAGTGGGGATTTCCTCTTGTTTTCAAGGCCGCAATTTGTATGTTAGAAGTCAAAGCGATAGAAATACAGATTGAAAAACCGTTAGAAAGCCTAATCTTTAGGTGGGAGAGAGGATCTGGTCGAGCGTAGAAACGGTCAGATCCTTTTTCTGCCCCATGCCAAGTTAAAACAAAAGGAGAAAGCAAGTAGAGGTCATCTTTTGTTTTTCATAGCCATGACTTATACGTTGGAAAATCAAAATAGATATTCATTTTTAAATTCAGAAGAATGAAAGAAATAGTCACTCCGTAGTAAGAAACAAGGGAGAGGGAGTATATGTATAAAATATTAATTGTAGAAGATGACGAAAAGATTGCTGGGATATTAGAAGAACATTTAGAGAAGTATGGCTATCAATCATTTCGAGTGGCAGATTTACGCCATATAAAAGATGAATTTGTGAAAGTGAATCCACATTTAGTTTTACTCGATATTAATCTCCCGTACTTTGATGGTTTTTACTGGTGTCGTCAAATTCGAACTGTATCTAATGCACCAATCATTTTTGTCTCTGCACGAACCGGAGAAATGGATCAGGTCATGGCAATTGAAAACGGTGGTGACGATTATATTGCAAAGCCATTCCATTTAGATATTGTTATGGCGAAAGTAAAAAGCGCCTTGCGTCGTGGATACGGTGAGTATGCTTCATCGGCAGAAAGCGATTGCTTTGGTGTGAGGGGATTGCTGCTATTTCCATCACAACATACAGTTGAGTGGCAAGGGAAACAAATAGAGCTCACAAAAAATGAATTTTATTTATTAGAGTGTTTAATGAAGCAGGCAAATCAATATGTAACGCGTGAGGAGCTCTTAGAGGCATTATGGGATGAACTAGCATTCGTTGATGATAATACATTAACAGTGAACGTAAAGCGTGTCCGAAAGAAGCTAGAGGAGCTTGGGATTGTAAATGCAATCGTAACAAAGCGGGGATACGGTTACGCACTTCTTACAGAGTGGGGAGATGGGCATGAAGCTTAAGGGTTACCTCATTGATCGTTTTCCTTTAATTGTTTCATATATTGTGAGCCTTTGCTTATTTGGACTTGTATTACAACTACAAGGACTTTTAGAGAAACGATCGATACAGTGGAGTACATGGTTGTANGGCCTTTTACTAGCGACTATCGTATTTATTATATACCTGATTTATGATTATCGAAAACGCAGCGTGTTTTTAAACAGAATCGAACAATACATTGCTGGAGGACATACGTTACATGACTCTTTATTAATTGATGCTTCCTATACGGCTGAACAAGAAATGATTGTAGAAGCATTCATTTTGCTTAGACAGCAATATATGAATGAGGTTCACCAGCAGCATGCGAAAGATCAACAGCAAATGATCTTTATGAACCAATGGATTCACCAAATGAAAACACCAGTTTCAGTGATTGAATTACTGTTGCAGAAATTTGGTAAAGCGCATCGCGAAGCAAGAGAAACGGTTGAAAGTATTCGTGAAGAAAATAATCGTATTTTACATGGTTTAGATTTAGCGTTACATATGGCAAGGTTAGAACAGTTTGCAAAAGATTACAAAGTGGAGGTAGTAAATGTACTAGAGGTTGTTCGAGAGGTTATTAACCAAAATCGAAAATCTTTCATTCAATCTTCTGTATATCCGAAAGTAATGTTTGAAGAAGAAACGTGTACGATCGCTTCCGATCGAAAATGGATTAGTATTGCAATCAATCAAATTGTTATGAATGCAATTAAATACACAAAAATCTCGCAAGTGGATAAGAAAGAAATTCAGTTTCAAATAGAGGAGAAGGAACAGACAGTTTTATTACATATTTGTGATACTGGAATTGGTATTCCAAAGCAAGACATCAAACGAGTTTTTGAACCATTCTTTACAGGAACAAATGGAAGAAAAACAAGAGAAGCAACAGGAATGGGATTATATATTACAAAGGAAATTTGTGATAATCTTCATCACGGAATTTACGTGCAATCAACCGAAGGAGAAAGTACAACATTTACATTCCAATTTGCAAAAGATGAAGAATATCATGCATTGATGAGAAAAATGACAAAATTGTAAGATAACAAACGGTTTTGTAAGGAAAATCACTCGTTTCTTTTTCTTATTTTTCTTATAGTAAATGTAAGAAGAAAGCACATAGGGGGATTTAGAAATGAGTGTTCTTGAAGTAAAAGGTTTAACGAAGGTGTATCAATCAAAAGGATCAGTGGCAACGACTGCTTTACACGATATAAATTTTAAAATTGAAGAAGGCGAATTTGTAGGTATTATGGGTCCTTCAGGAAGTGGGAAAACAACACTTCTAAATTTATTAGCAACAATTGATAAGCAAACTTCAGGCCATGTTTATGTGAATGGTGAAGAGATTAGTCAAATGCGTGCTACAAAACTAGCGGAATTTCGCCGTACACATTTAGGGTTCATCTTCCAAGACTTTAACTTACTTGATACGTTATCGATTAAAGAAAATATTATTTTGCCATTAGTTATGGCGAAGCGCCCTGTAAAAGAAATTGATACGAAAGTACTTGAAATTGCGAAGTTTTTAAATATCGAAGGAATTTTGAATAAAAAAGTATATGAAGTATCGGGTGGACAACAACAACGTGCGGCAGCTGCACGAGCAATTATTCATGAACCGACATTAATTTTAGCAGATGAGCCAACTGGGAATTTAGATTCTAAGTCTGCGAAATCTTTAATGGGCGCACTGCAAGATTTACATGAACAGAAAAAAGTAACAATTGCCATGGTAACACATGATCCAGTAGCAGCTAGTTATTGCGAACGTATTCTCTTTATACGCGATGGAGAAATTTTCTCNGAAATTCATAAAGGAAAAACAAAGCAAGCCTTTTTCCAAGAAATTTTAGATGTACTTGCGATGNTAGGGGGGGAATATCATGAACTTTCGCCAGCTCGCGCTTAATAATGTAAAAGGAAATTGGCGTAATTATAAAGCTTTTCTTATTAGTAGTTGTTTATCAATCTTAGTATTTTTCATGTACGCTTCCTTCATTTATCATCCAGATGTAGTGAGCGGAAACATTAGCATGAAGACGATGGTTACAAAAGGGCTAGAATCAATGAACTATATCATTGTCANCTTTTCAGCACTATTTATTTTATATGCTAACTCAACGTTTTTACGAGCGAGAAAAAAGGAGTTTGGTTTATTAACATTAATAGGTGGAACAAAAGCGCAGCTTGGTCGTATGATTATACTAGAGCAAATGATTTTAGGTGTAATCGCAATTGTAGTAGGGATCGCTCTTGGTATGCTTTGTTCAAAGCTCTTCTTTCAAGCTTTAAGTGTATTACTTGGTGTAGATAAAACACTTCCACTTGTATGGAATGGAAAAGCAGTTCTGATTACAGCTAGTGTATACTTCGTTCTCTTTTTCATCCTATCANTATTCGGTCTTTGGACGGTCGGTCGTTTGCAAATTATTGATTTATTAAGAGAAGCAAGAAAACAAAAAGTAGAGCCTTTCGCATTTACATGGCTATGTGTAGTCGGGATATTATGTATTATTGTCGCGTATGTACTTTGTTTCCAAGTTACGCTTATGAATTTCGTTATGCTATTTTTACCGATTGTAGGACTGACAATTGGAGGAACGTACTTACTATTTACNCAAGGTAGCACTGTTGTATTAAAGGTGTTACAAAAACGAAAAAAATCTTTTTATACATATCCCAATATGTTTGTACTTAGTAATCTNATTTATAAAATGAAAGATAATGCTCGTTTTCTCTTTGTTATATCCATTATTACAGCTGTTGTTTCTTCCGCGGTTGGTACACTGTATGTATTCTTTGAAGATATGAGTTATAAAACAGTAGCTAGTACGCCGCATGCTATTTCATATGAGGAAAAGGGAGTAAATACACATAACATCATTAGTGAAGAGAAAATGCAAGAGTTATTGAAAAATCATGGGTTTGAAGATGCACGAAAAGTAACATATGTAAAACTTCCAGCAACACAGAAAATAGAGGGGTTGAATGGCAATCATGAGATGCCTTTAGGTATTATCTCAGAAAAAGAATATAATGCAGAAGCACGTAAGCAAAAGAAAGAGGAAGNTCATAATGCACCAGGAAGCGCAACGATGGTTTTAATTGATATGATGAATGACTTTGTGAAGTTAGATCGTACAAAACCATTTGAGTTCACGCTGAACGGACAAAAACAGTCTATTAAGCTAAATGATNCAATTTCACAATCTGTTTTTAACGATGAAGGGTACCTTATTGTTAATGATCAAGACTTTGTGAAATATGCAAAGGTTGTATCAGATGAAGAAAAGACAAAATATTACGGATATTATATTGGAGACTGGAAAGGAACAGAGAATCTTGTAGTAGACTTGAAAAAAGAAATTGCACAAGAACAACAACAGAATTTCCATAATTCAGTTCTTACTTATAAAGCAATAAAGGAACAAGGGGCAATTACAATGTTCATCGGTTTCTTTGTAGCAGTACTATTTTTCTTCTTTGCTTGCAGCATGACATACTTTAAATGGTTTAATGATAAAGAACAAGATCGTATTCAATTTAAGTCATTAAAGAGAATCGGTATGACAGATAAAGAAATTCATAAAATTGCTATTCGCCAAATGGGAGTCATTTTCTTTATTCCAATTCTCATTGGTACATTGCATAGCGGATTTGCTCTTCATACATTAGGGAAAATGCTTTATTTAGATTTNTGGAAATCAGGTGCGATTGTTATTGGAGCATATATTGTAGCTTCGGCAATTTACTTTATGATTGCACAAAGAGGATATTTAAAACACGTAAAAAGCTAGGGAAACCTCTAGCTTTTTACGTGTGTAACAGGTTACAGGGGGAATGCAGATGAATGTCAGGCAGCTAGCGATACAAAATATAAGGGGGAATTGGCGGAGTTATAAAGCATTTGTATTAAGTAGCTCTTTTTCTGTAGCAGTTTTTTATATGTATACATCTTTTGTTCATCATCCGGAAGTTGCACACAGTAATGTCCACATTGGAATTCGATCAGGTTTACAAGGGTGTAGTTATCTTATTCTTATGTTCTCGGCACTGTTTATGTTAAGTTCTAATGCTACTTTTCTTGATGCGAGAAAGAAAGAATTAGGATTGCTTAAATTAATGGGATCTACAAATGCTAGAATCTCAATTCTACTATTCTTAGAACAGGCTGTAGTGGGCTTGGTATCAACTTGTATTGGGATTGGGGTTGGGATGTTATTTTCAAATTTATTTTTAATGACATTAAGTGTACTCTTAGATTTAGAGAATAGGATTTATTTCATCTTTCAAATAAAACCATTCTTGATTACCGTTGTTGTATATGCAATTCTGTTTTTTTCTTTAGCACTATTTGGTTTGTGGAATGTGCGGAGGTTAGAAATTGTTGATTTATTATTGGATAAGAGGAAAGGACGTAGAGTTTTTAAAGTAGGGAAATGGCGATTTGGTTTAGGGATTATTTTACTTTTATGTGGATATACCTTTGCGGTAAAAGTAACGCTAGGAGAGTTATTTCTCTACTTTTATCCAATCCTTAGTACTGTAATTATAGGAACTTATTTTTTATTTACTCAAGGCAGTTTATTTGTTTTGAAAGGACTTCAAAAACAGAAGAATATCTATTATACATATCCAAATCTATTTGTGCTTCGCAGCCTTGAGCATAAATTGAAAGATCATGCGAAGTTTTTATTTTCCATTTCTATTTTGACAGCAACAGTTATTACAGCAACAGGAACTGCATATGCATATTTTTCTGACCTTCCCAAAAGCGCTATGTTTTCATTTCCTCATGAAATTTCCTATACAGAAAAAGGAATAGAATCTCATGAGGTGATTTCTCCCGATGAGCTCTTAGCACTATTTGAAAAATATGGTTATGAAAATGTAGAGAAAGTACAGTTTATCGGATTACCAGGAAAGTTTATTACAACACATGACGGACGTCTGTTTCCGATTACTGTTATTTCACAAACGGATTATAACAAAGAAGCAAAGAAGCAAGGAAAAAGCATGGTAAACAATAAAAAAGGTTATGGCACATTTATAAACCCAATGGCTTTTGATGGTCAGGATGTGTATAACAAGGAAATATTCTATTTTCAAATGTTAGGAGTACCATATCAAATTAAATTGCATGAATCTAAATCAGATATGGTTTTTAATGGAGATGGCGCTGGGCACCATAATCAATTATTAGTTGTACGGGATGAACAGTTTAAACAATGGGAGTGTCATTCCTAATCATGAAAAATATGTATATTATGGTTATAATATTCCAAATTGGCAGGAGCAAAAAAAATTCGCGTTAGAAGTGAGGGGAAAAGTGTCTCCAGATTATTCTTCTTCGATGAGAAATAAGATCAGTATATATATCCAATTTAAGGAAGGGGGAGCAGTGTTATTATTTATCGGATCATTTATTAGTATTCTCTTTTTCTTAGCAACTTGCAGTATGACATATTTTAAATGGTTTTCAGATATTGAGCAGGATCGTAAAGAGTATCAGTCTTTAATGAAAATAGGGATGGAGAAAGGAGAAATAAAACGGATTGTTAGACGGCAAATGGGGAGTTTATTTTTTATTCCTATTGTGGTCGGTATAGTGCATAGTATATTTGCTTTCTATGCATTGAGTAATTTAATGGAAATGAATGTGTTATTTACAAGTATAAAGATCATCGGTATATATTGTGCAGCAACAGCTATCTATTTCTTCTTCGCTCAAAAAGAATATATGAAACATATAGACTAGCAAACGCTAGTCTTTTTAAAATATTCAAAATTCACATAGAAAAATAAAAATATTCATGGTATAACAGTAAGAAAACGAAAAAGAGGGGAAAAGACGATGATTCGAGTTGGCTATTTAGGACCAGAAGCAACATTTACAAATATGGCGGTGAGTCGTTTTTTTCCGGAGGCAGAGCATGTGCCNTATCGCACGATTCCTGATTGNATGGATGCTGCAGCAAATGGAAATGTAGACTTTGCAGTTGTACCGTTAGAGAATGCGATTGAAGGTTCTGTTAATATTACTGTTGATTATCTTGTGCATGAGCAGCCGCTCTTCATTGTAGGAGAAATTACAGTGCCTATTCAGCAACATTTACTTGTGCATCCAGATTATGAAGAGGTGTGGAAAGAAGTATATGCAGTTCATTCTCATCCGCATGCGATTGCGCAATGTCATAGGTTTTTAAATGAAGAATTAAAAGGTGTAACGGTTCGGGATATGACTTCCACAAGTGCAGCGGCGCAATATGTGAAAGAACATCCGGAAGAAAGGATCGCTGCAATTGCAAATGAAGCGGCAGCAGAGAAGTATGATTTAGCAATTGTGCAGCGTAATATTCATACGCATAAAAATAACCATACACGTTTCCTCGTGTTACATAAAAAACAGCGGGCACTACTACCGAAAAACGGTGAGAACCGCGGGGAGAAAACGACACTTATGATAACGTTACCTGCTGATTATGCAGGAGCACTTTATCAAGTATTATCAGCTTTCGCATGGAGAAAATTAAATTTATCAAAAATCGAATCTCGTCCAATGAAAACGGGACTTGGTAATTACTTTTTCTTAATTGATGTGGATAAGGCATATGATGATGTGTTGTTGCCAGGAGTAACCATGGAGCTTGAGGCACTTGGTTTTTCTGTGACGGTGCTGGGGAGTTATTCGTCTTATTGGTTGTAAACAAAAATAAACCTCATTGCATATGCAGTGAGGTTTATTTCAATTTTGCTAAGCGATCTACTAATTGCTCGCGCCAAGCTTCTGCTAGTTCTGGAACAGCAATAATTTTCTCCATTGCCTCTGTATCTTTCCGTCTATGAAAATATACTTCGTTAGAAAACAGAATAGAAACTTGATTTGGATGGCGCTCTANTAGTTTCATTTGTGAGTCTTTGCGAACAACGCCTTCTTGAAGAACACGGCATAAATAGCCGGTATAACCGGTTTCTACAATGCGCGGTAAAATACCGGGGATGCCAACTCTTTTTGAGATAGTACTACACGGTATCCGGCCTTGTGTAATTTGAATGACAGCCTCACCTAATTGATATGTATCGCCGATGAAAATATCATGTTCTAACATATTTGTTACGGTAATATTTTCGCCAAATGCAGAGGGTGGGAGTGTTGTTTGAAATTCTTGTTCCCATAGCGCGTAATGTTCATACGGATAGACACAAACAGCGCGATCAGGTCCGCCGTGAAACCTTAGGTCAGCTACACCATCTCCAAGAAATCCGTCTTTTGATAGAAAGGCTTCTTCTGTAAGCTCTTTACAGATGCCTGTTGTCATTTCTTTATTTTCTCCATATTGCATTTGTTTTGGTTTGCCAATGCTAAAGTGAACGAGTTTGATTCCCATATCATCTCTCCTTTACCAATTGATTTCAATATTATATCATTTCATAAATAAAAGCACAGAGAAGAATGAAACTCTCTGTGCTTTTATTTTAATAAACAAGAAATCCAGCGCGATCTAGCGCATCACAAGCAGCGTTTAATTTTTCTGTGGAATCTGCTTCAATTGTATGTAAGTGGATGCCATCTGTTAATTGAGATAGATAGGAAGCATTTGTATCTTCAATTTTTTGCAAATATTGTTCAACATCAAAACGANTGCTCACCATAATAGAAGCTGTTATGTCGCCGTATACAGGATGTTCTACTTTTACATCTTTAATTGTAACACCGTGGTCGACTAGCAATGTTAATTCTTGGCGTACTTCATCTGGTTTATGCTGGCAGACGATAACACGTTCAAATGTATTTTTCTTTGCTTGTGGTTTTAAATATAAATATCCTTGTGCAGTTGCGATAATTGGTTCGTTTCGCGCTTTTAGTAAGGAAATATCTTGTACGATGACTTGCCTGCTGACATTTGTTTTCTTAGATAATTCACTCCCGGATAACGGTTCGTTAGCAGCAAGGAGCCATTGTAAGATGAACTGTCTTCTTTCTTCTCCTAAAATCTTTTTCTGGTCATTTTGTTTCATTATAATTTAACACCTCTATAAAATTGATTTCCAATTGTGCATAGTGCATGAATGGTTGTATCAATATGTTCTTNCGTTGTATGACGTCCAAATGAAAAGCGGACATACTGTTTTGCCTCTTCATACGTTTTTCCAATTGCAAGCATTGTTTTTGAAGGTTCTTGTTTGCCGACTTGACATGCGCTTCCTGTTGAAATGGCAATGCCATGGCGATTGCATTCTAACATCGTGTACTGACCTTCTATTCCCTTTATTGTAACCCCAATAATATGAGGTAAACAAGAAGNAGAATGTCCTTCTACTTGAATTTCAAGGGGAATTGCTTGTAATTGTTCTGTAAAATAGGATCGTAATTGCTCAAAACGAGCGCGTTCTTCTTCACGATCGTCCAATATATGCTCTGCTGCTGTCANAAACGAAGCGATACCGGGNGCGTTAACTGTACCAGGGCGAAATCCTTTTTCGTGAGATGTCCCTGGGAAGACTGGTTCCCAGCGAACTTTTGGGTTTANATAGCAAGCTCCGACACCCTTTGGTCCGTAAATTTTATGTGCGGAAACAGAAAGGCTATCAATTTGCATCGTTGTGACATCAATTGGGAGTTTACCAAATGTTTGTACACAATCTGTATGAAATAAAATATGGTGTTTTTTTAGTAGTGCTCCAATTTCTGAGATAGGTTGAACGGTTCCAATTTCAGAATTACCGTGCTGAATACTTGCTAAAACTGTATCGTCTGTAATTGCTGCTTCTAAAGCCTTAAGGTTAATAAGCCCGCATGAATCCACAGGAATTTCCGTGATTGTATATCCTTGCTTTGTTAATGACTGAAAGTAGCTGCGAATCGATGCGTGCTCCATCGGTGTTGTAAGTATGTGCTTGCCGCTTTTTGCATTTAAGAGCGACTGGATTGCAAGATAATTAGATTCAGAACCACCGCTTGTGAAAAATACGCCTTGTTCTTTTCCTCTAATCATTTGTGCAAATGCTCCCCTGCAAACTTGTAGTAAAGACGAAGCTGTCCCTCCGATATCGTGTAAACTTTGTTCATTACCGAAGTATTGCTGTGCTGCTTTCGTATATGTGTCAATCGCTTCTTTGCTCATTGGTGTTGTAGCTGCATAGTCAAGATATATCATAATGTATAGTCCTCTCTATAGTAGAGTTACATTCGTTTTTTTATTTTAAAGTATATAAATTCAAATTAAAAAACCGACATAAACCCTTTCTTTTTAGGTGGGAGAGAGCATCCGGCCATGCGTAGAAGCGGTCAGATCCTCTTCCTGCCCCAAGTAAAAACAGAGAGAGAAAATGAGTGTAAGTCCCCTTTTCTCCTTCATAGCAGCGATTTATATGTCGAAAAAATAAAATGGATTTATATAGTATGAGAATTTCGTTAAACTCCTTGGTGAAAATATTACTTTCTAAAAAACTCTTGTCATTATTTTAAAACTATGTAAATATAGATGTCAAGACAGTTGGAAAGTGTAAACTAGGAGGCAATGATCATGCCAAGTGCAGATGTCTTAATTATCGGAAGTGGTGTTGCAGCACTTAGTGTTGCGAAAGAGATTTGTCACGAAAAGAATGTGATGATTATCACAAAGAAAACAGGCCGCAATAACAATACGCATTTAGCGCAGGGCGGAATTGCAGCAGCTGTAGCTACATATGACAATGCGAATGATCATTACGAAGATACAATAGCGGCCGGTTGTGGCTATAACAATGAAGAAGCAGTTCGATATTTAGTGGAAGAAGGGCCGAAAGAGATTCGTAAGCTCATTGCAAATGGGATGGAATTTGATGGAGATGAAAACAGACCCCATCTTGGAAAAGAAGGTGCGCATCGAAAACGACGTATTTTACATGCTGGTGGAGATGCAACAGGACGAATTTTATTAGAGCATTTGGTTCAGGAAGTCGCTCCGTACGTTACAGTAGTGGAGCGAGAAATGGTGCTCGATTTAATTATAGAAAATGATACATGTAAGGGCGTTTTGACCCGTGATAGCGAAGGAAATATACATCGTTACTATGCTGAACATATTGTATTAGCTACAGGCGGTGTTGGAGGGGTGTATGCATTTACGTCTAACGACGAGACGATTACAGGTGACGGACTCGCGATGGTATACAGAGCTGGTGGCGAACTTGTTGATTTAGAATTTGTGCAATTTCATCCAACGATGCTATATGTAGGCGGACGTTGCTGTGGACTTGTTTCAGAAGCGGTACGGGGTGAAGGAGCTGTTCTGTTAAATGAAAAAGGACAGCGTTTTATGCTGGATGTACATCCGCAACATGATCTTGCACCGCGTGACGTAGTGGCACGTGCGATTCATGAACAGCTTCTTGCAGGTGAAAGTGTATACTTGGATATTTCTTCTATTCAAAACTTTGAAGAACGTTTTCCTACTGTATCGGCATTATGCAAAAAGAATGGTNTAGATGTAAAAAAAAATAGAATTCCAGTTGTTCCTGGTGCTCATTTTCATATGGGTGGCATTAAAACGAATTGTGATGGAGAAACATCTATTCCGCATTTATATGCTGTAGGTGAAGTAGCTTGTAACGGTGTGCATGGTGCAAACCGATTAGCGAGCAACTCATTGTTAGAAGGGCTTGTGTTTGGAAAACGAATGGGAACACATATTTTAGCTCATCCGGTACAAGAAAAGATAAATAATAGCGAAGAAATACATGGAATATCAAGAGTTCCTCAGTTACCTACGAAAAAAGAAATACAAAAACATATGATGACGTACGTAGGAATTGTACGAACAGAAAAGAGTTTATTATATGCGAAGCAATGGTTTGAACATTATCGTGTACAAAGTGTTCGAATGCAATATGAAGCTTTTACAAATGAAGATATAACAATTATAAATATGCTAACAGTTTGTCAGCTCATTACAGAAGCGGCACTGCAAAGAAAAGAGAGCATAGGTGGTCATTATCGTGGTGATTATCCAAGACGAAATCAAGTAACGAAAAAAATTATTCTTGCTAATAGAAATTTACAACTTGTGTAATGAGGGGAAGAGGGATTGTATGAACGCGTTAAAGGTAAGAAAAGCATTAGAAAGATTTATTCTGGAAGATATTGGAGAAAAAGATGTAACATCTCAGCTTATTTTTCCTGATAATTTAAGGGCAAAGGGAACGTTCCTTGCGAAAGAAACGGGGGTATTCGTAGGGACAGCAGTAATTGAACAAGGATTTCGATTATTAGATGACAGCATTCAAATTACACTTCATAAAAAAGACGGAGATTTCGTAGAAAAAGGTGAGATTTTAGCAAGTGTCGAAGGACCAATTGCATCTTTATTAACAGCGGAGCGTGTAATTTTAAATATTATTCAACGCATGAGTGGTATAGCAACGATGACGCGCAAAGCTGTTCTGGCACTAGAAAGTGATCATACACGTATTTGTGATACGAGAAAAACGATGCCAGGGCTTCGCATGTTTGATAAATATGCGGTTGTTTGCGGAGGCGGATATAACCATCGCTTCGGATTATACGATGGTGTCATGATTAAAGATAACCATATTGCTTTTGCAGGGTCTATTACAAAAGCTGTTACATCTGTGAAAGAAAAGCTTGGGCATATGGTGAAAGTTGAAGTGGAAACGGAGACAGAAGAACAAGTGCGCGAAGCGATTGCCGCAGGAGCGGATATTATTATGTTTGATAACCGTACACCAGAAGAAGTTCGTGAGTTTTCTAAAATTGTTCCAAGTACAATTGTGACAGAAGCATCCGGCGGCATTACAATTGAAAATTTATCGAACTATGGTGGAACAGGGGTAGATTACATTTCACTTGGATTATTAACACATTCTGTAAAGGCGTTAGATATTAGCTTTAATATTGAAGTTTAAGGTGAGAGGGTTAGAGGGGGAGATTACAAATGAGTATTTTAGAGAAAGTTCAGCTAATTGAAACGATGTTACCAGAGTGTTATCAAACGATGTCAGTACAAGAAATGGAAGAGCGCGTTCGTGAAATTAAAGAAAAATTAGGGGAAGCATTATTTATTCCAGGGCATCATTATCAAAAGGATGAAGTTGTTCAATTTTCAGATGCTGCGGGAGATTCATTGCAACTTGCGCAAGTAGCGGCTAGCAATAAAGCAGCGAAATATATTGTCTTTTGCGGTGTGCATTTTATGGCTGAAACAGCAGATATGTTAACGGCCGATGAACAGGTCGTTATTTTACCAGATATGCGTGCTGGCTGTTCCATGGCGGATATGGCAGATATCGAACAAACAGAACGAGCTTGGAACGAACTTACGCAGTTATTTGGGGATACGATGATTCCATTAACATATGTCAATTCTACGGCAGCTATTAAGGCATTTTGTGGACGAAATGGCGGGGCGACAGTAACATCTTCAAATGCAAAAAAAATGGTATCTTGGGCATTTACGCAAAAAGAGCGTCTTGTTTTTTTACCAGATCAACATTTAGGAAGAAATACAGCGTATGACCTAGGTATTTCATTAGATAAAATGGCGGTTTGGGATCCGCATACAGATTCATTAGAATATGATGGGAATATAGAAGATGTGAAGGTGATTTTATGGAAAGGTCATTGTTCGGTTCATCAAAATTTTACTGTGGAAAATATTGAAAGCGTACGAAAAAATCATCCTGATATGAATATTATTGTTCATCCAGAATGCTGTTATGAAGTGGTAACAGCTTCTGACTATGCAGGGTCAACAAAGTATATTATTGATATGATCGAACAAGCACCATCTGGAAGCAAATGGGCAATTGGTACAGAGATGAACTTAGTAAACCGGATTATTCATCAACACCCGGATAAAGAAATTATTTCATTAAACCCTTTTATGTGTCCTTGTTTAACGATGAATCGTATTGATTTACCACATTTATTGTGGGTGTTAGAAACGATAGAGCGTGGAGAAGAAGTCAATGTTATTCAAGTAGATAAGCAGGTGACAAAAGAAGCAGTTCTTGCCTTAAATCGTATGTTAGAGCGTGTGTAAAAGCGACGGATTTCCGTCGCTTTTTTATTAAACATAATTAGCTAATTGCAGTCATACATTGTGTTGAGGGAATCATTGTATTTTTTCATATTCGTGCAATATTGTGTATGACTAAATGGTAAGAGCAAGAGTGTTAAATTATAGAGGACAGTTTCACTTTACATTATTTTGGCTTATAGATAAGTAATACAGGAGGGGGAAAATTTGAAAATTCATATCGTGCAAAAAGGGGATACCCTTTGGAAAATTGCGAAAAAGTACGGAGTAGATTTTGAAACGTTAAAAAAGGCGAATACGCAGCTTACTAATCCCGATTTGATTATGCCAGGTATGAAAATAAAAGTGCCATCTAGCAGTGTGCATGTGAAAAAAAATATGGGTGCTGGTTCAGCTCCTCCAAAAGAATATGTAAAAGAGGTACAACAAAAAGAATTTGCAGCGACACCTACGCCGCTTGGAATAGAAGATGAAGAAGAAGCACCATATCAATCTGCGCCGATTACGCAGCAACCGGCTATGCAGCAAACGCAAAAAGAAATGCAAATGAAGCCGCAAAAAGAAATGCCCATTCAAAAAGAAAAGCCGATTTTTTCAGAAAGAAATACCTATTCAAAAAGAAGTACCTATTCAAAAGCCGCCTGTCGTTGAAAAACCAGCTGTAATTGAAAAGCCACCAGTTGTAGAAAAGGTAGAGAAACCTGTGGGAAAAGAAAGCACAAAGTTTTCAGTGAATATATTACCACAGCCGCCACAACCACCGATTAAGCCTGCAAAAGACTATAAAATTTCAGATGTAATAAAAAAAGGAAGCGAGTTAATTGCCCCGCAAATTATTAATAAGATGAAACCGAACAATATAGTGTCACCACAAACGAAAAAAGAAAATGTAAGTAATATAGTGGTGCCGCAAACGAAAAAGGAAAATGTAGGTAATATAGTTGCGCCGCAAACGAAAAAAGAAAACGTCAGTAATG
>JGI25151J46595_10001369_pt1 | contig 16859 bp, 26 predicted proteins | sample AraplaMF_Col_mLB_FD_46595 | JGI IMG/M metagenome (IMG submission 46595) | reverse complement strand
TTCGAAGTCTTACCATCGCGCGTCGAGTTGGAGATCGTTCGGGTGATCGATACACCCGAGGCCACGCACATCCGCTACCGCGTCCGCCGCTGAGCCCGCCGACCCAGCCGTCACTCGTTTGTGGTCGCCAGCATCAAGGGCACGGAGGGACCCCGTCCTCTCGCGTCAGTACGAGTTCGCTGGGTACACATCCCGGAGGCCTCTTCCATGTCGTCGTCCGGTACCGGTAGCCATGACGGTTCCTCTTGAATTCTCAGAACCCTTTTACTCCGTGGCCGGTTTTACAGCGCCAATGCTTGCCTATCGGCCGCTGGAGACGCGATAGTGCTGTAGGACATTTTAGGAGACGTGTATTGAAAGGCATCCAATTGACCCAGCATGGCGACTACCGCATCGAGTCCCACGTCCCAGGTATTGACGATTATTTGCGCCTGCGCCAAGCCTCTGGCCTCAGCCCTTTTTCGAGAGAGGCTGCCGAAAAGGGGCTGCCCAATTCGATCTTTGGCGTCTGCCTGATGAGCGGTGACACGATCATCGGCATGGGCCGCATCATCGGCGACGGAGGCTGCTTCTTTCAGGTCACCGACATCGCGATCATGCCCGAACACCAGGGCAGGGGGCTCGGCAAGATGATCATGGCTGCACTGACGGACTATATCGAGAACCGGTTGCCGAAGACCGCCTATGTCAGTCTGATCGCCGACGGCCCCGCAAATTACCTTTACCGGCAGTTCGGTTTCGTCGAAACCGCGCCGCGTTCGGTCGGGATGGCAAGGAACGTTGCCACCAAATAGAATGGTAAGGTTCCAAGCACGGGTCTCGTATCGAGGATCTTCCGTTAGCGGCACCCGTCATCCGCCGCAGGGCCTTGGAAGGATGCTTGCGTAAGTGATTCCTGAAATACGCCATTGACTCCTGCATTTACACTTTCGATTTCCGCCAACCGGCCGCCCAGGCTTTAGTTTCCGAGCAGAACCATCGTTCTCCACAGCCGGAATCGCGCTAAAACATTTCACGGTCCCGAAAAACAAACTGAGGGTCGTACTGGCACTTTCCGAACCGCGGCGATCAAACAAGCGTCCATGTGGCTCCCGTTGGCACGGACAGCGCCGGTTTGGCGACATTTATTGGCTTCGCTAGAGAAAAACTGGCCGGTCAAGTCGCCGATGTTCGGGCATCCGACCGCTTGACGGAGAGCGCGGTCTGCCTGGTTGCGCCGGAAGACGGCTATGACAGGCAGATGGAAAAGATCCTGCAAAACGCAGGTCGTCTCCAGGCAGCCGCCAAGCCGATCCTCGAAATCAACCTGGCACATCCCCTGATTAAAGCCATCGCGGCCGTCATGTTGCTCGACCAAGCGCGCAATCTCGACGGCGAACGGCCACAAGATCCCTCAAAATTCGCGCAACGGCTGGTGAGGATTTCGAGAGGTCAGTTCGGTCGTAGGGTTAGCCCGTCCACGCTTTGCTTACCGACGTGGCGATCCTGCTGGGTCAGCTCAAACCCGCTCGGCACCATGTCAGGAGCCGAGCCTTCCCGGTTCCCATGGCCAAGGGTTGCATCAGCTTCCTGTCGCGGCCCTCGCGGCTCGGGACAATGCGCATAATCACCGGCTGGCAGGGGTTCGATTGCTGCAAGGAGTTCCGTCAATGCTCCAAAGTGCTCCCGCGCCGTCCTCAGTACATCAGCGGCGGCAATAGGAAGATCGATGACGGCTTCGAGCGCACGAACGACACGGCGGGCAGCTCGGCGGATTTCACGAGAAGACATATCGGATTTCAGGATCTCGGTCGCCAGGATGTATTTGGCGCGGTAGCTCGTCGCGTTCTGGGAGGAGAGCTGCCATTGGCGGTAAATCTGTTGCATGGCGTCTTAACGCGTCAGCTGCCGAGAACGTCGCCCATCATCTGCAAACACAGTGAATCGCATTTTAACTAAAACTTAAGCGTAAGTTAGCTGAGTCTTATTAAACTATCGCGCTCGGACCCGGCGCTCGAATGGTTTCTGTGCCCTGCCAATAGCCAGATATTGCGACCGCCGCCGCGGGCGGGCCTCGATGAGAATCCCGTCAACAGGAAGTCGGAACGTGCCGTGTCCGCGGGACGGCCCCGATATAGGCGCCAGTTCGCCAGCCTACGGCGTCTAGGCGCCGGTTGCTGCGACGTAGACCGAATAGAGTGAGCGGGTAGCGGCGATGAAGAGGCGGTTGCGCTTGGGCCCGCCGAAGGGGGAGGTTTGCAACGGTCTGGGGACACGGATCTTGCCGATCAGTTCCCCGTCGTGTCGACGCAGTGGATCCCATCGGCTGCGCGCGACCAGAGATTTCCGCTCACATCGGTGCGGATGCCGTCCGGAATGCCGTTGTCGATGTGGCAGAAGACGCGACCCTTTGCGAGTCGCAACTGCTCTCGGGTTCGAATAACTTCAGGGAGTTCCGACAGGTTTTCCGTCAGCACATCCGGGAGGTTTCGATTCGAGTCGCAGACACCCTGTGCTCCGCACGGCCGCGGCAGGATAGCTTGTGGAGCGGCATGTATAAGGTACAAACAGATCGGATGGCGCGTCGATCCGGCCTCAGTCGCCTGGCGCTTGGCCTAGTCGTCGATCCTCAGAAGTAATAGCCGTCGAGTACGCCAAGTAGAGAGCCTCCTATCAGGGAAAATATCAGCGGTAGGATGATGAACAAGAACATCACGAGGAGCATAAAGCGCATCAGGCCCCCCCCCGCTGCTGCGCTTGCAGGTGGCGCTTCCGGAACGGGATAGGTCGACCTCCGACTGATACGACCGGCGCGGGAGAGAGCTCGAAGCATCTCCAGCATTCTTGCCGTGCGGATGTCGCCAGCTGAGGCGCCATCGGCCTCGACGTCGGGACGGACAGACCTCCGTCGCTCCTTCCGACCCCATGGCCCGGGGCTCGCATCCAGCGGTGGTGGTGCCGGGCGAGACGCTGCTTTGGGAGAAGGGGCCGGGGGACGTGGGCGAACGGGAGGGCGGACCGACGGTGTCGTCGGACGCAGCGCATCGCCAAACTTTGCGCCGCATTGCGGACATGCGGGTGCATCTAACCAGTGCCCCGGCGTATGGTTCTTACAGTAGAAGCGGACTTGTGCCTCGTGACAGGCCTCGCACTCACCGGCAGTCGCTGTGGCGGTGCCGCAGTTTGGACAACGCAAGATGACGCCTGTCATGGTTGAGGCTCCTGGCTCGGGTGATTGTCGATGCTATCGGCGGCCGGCTGCGGATAATAGGCACGGATCATTTCCGCGGGAATGTGCAACCGATACACGCTCGGCATGGCTCCTTCGACATATCGCGCCATGGTGGGAACCCGCTCGTAGGGCCCGAAAGCCTCGCGGCTCAACCGACGCGAAAGTGCGACGGTCGTGAGCAGCGGATTAGCTCGATAGTCGGGGAAGCTCGCATACCTGTCTTCCACGTGATCGTGGCCGCGTACCATATGTGTGACGGGCCGTCCGAGACCAGCACTCAAAGAGCAAAAAGCAGTGAAGTCCTCGTAGCCGAACTGGCTCCCGCGGGAGAAACGGTTTGGCAGCTTCCTGCGGGCTTTCGGATGGGCCCTTGTCCATACAAAATCAGACAGGCACATCGGGTTGTTCCATTCCCCCGACTCAGCGAGGTCGGGATGCAAGTCAACCAGCGGAAAGCCTCCATGGGCGGCAAGCAATCCGTCGGGAAAGAAGAGTGCGCGCGGAGCGTTCGTAAACAGGCGCACGGCAAGCTTACCGGCCCGCTCGATCCATTCGTGGGTGAGGTTAGCGTTGAGGAAGTCGGCAAAGTCCGATGGCGTCACGCTCGAGGAAAATCGTACGCCATCGTAAGACAGTGCTTCATCGTGATTGCCGGCGATGACGCACACGCGGTCGGGCGCGTCTACGATCAGTTCAAATACGCGGAGAAGGACTTCGAGGCTAAAACCCTCGTCATCGAAGAGATCGCCGAGAAACAGGGTCCTTGGTGGGCCGTCTCCGGGCTGCAGGTCCGGGGGTCTCATTGCCACGAGTGCAGCTTCGAGCGCCAGAAGATCACCATGCAAGTCGCCGATGATCCACAACGGGATTTCGGCATCGAAGTCCGAAATCTTGATGACTTTGTCGGTGGGATCGGCGCGGAATTTGTCGAACAACATGCCTGGGCCGTCGGCCCGGTCAAGCAGACCCTCCATTCTTTCCACCGTCGACCGAATATCGGAGCGGATGGAAGACGGGCTGGCCCGGTTGAGGACAGCTTTCCAATCAAGGTCATTCACATCGACGATTTCTAACGGAGCAAAGGCCGTCACCTTCAAAAGATCCTGGTCAGACGGCAGGCCTTCCGTCCTGGACGCCGGCTCTCCGTCCAACGGCCCAACAACCGCCGGTGGAGGTTCGGGGCCCACAGCTGGAACATCTGCGGCAAGCGCGCCGAGGGGACTGGAAGGACCCGGCGCCCCTGGTTCGTCTTTGGGTACATCTGTCATCACCGGATGAGCCTCTGCTATCGCCGACTGCTCGCAGGGAGGATCGGACTTCTCACGTCCGCCGGCCGAGTTCATTTGTTGAGCGCCCGGACCGTAAGGGGCATCTTGGCGATGCCTTTGGCCTGGCGGCCGACCGCAATGCAATCACCTTGCCTGAGCGGATGAGGAGCTGTCAGGGTCAGGCCGTTCACCAGTGTTTCGTTGGTCGCACCAACCACGGGAGATACCACCCATTGCCGTGTGGGATTTCGGTCAAGGACACATTGGCGATCATCCCAGAACTCGCTTTCCGGCCCGAACTGCCGCAACAGAGGTTTTCCAAGTTCCGTCATCACCCCGATCTGAAGCGAACGTCCGCCCGCACCAAGCAATTCGATTCTCTCGGAAATGATCAGTTCTGCGGAAGCGGGAGGAGCGATGCCTTTTGTTGTCGATGCAGCAGCTTTCTGTCCGGAGAAGGCAGAGCCTGCGCCGCGTCCACTTAAAATAGCCCGAATTTCCGCAGCCGTCGGTCTCACAGCGGGATCTGGAGACAGGCATCGGTGGAGGACGGAACTGACGTCGGCATTGCTCGCAGGTGCCGGCATCAACCCGGCAAGTGCCGGAGCTTTGGCGGTATAGCTCTGCACAAGCTTTGCATAATCAGCCTGGTCCTGGGTCCAGTACGGATGATGGCCGGCGAGAAGTTCGTAAAGTATTAGGCCGCAGGTGAAAATATCCGAAGCCAGTCCCGGAATAGCGCCGCGCGTCATATGTTCGGGGGATCGATAGTTGTCAGTGCCAACATAACCCTGATGCCCGTGCCAGGGCGCGCGGCGGTCAGCCAACAAGGAGAAGTCCATATCGATCAGCTTAAGCTGGTAGCCGGAGCTGATCGACGGGTCAGTGATCAAATATGCGTTCGCCGGTTTGAGATCCGCGTGGACGACCTTGGTTTCGTGCAGTGCCGCGATACCGGTCATGAACACCTTGGACCATGTGAGGTGACGTGCCCAAACCGTGGCATCGTTAGTTGCGGCCTGCTTGGTGCGACGATGCTGCTCCCGCTCCTCATCGAGCATTTGCTGCAGGTCTGCACCATTTTCGACGAACTCAAATGCCTGAAAGTAGCAAGGCCCGCCCCAGATCTCTTCGAATGCATCGACCTGGCGCACCGCAAATTGAGCAGCGCGGCCATTCCGCACGCGTGCTCCGAGCTCGTTCTGATAAGCAATGAAGGCCCCATACCAGACAACCGTCGGAGCAGGAGACTTGTACTGCTTGAGAAAAACTTTCTCGCCGCTCGAAGTCTCAGCTCCATAGGAAATAGCCATCATTCCCGGTCCGAAGACTTTCGTGACGCGATACTGCCGGATCCGGTCGCCTATTTTCAGCTTCTTGGCCATGGCTATCGGATCAGTCGCTAAAGCGCTACGGTCGCCGCCGACCGGGATACACTGGCGGCCAACTGCTTCAGGGTGTTACGGAAGTTAACCGGGTCGGAGGTAAATTTCTGAAGCGCCTCCTGCGGGTTCAGCCCTTCGTATTCCACCACCTCCCATTCCGACTTGTCGATCTGACTCAGTCTATCGTAGCCCTCGAAATTCGGGGCAAAGAGGCTGAGAATAATTCGATTGGCCATGATAAGGTTAGCCACGTCTTGCAACGAGCCGCCCTTTGCCTCGGCAATACTCATGGTCTCCTTGAATGAAGCATCGGTGAAGACGATGACAACACGCGCCGCATCGCTTCTATAGCGCCATTTCGCCGGATCCTCCGTCTGCGAACCTTTCGGCACAGCCTCCATAGAGGCAACTTTATAAAGAGCATCGAGGAGCGACTCCGGCTCGTCCCCACCCCCATTTGCCTGTAACGTGCTAAGCTGCGCCTTGAGCGCGCTGGCATCGCGCACGAACTCATTGTCGACGATCCATGGCAGGCCTTCCGCTTCGGCTGCCTCAATGTCACGATAGCCGACAACCTTGCCGCGCCAATCTTTGACAGGGGCGGCGTTGTTCGGGTCGCCTTGGCTCAAGGAGTCAATAAAGGCTTCGATATTTCGCCGCAGTGCGTCGATGCAGGGTTCCATGCTGCCGGTAACGTCGACGAGGAAGACAATATCGGCCACGCCTTTGGTTTTTGGACGCTCCTGCAGGGTCTGGCTGTCGGCTGATAATGCCGGCGCGCTGTCTACCGACGCCTCTACCGTCTGCTCATCTGGTGTGGACGAGATCGGCCCGGTTGAGGTTGGTGTCGCGGCTGGAGCTGGGCTCCCCGGGGAAGGAGGCGTCTGTTGGTCCGGTTGCTCCGTATCACTCATCAGTCAGCTCCCATAGTTTGGTTTCTTTACGCGGCAGATCTGCCAGCGCCGTAACGACAACACCGCCGCGACATGAATGTTCCTACTGGCGTCGGATCGGAGAACAGCCGGTCTCGGCGGTGCTATCTAAGGTCGATTTTTCAGAGGAATCGAAAGCAGGTCTCGCTGCAGTTGCCTTGGCATATGTACCGATCTCGCGCTTGGCTATGCGACCTGAATGGTCGCAGCGGATATTTCGCCCTGTCTCACTCGGTGTCATTGCAGCGTTTGGCACCGGAACGAATGTTGCTGGCCTGATTTCCGTTGGTCAGCTCGTCAACGGTTCGGCGGTCGTCGCATAAGCCAATGGCTGGTGCGGCAGGAACCAGCGGGTGCAGTCCGCTAAACCGCGCGTCGGCAGTTCGAACTGGTTCAAGACCCGCTATGAAATAGGGTAGCGAAACGGCACGACGCGAACGTTACGCTATATGGGGTGGAGATCGGAGATTTCTATGCCCACCACCTCGCATACAAGTATAAGCCCGGACGCCAGCGTGCCGCTGAATATGCGAATCAAGCCTGCGACCCGCAACTTGATCGACCGCGCCGCTGAATTGCTCGGCAAGACGCGCACAGATTTCATGCTGGAGGCTTCAGAGCGCCGTGCCGAGGAGGTGCTGCTTGACCGTACCATATTCACGGTTAGCCCCGAAATCTATGCCGAATACCTTGCCCGACTGGATGTACCCACGCAGCCCAATGAGCGTCTGAGACGCACGATGTCCACCAAAGCGCCGTGGGATGAGGCGTGACTCTCAGCGCACCCATCCCACTGGCCGATCATCACGAGCTGTCAGAATTCAATTCCAGTGTCCCTGAATTGAACGACTGGCTGCGTCGCCGCGCCCGCGCCAATCAGGTAGGTGGCGCATCGCGCACCTTTGTCGTGTGTGAAGAAAATCGCGTCATCGCTTATTACGCACTCGCTTCCGGGGCCGTGAAACAGCGGAAGCGCCAGGCCGTTTTCGGCGCAACATGCCCGATCCAATTCCGGCTGCCGTGCTTGGTCGTCTCGCCATTGATCAGTCCTATCAGGGGCGGGGGATCGGCAGAGCGTTGGTGCGCGACGCAGGCTTACGCTTGCTCAATGCCGCTGAAATCCTCGGCATACGAGGCGTGTTTGTGCATGCGATTTCCAATGATGCGCGAGCCTTCTATCAGGCGGTCGGCTTTCTTCCTTCGCCATCTGATCCCATGATGCGGATGGTCGGGCTGAATGATTTCAGCAGCGCGCTGAACTCCCAACCGTAGTTTGTCGACATTGAGCTCAGTGCATTTACAGCCGTTTCTAACTTGCTGAAACCAGTGTTGAAGCCACGCCGTGTCGCCGGTTTGGCCTCCATCAAGGCAAGGCCTTCAAACGCAACCCTGCACAGCCAAGATCGCTGTCCGTCTGGATCTTCATATCGATACGCTGAAGACCAAGAGCCGGAATTTTCAGTAAGCTCTTTCGATTGGTCCGCTTGCCCGAGTCGGTCGCCGAAGGCGCGTGGTGAGAAGGAGATCTTTACGTGGCGCATGCAGAGTTGCGTCGTACCGTTGATTGGAGCGCCGGGCCTCGCCACCGTCATCAACGATCTTCGCGTAACCTCGTCGACTTCATCTAAGGCCCAAATATTCGACTGCTTCTGCCTTTGGTCCGATGGTCTCGATGATATTATAGCTTGCGATGAAGGTCCAGATCAGCTCCGGCGCAGATCGATGCGGCTCGTGACCACTGCCTTGCCAGTCTTTGGATCGGTATCGACTGTCGTAAGACGCATCCCCGAGGTCCCGACTTTCTCGATCGTCATCTGTGCTTTCCGGTCGCCGTTAACTTCCTGCGCCCAGGTGATCCCGAGGTTGATAGTGTCGCCAGCGCGTCGTCCCCCGAGGCCAGCGGTGCCCGTGCCCGCGCCGACATAGGATCCAGAGTACCTGTTGCCGGTCGCTTTGAGATCCGCGGTGATCACGCGGGAGAAGATGGCAAGGCTGGTGCACTTTCCGTCCAGCGACAGAGATGCGGCAGTCGTATCGGACTTGAAGCGACAGGTCACGTTAATGGTTGGCGCATTAACGCGCACCTTGACGGTGCCTTTTCCATTCCAGCTTCCAGCCAGTGATTTGAGGAAGGGGGCCTCGTCGGCGTGAGCAATGCTGCCCGAAAAGAGGGCGAGTGCAATCGATAGGGACTGCGCGACATACCGGTTCATGTTTCGTCTTTCAGACCGCGCGCCGCCGTCTGGCGGCGTGACAGATCGATGAGGAAGCTATTCTGGTGAACAACGGCGCTGCGGCTTTTGTTCCATGCCCGTACGACTGCTTCTGCATTAGTTGGCGGTGACAAGCATTTGTTGACCAAACCTCTCCAAGATCGTACACCCGCGTTGGGCCTCACGTCCAAGGCCTGCGCTAAGAGCGAAAAAGGAACCACATGGACGCAAAATATCCCAATGCACGAGGGCACTTCTTCTCGGCAGTTCGGACACTCGCTACCTCCTCCGAGAGCATTCAAAGCCGGTTGGTCGAGGCAAATGACAGCATTCTCGCGGTCACCCTTGACGAGTTCGAAAGTGACATTGAGCTTAAGATCAAGTTTGCCAGAATACTTGATCTCGTAGCGGTTGACCGTGATGATATCGAGGTTACCGCAATCGAGAATACTGCCCACATGAGCGATGTCGATGCGGTAAAACTCGCCGAACTGATCTGCGAGTTTTTGTACGAACTTGTATAAGGGCGTAGCCTAAGATGAGATGGGTCGATGGTCGAAGGTCCTGCGACTGTCGAATGGCCACCGGCGCGATCAGTTCATTAAACAGGAAGTCTGGACGTGAGGTTCACCGGCACTGGCCGGACGAGGTGAAGGCACAGATCGTTTCGGAGAGCCTTCGGCCAGACGCGATAGTCAATGCGGTCGCGGAGCGTCCTGCAGCCGGACCACGTCCTGCAGCCGGACCACCTCTCGACTTGGCGAACGATGGCGCGACCGGGCAAACGGGTTCTGCCCGCACCCGACGATGCGGTGGAGTTTGCAGCGATCATTGTCGATCTACCTGTTTCTGAGCCTTCAATCAAAAAGGCCAGCCGCCCCGAGATCAATGTCGGCGGTGTCACGATCCGCCTAGAAGAAGGCGCGTCTGCCGCCCGGATCGCCGCTATCGCACGTGCTTGTGCGGCCCCTCGAACTGAGTTCGGATCATGGTGGCCACCAAGCCGGTCGACTTCCGCAAGGGCCGTGACGGCTTGGCGGCGCTGATCAAGAATGAGCTGCACAAAGACCCTTTTGCAAGGGCCGTCTTCGTATTCCGGTCCCGGAAAGCGGATCGATTGAAGTTGATCTACGGGGATGGCAGCGGATTGGTGATGGCCTGCACGCGACTGGAGGAACATACCTCCACCTGACCGGGCATCAAGATGGCATCTTCAGGCCATCTGACTCGCATACCCCGTCTTGTTCGCAACGCCCTCGCAGGGGTGCATCTAGCTCTGGTGGCGCTGACGTTCGGTTTGATCTCTACCAAGATGGTGGCCGCCATGAGCGGGAAGATCGCGCGCGGCACGCTGCTGGTGATGTGGTGTACTCCGCGCAGTTCAGCTCACACTTGTCCGGGCGTGAAGAACGCCAGATACGCCAGTGCTATGATCATCGCGATGACGAAGATAGTAAGCACAAATTTGATCATGCCGTTCGTGGCTTTTTTATCTGTGTTGCTCATCCGACTACAACATCGACGAAGTATAGAAGTTCCGGCCGATCGGGATGCTAGCCGGTTAGCTGCATAACGACATCGTCGACCGTCTCTCTCACAGGATAATAGCTCGGCGAGGCATCTTTCCCCAGCACACTGACATAGATGTGAGTGCTGTTGGTGAACGCCCTGACGGCGACCACATGTTCGGGGTTGATGTAAACTATCGGGTTGTTAGTGCCTGCGTAGTGGAATGGCACCAGCTTCATCTTGTCCTCCCCAGGTTAGCCACACCCACGCTGAACGATCCAATGCCCTGATTGTTCTGCACATCCGAATTTTTGAGTCACGTCACGCCACGTTACGGCACCCCGGCCGATCAGAAGGCAGGTCCCATGACAGGTAGACCCACGAGGTTCACACAGCCCCTGGTGGGCACCATCTGCGAGCGTATGGCTGACGGGGAATGCCTCCGCTCGATCTGCCGGGATGATACTAAGCCGGCGAAATCCACCGTCCTTGCCTGGCTGGCTGATGACGACAAAGCCGCTTTTCGGACCAAGTATGCGCAGGCGCGCGAGATCCAGGCTGACGGCTTCGTAGACGAGATGGTCGACGACGGCACGAACGACTGGACGGAAAGAACTTCGGGAAACCCGATGGGTTAAGAATGAAGAGGCTCTTCGGCGCTCCCAACTCCGCATCGCTACTCGGCGGTGGATTGCCTTTGGCCGACGCTCCATCAACATCTGACAAATGAAATGGAGTTGGCGGCATGAGCAGGATCCAGCACGAAATCGCAGTCAGCACATGGTCGCTGCAGAAGCTGACAATAGCCGAAGGGCGCTCCCTTGAGGACCTCCTGCCAACCTCCAGAGCTTCGGGATCGACGCCGTCGAGATTAACGAGGACTACTCCCGCCTGCCACAGTACGTAGCGCCGCGATCCCGGCACACTCTGCGCAACAGGATCTTTGACGCAGACCTCCGAGTGGCGTCGATGTGGTTCTATACCGACCTGCTCGGCGCTGAAACGACGTCACTCGACACGGTTGTCGATCAGGTCGAGAATTGCTTCGAAATCGCCTCGGACCTGGGCGCCGAGGTTGTGGTGATGACGCCCGTGGACTCCCTGCCCCAGTATATGAGCGAGAAAGGCGCGGAGAAGGTCAGGGACATCGTGGAACAGTTGGTTCCACTTGCGCGATCCTACATAGTGACGATAGGACTTGAGTCAGGTCGTTCGCAAGGGACGTTTGCACGCCGCAGGTTGTCGCGAAATTGGTTCGGGAGATCAGCCGGCCGGAACTGACCGTCGTACCCGACTTCGAAGCGTGGCGCATTGCAACGGAGGACTGCCCCCCACTGATGTCGAGAGGCAGGAAGCAGCCTCGCCGATGCCTGCGGAGGAGTGCCTTCCGCTCGCTCGACTGGTCCATGCCAAGCTCCTCCGTCTTGACGAAAGCGGCGGAGAACCTCACTTTCCGATCGCTGAAATGATGTTGGCGATCCGCAGCAGCGAACGTCCTCACATCATCAACATCGAGTACGAGGGATGGATTCCCGACATCGATCCACACCTGGACTGCATCGAAGAGACCCGGCGCTGCGTCCAGTTGATCAAGCGCCATCCGGCCGCGTGAATAGGGAAGTTGACTATGCCAGAGAGAGCGCCCGTGGTTTTCATCGGTGTTGACGTCGGGACCGGGAGCGCGCGAGCGGGTGTCTTCGACCCTCGCGGAAACATGCTCGGGTCCGCGAAGCAGGACATCGAGATTTATCGCGAGCCCGGCGACATTGTCGAGCAGTCCAGCGCCGATATCTGGCAGGCCGTATGCGGAAGCGTTCGCAAAGCAGTCGAGAATGCCGGGATTGATCGCAGCGCGGTTGCGGGCATAAGCTTTGACGCGACGTGTTCTCTCGTCGTCCTCGGACAGGACGGCCAGCCGATCTCAGTGAGCCCGTCAGGCAATGTCGAGCGCAACATCATCGTCTGGATGGATCACCGCGCGGTCGATCAGGCGAACCGGATAAATCAGACAGGAGCAGATGTGCTCCGCTACGTGGGTGGGACGATCTCGCCCGAAATGCAAACCCCCAAGCTTCTCTGGCTTGCAGAGAATATGCCGGATACCTTTGCCAACGCATGGCAATTTATGGACCTTACTGACTTCCTGACCTGGAAATCGAGCGGAAGTATCGCAAGGTCGGTCTGCACGGTCACCTGCAAATGGACTTATCTGGCGCATGAGCGTCGTTGGGACCCGTCCTACTTCGAAGGCATTGGGCTCGGATCCTTGGCTGAGGAAGGATTCGCCCGGATTGGCACTGAGATCGTCGATGCTGGAACTCCGCTCGGAAATGGCCTGACGGCGGAGGCTGCATCGGAACTGGGTTTGCCTGAAGGTATCGCGGTCGGCGCAGGCCTTATCGACGCCCACGCGGGCGGCATCGGGACGGTCGGCGCGACCGGTTCGGGTAATATCCAGACTCGCATGGCATACGTCTTCGGCACGTCGGCTTGCACGATGTCCACGACATCCGAGCCCGCATTCGTCGATGGTGTGTGGGGTCCTTACTATTCCGCGATGGCGCCCGGTCTGTGGCTCAATGAAGGAGGACAGTCAGCCGCCGGCGCTGCAATCGACCACCTTGTCCGCCACCATCCGGCCGCCTGCGAGGCTGCTGCACGGGCGTCGGAATGCAAGATGAACCTGACCCAATGGCTGGCCGTCGAAGCGGCCGAATTGGGCGGTGCGTCCCGTCTACCGCATTTCGTCGGATCGTTGCATGTCGTACCGGAGTTCCTGGGCAATCGAGCTCCGTTCGCTGATCCAAACGCTCGCGCAGTGATCGCGGGACTAGGCATGGCGTCCGACCTCGACAGCCTCGTCGGACTGTATCTGGCGGGCGTCTGCGGACTTGGCTACGGACTTCGGCAGATTCTGGACGCCCAGGTCGCGAGAGGCATCTCGATCGACACCGTCGTCGTAAGCGGTGGCGCTGGACAAGATCCTACAGTCCGACAAGTCCTTGCAGACGCCGCCGGGACGGTCATCACCTCCTCGACGTCCCCGGAACCAGTTCTGTTGGGGACGGCGATTCTGGCGGCGGTCGCCGGCGGCCACTTTCCTTCGGTCTACGAGGCAATGCAAAGCATGTCGACTCTTGGCGAGGTGCACCTTCCAAGCAAGGACGATGCCGAGTGGCATGGGCGGCGATACGCGGCCTTCAAACTGCTGCAGCAGGCCGCTAGGGCGGCGAGGTAATCTTAGCTGCCTGCGACGTCTGCCTAGCTTTGGCTTTCGGCCAGATCTCAGGCCGCCACGCGTTGATAAGGGCTTCGATCTCTGTTCGATAGTCTCGGGGTAGAACGCTTGCGATTGGCGGTCTCCTGCCCGCCAGAACTGCCGCTGGGGGTAACAAGCCCCGAGAGGTCGGAGGCAACCGGGTTGCCGATGTCGATGATCACCTTGATGGCGGCCGCCCACACAAGCCCGGACTCCGCTCTTTATTCTTCATGCGCAGGGGCACTCAGCGAGTTGCTTCATCCCACATGAAAGATATAACGGGGCACCGGTTCGTTATGGTTCAGCCGTGGGATCGAAACTGCTCCGGTCCCCAGGAGCAGTCTATTTGGGCATTCAGTTGAGCCTGTTGACAAAAATGTATAGCCAAGCGCCCGCCTTTTCGGCCGCTGCCCTCAGGCGCTTATCTCTTGTCCATAGGGCCGCGCGCCGGTCGCGAAGTACTGATGCCAGCAAGTGTGGCGATCGATCATTGTCATTGGCACGCCGTACGTCGCGGCGTATGCAATTGCCGAAACAGCGGTTCGTATTCTTCGCGTCCTCCATGGCGCGCAGTAATGGCCAGACACTTTGCCAACGCTCCAGGCTGTGTTCTCGATGCTGGGTATCAACGGGTCGGCACTTTTCAACGCGAAGGCATTTTGCCTGCGATCTCGCGTTCGGACGGCGTCATACGGATTTGCGACCCTTATATTATTCTAACTGTTGTTAGTGGTGTTTAGCGAATATGGTCGCGGTGCATTGGCGGTCGCGACCGTCTCGATTTCTTCAAAATGCGTTTTATTGACGGGGCGTAAATGTCGATTTCCGATCACCAGCAACACGAGGCCCAGGCCCAGCTCCGTTTGCGACAGCTGGAGGCCGACATAGAAGCTGCGCAGCACGGACATAATGCTGCAGCTTTCCTCGCAGCGATCGTCGAATCCTCCGACGACGCGATCGTTAGCAAGAGCCTCAGCGGAGTCATCACGACTTGGAACAAGGGCGCTGAGCGTCTTTTCGGTTATATGGCAGACGAGGCTGTCGGCAGCCCGATCACGATCGTCATTCCACCCGATCGCCTCGACGAGGAACCCGCCATTCTCGCCCGCATCCAAGCCGGCGAGCGCGTCGACCACTTCGAGACGATACGACGACGTAAAGACGGTACCCTGATCGATATTTCTCTTACCATCTCGCCTATTCGGGATGGCAACGGAAAGATCATCGGCGCATCGAAAATTGCCCGCGATATATCGGAGCGTAAGCGCGCCGCCGAGCGTCAGGAACTTCTAATGCGCGAGATGCATCACCGGGTAAAAAACCTGTTTGCCATTACCGGCAGCATCATCACCCTTGCTGCAAGGACGGCAAAGACGACTGCCGATCTCGCTGCGGGGATGAAGGACAGGTTGATGGCCCTCTCTCGGGCGCATGAGATGACATTGCCGAGTTTGAACGGTGAAGAGGCGACCGGCGCTCCGGAGACCACCCTCTTTCAGCTTCTGTCGAATATTCTCGCGCCCTATGAGCGGGACGGTGCCAATCGTTGGCAGCTGATCGGAGATGACATCGACATCAGCGGCACCAAAATTACAAACTTCGCGCTGCTGTTCCATGAATTCGCGACTAACGCCGCGAAATATGGAGCGCTGTCCGTCGAAGAGGGAAAGCTGGAGATAGCAGCGGCGGTGAAGGGCGAGACCCTCGAGATCGTCTGGCTGGAGAGCAGTGGTCCTCTACAGCCTACGTCAGAGCCACGTTCGATCGGTTTTGGAAGCCGGCTTGAGCAGATAATCGGAAAGAGCGTCGGGGTCGATATCTCGCGCGAGTGGATGCCTGATGGACTCTCGATTCGACTGTCCATCCCCCGCCGCGTTATCAGCGACTAAACGAGGCAGCGCAGCCAGCCTCGTGTCAAAACCGGCCGGACCGAGTTGCAGGACGTTGGCGCCGATCGCGTCGACGCGTTCAAGGCGGGATGGTAGGATCCTGACATGGGTCTTCATCGAACCACGCCCGACCTCCACCGCCAACAGATGGTTGGGTGCAGCTGCGGCAGGGGCTTTCCGTCCTTCCAGGCAATCGAGCCCGTCAAGTTGGTCCCCTCAAGGTTTTCGTAGCTCTTCGGCTTGTATTCACGGGCTCCGACGGCGTCACAGGAACAAAGGGATGAAATGGGCGTTCGCAGACAGTCATTACGCACGCAATTCGCGAGGAGGCGGGGCGCTGATCTGTTGGCATTTGATGGACACCCGATCGATCGAAAAGGCGCTTCTTGGGGGATACCACTGAGCGGCCGATCCGGGTTCGCCGGACAAGAGGCGTGCGACTGGTGCCAAGTCTGCCTCGCCGCGCGGCGGCATCGGCTGCTGCTGCTTGCGGCTTCGTCGCGGCCACGTCTTCGCCCAGCCGATGCTGATTGTCGAGATCGAATTCCGGGGCTGGACCGACGACGGCGAATGCGTCACGCATCCTAAAACACCTTGCGCGAAGTTCAGGATAATGCAGTCGTTTATGAGTTGGATCGAGCTGGTGGCAGAAGCCGAAAACGAGCAATTTTTTTCTGCCGCCACTCTTGAATCCGAAATTCTCAAAAACCAAATCGATTGCCGCCAGCTGCTGAATCAGGGCTGGCCTCGCTGGGAGCGCCGCTTTCGGCGCTTCCATATCCATGTTGCTCAAGGAGGATATGGCTATGGCAACATCTTACGACTATGCACCGCTCTACCGTTCGAGCGTCGGCTTCGACCGAGTTTTCAATCTTCTTGAAAACGCCCAGCGCGCCCGGTCGATCAGCGACTGGCCGCCCTATGACATTGTCAAGACCGGCGACGACACCTACCGGATTTCGATCGCGGTGGCAGGCTTCGCCCGGGACGATCTCGACATCACCTTCCAGTCCAACCTTCTGACCGTGACCGGCAAGAAGCAGGAGGCGGCTGCCGAGGGCTACCTGCATCGCGGTATTGCCGCCCGGCCGTTCGAGCACCGGTTCGAACTCGCCGACCATGTCAGGGTCAACGGAGCGGATCTGAACAATGGTCTCCTGTCGATCGATCTGGTTCGCGAGATCCCGGAGGCG
>JGI25151J46595_10001350_pt1 | contig 17002 bp, 13 predicted proteins | sample AraplaMF_Col_mLB_FD_46595 | JGI IMG/M metagenome (IMG submission 46595) | reverse complement strand
TATACCTCCTCTTTAAAACGTTTCGAGATAAAATGTGCAATTACGTTCATCACTAATGTAAAGATGAATAAGGTTGTACCTACTGCGTAAATACTGTAGTAACCAATTGAACCGTAACCTACATCACCTTGACTGACTTGGGCAATAAATGCTGTCATCGTTTGTACTGCCTTTGTAGGATCAAACGAAAGAATTGGGTTTGCCCCACCAGCTACAGATACGATCATTGTTTCTCCAATTGCGCGAGAAATACCAAGTACAAAAGATGCGATTACACCGGACATAGCCGCAGGTAAGACAACTTTTAAAGAAACTTCAAGTTTTGTTGAACCTAAGCCATATGCACCTTCACGTAGTGAATTTGGAACAGAACTCATTGCATCCTCGGATAAAGAGGTAATCATAGGGATAATCATAATACCGATTACTAGACCTGGACTTAAAGCATTGTAAATACCTAATGTTGGAATGATTTCTTTTAAGATTGGTGTAACAAATGTTAATGCAAAGAAACCATAAACAATAGTTGGTACGCCTGCTAGTACCTCAAGAATTGGTTTAATTGTACGGCGTGTTTTATCTGAAGCATATTCACTTAAATAAATAGCTGACGTTAAACCAATCGGTACAGCGACAATCGTTGCAATAAGTGACGTTAATAAAGTACCTGATATAAGTGGTAAAATTCCATAATCTGGATCAGATAATGTTGGATGCCATTCTGTACTTGTTAAAAATTCAACAATTGAAACTTTTTCAAAGAAGTGAACTGTTTCTGCAAGTAAGGTAAAAACAATACCAAATGTTGTAAAGATCGCGACAAGTGCACAAACTAAGAATAGCTTTGGCATTAATTTTTCTAGAATTGTATCCATTGAAACTTTTTTCTTTTTATTTGCAGCAATCGCTTGTTGAACAGGCGAAATCTTTTTTGTTTCTAACATTTTAAAAACCCCCTAATTTCAAGAATGAAAGAGGTAAGGCTTCATCCGGGTCCTTACCTCTCTTAAATTCAGTTAAAATATCATTATTTTTTTGCAGCTTCGTCTAATTTTTTAAGGTTATCTTCATATTTTGCGTCTTCTAATGGTACATAACCAACTTCTTCAGCTAATGTTGGTACGTTTTCGTTAGCGAATTTTAGGTAATCAATTACTTCTGCACGCTCTAAAGATTTTTTATTAACATATGTGAAGATTTCACGAGAAAGTGGAGCATAAGAACCGTCTTTAATAGTTTCTTCAGTTGGTTCAACAGCTTCACCAGTTTCAGGATTTACAACTGGTACAACTTTTAATTTATCTTTGTTTTCTTCATAGTAAGCATGGCCGAAGAATCCAATCGCATTTTTCTCACCAGCAACACCAGTAACTAGAACGTTATCATCTTCTGACATTTGCGTGTCTTTACGAACATCACCTTTGTCTAAGATTGCTTCTTTAAAGTAGTCAAACGTTCCTGATTCAGTACCTGGGCTAAAGAATTTAATTTCTTCTTTTGGCCAAGCTGGGTTTACATCGTTCCAAGTTTTTACTTTTGAATCTACTGCCCACATTTTAGCTAACTCTTCTACAGTTAATTTATCTACGAAATCATTATCCTTACTTACTACTACTGATAAGCCATCGTAAGCTAATTCTAATTGAATATATTCAATGTTATTTTCCTTAGCAATTGCAGCCTCTTCATCTTTAATTGGACGAGATGCATTACTTAAGTCAGTTTCACCTTTTGTAAATTTCTCAAATCCTCCACCAGTACCACTGATACCGACTGAAGCATGTACATCTGGTTGAGCTGCTGTATATTCTTCAGATACTGCTTCCATGATCGGAGCAACTGTTGACGAACCATCGATTAAGATATCTCCAGATAATTGTTTGCCTGATGTGCTTTCAGTTTTATCTGTATTTCCACAAGCTGCTAATGAAAGAAGAGCTGCTGCTGATAATACTAGTAAAGGTTTTTTGATCAATTTCATTTTAAGTTTTCCCCCTAAAAGTGGTTGTTTGTTATTTCTTACATTTCCTACTATATTCCACAAAAGTTAACTAGCTTTTAACTGAACGTAAAGAATTTGTAAATGTATAATGAATGTCCCCCTTTTTATAAAAGAATTCATTACAATGACTGTAAAAATAAAAATATAGTTTATGCCAAAAAAANNATAGGGGTTGAAAAAGCGTGGAGCAGGTTGTCATCGTTCAGGAAAAAAATGAAATTGAAAGTGCGCTTTTGTTAAGTAACCAATTTGATTTGTATAAAATAAGTACCTATCCATATAGAGAATTTAAAGAAGAGGTACATTTAGGATTTTTAAAGGGGTGTCTTATTTTAAAGAAAAGCCGTGTGTTAGATGAATTTATACCGATTATCTTAAGAATCAGACGGATTACAAATGTTCCTATTATATTATTAGTAGAACAATACGATACGTTCGAAGCGGCAATTTGCATGGAAGCAGGTGCAGATGAATATGTTAAATATCCAATCCATCCTAGAGATTTATCAGCTAGAATTAAAGCCGTTATGCGGAGGAGCTATCAAGATAAAGTAGAAGAGAAAGAAACGATTATACATATAGGAAACATTTCTATTTATGTAAATAGAGAAGAAGTATATAGAAGTAAAAATAGAGTCGACATAAATGCTAGAGAATTTGCGATTTTGATCTATTTAGTGAAAAAAGCNGGGCGTATTGTGACTAGAGAAGAATTGATGGAGGTCATTTCGGTATATAAAAATAAAAGGCTGATTGATATTTATATCCATGGNTTACGATCTAAAATTGAAGAACTCCCGAATTTTCCTAAATATATAAGAACGATAAAAGGAAAAGGATANCGTTTTGAGCCTGTTTATTCTAATTAAAATGGTTCGGATCGTGCTAACTATTTTAGCATAGCCAGTAAAAAATGCTCCTATATATAGGGGCATTTTTTTTTGAAATTCACAATAACTTTACACTCCATTTAAATAAGGTAAACATTGTCAAATTATACTTAAAATTAGGAAATTATGTAATAAAATTAGGAAATGTGGTGTGAATTGGTGAAAAATGACGCAGTAAAAAACACTATAAAGAGATTCATTCAACGAGACCAAAACAAAATAGATAATCGAAAAATAAAAGAAAAAATGCTTAATTTTTTTAGAAAAACGATGGTCGGACCAGGTGCAAAAATGGAGGAAGGAAGTAATCGTAAAAATAGCCTTGTTGAACGATTTACACTCCAGTCTCGTTTAGTATTATTTACTGTTATATTAATTACTTTATCAATGTCTGTCGTATCTTGGATTTCATATCAAAAAGCCAAGGAAACAACTATTTCAACGATGAATAGTAGAATTGAGCGAGAAGCTTCTATTATGAAAGAAATCTCTCAAAGTCTTCAGTATAGATACATTGGAGACGAGAAGGGATTTGAAAAAGCCATTAATAATGTAGTGAAGAATCAAATGGCAAATTTATCTCAAGATGGATTAAAAGCATCTGCGTTTTATGTCTCAGAAGAATCGAAAGAAGTGAAGGCGTACAAGGCTAATTTACATAGTGACGTGAAAATACTTGATGAAGCAAAGAAAGATATTCAAAAAAGTCAACATGGTGTTGGCCAAACAATTTTTAATGAAGTGTCTTATACATATGCGTTCGAAAAAGTTAGTGAGCTAAAGGGATATTACGCAGTTGTAATTGATGATCGTTCGTTTATGTGGATGTTAGAGGATATGAAAAAAATCTTTATGTTGTCAATTTTGATTAGTATATTGGCTACCATCGTTATGACATACTTTGCAGTGAGAAGTATTATAAAGCCATTAGAAAAATTAAGGGATGTAATGAGGGTCGTTCGAACAGGAGATTTAACCATTGAAGTGGATACTCAATCAAATATTCCCGAAATCGTTTCATTAACCAAAAGTTTTAAAAGTATGATTGAACAAATGCGACAAATACTTTCGAATATAGATGCTACAACAGTTTCTTTAGTTACTACTAGTAAAGAGTTACAACAAACAGCTAAGCATTCATTTCAATATACGAAGGCTTCTTTAGAGACAATGAATATTGTAAAAATGGGAGCGGAAGAAACTGCAGCTAGTTCAACTAATAATAGCAATATGTTTCTTCATATGAAAGACGAATCTTCTAGTGTGTTACAAACAATGGAAAAAGTAATGGATGCATCGAAGAATATGAATCAATCAGCAATAAAAGGTGAAGAAAATGTAGCTGAATTATTAAAATCATTCCAACAAATTCAACAAAAGTGTAAACAAGTAGGCAGCACGATTCATGACGTTTCTGGGTATAGTTCGCAAATTACAAAAGTGGTAACGTGGATTCGTTCCATTGCAGATCAAACGAAGTTATTAGCATTAAATGCATCGATTGAAGCAGCGAGAGCAGGGGATGCAGGTAAAGGCTTCGCTGTTGTTGCACGTGAGGTTCAAAATCTAGCTAGCCAATGTTCATCTGCTACTGAGGATATTGCCGAATCAGTAACAAATATGAACAATATGATGTCAAATGCAACAAAGGAATTTAATCTGCTTGCAATTGATACAGAAAATAGTACAGAAACAGTTGGAACATCTCGATTAGCATTTAATTCTTTATTAACGACAATTACTGATATTAACTATAAAATTGAAAAAATGCATATGGAACTATCAAAATTAAAAGACACAATNCCTTTAATGGAAGAAACAACATTACATTTTGGTTCAATTTCACAACAAACATTAGCAAGTGCTGAAGAAATGCTGAATACTTCAGATGAGCAAATGAAACGAATGCAATTAACCTTTAATAATAGTCAGCAGTTAAATACAATCGCACTTTCACTTACTGCATTAACGAAGAAGTTTATTGTTAAATAAGAGGTTAATATAGTAACTTACATAAAACTAGGTAGATCCCTAATGCAGGAACTACCTAGTTTTTTTATGAATATTTATTATTCCGCGTGGTGTAACATATATGTGTAAGTTGAGTTATAAATATGTTCTAAATCTGCATCTGTCATAAATACTAAATCCTCAGATGAAAGCCCTCTCGNTTGCTCTAAAAATCNAACCATGTTTTTACGCTCTTCTCTACTCATTGTCAACACTCCTTATTATTTTGATGTTTCTGTTTTCCACTCTGTATTAATACAGTGTATTTAATTACTAATTATTATATAACAGAAAGTTCAAAAAGTGCTAGGAGAATTTATCAAAATAAATAAAAAATTTTAATCGTTACAAAAGAATTGATTTCCATTAAATTTCGTTTAAAGATATATAAAGTTACTGTGAACAGAGAATTAGTCCAAATTAATTATGTAAAGTACAATAGTCGGTACGATATAAGTTTAAAGGTATTTCTTTCTTTCATGTTAATTTTAACGGGATTGTAGAGATATTCTCATGTAAGGAAAAGATGAAAGGGTTGAAAAAATGGGGATATTAAAAAAGTTAGTGATCGTATTCTTAATTAGTTATTTTACAATTATCTCATTAACAGGCTCTTTGCCATTAAAAGCTAATGAAATATCGAAAAATACGACTGAACCAATAAAATACATCGAAAGAATAAAACCATCAAAAGCAGTTGTCACATATGCAAATCAAATAGTAGAGAATAAAATCTATTTAGGGAATCAATTTCCTGTATATCAATTAAAAAAAGAGGTAACGTGGAAGGAAAATCCATATAATAATCGAACGTGGCAATTATTTTTCCACAGTCTTGAGCATGTTGGTTATTTATTAAGTGCCTATGAGTATACAAATGATGTTAAGTATTTAAAGAAATCTGAATCAATTATTAGTAGTTGGAAGAAATACAATGGAAACCCCCAAAAGGCTGCAAGTCCTTGGGCATGGTATACAAATAGCACTCCGATCAGAACAGTTTACTTAATTCAATTTGAAAAGTTATATCAAAACTCATCTATATTTAATAAGAAATTCTATAATGAAGTTTTGTCTCTAATTGAACAGCATGGTAGTTATTTAGCTGATCAAAAAAATTATGTGTGGGAGTCAAATCACGGAATTTTCCAGGATCAAGCACTATTAGAAATTGCAAAACTGTTCCCTGAGTTATCAAAGAGTAAAGCTTGGTATGATACTGCAACGAACAGACTAATTAGACATATCGAGAAACTGATTACAAAAGAAGGGGTAACGAACGAGCATAGTATCAGTTATCAAATTGTGGTATTGGATTTATTGAAACAAATTTCGCCTCTTTTGGATGATTTAGAGTATACGAAGATTTTTGTTGAAGATAAGATTGGCATGTTAGAGGATTCGCTTGCAACACTTCTACAGCCAAATGGAACGATTCCACTTTATGGTGATTCAAAAAATAGTTATGTTGTTAATAATAATATAAATGATATTAGAGGCTATAAATTAAAATTCTTAGCATCAAATGGTGCAATTGGTACAAATCCATATACAGATATTTTGTATAAAGAGAGCGGAATCAGTGTTTTTAGAAATGAATCAAATCATTTTCAATCTTATTTATTTTTTGTTTCTGCTTTTCATTCAACAGTACATAAACATGCAGATGATTTATCTTTCATTTTTATGAAAGGTAAAACAGAGTTTTTCGTTGATTCAGGCTTATACAACTATGAATTAAATGATTCAATGCGAAAATATATGACGAGTACCTATGCCCATAATACAATTACTGTTGATAATAAATCATATGAAATAAAGAAAGAGAACATAGATCAAGCTGTTATTCAAAACGGTGATATAGAAAGTGACTATTCATACGTTGTAGGTAAACATGAATTGTATCCAGGAGTCACAATTAACAGAGTGATGTTATATGTGAAAAATACAGATTCTATTTTAATTTTTGACAAAATGAATTCNAAAAAGCTACATACATACACAAAAGTTTTTAATGTCGGAGAAAATGTAAATGTCAGTCAGAAGGCTCAAAATCAATTCCNACTTGCAAGTAAAATTGAAAGTAATCAGGTTGAACTCATCAATTTAGACAGTAAATCAACATATCAGTCATATTTTGGATCTAAAACTCCACTGGCTGGATTTAAATCAAATGTATTTAATAAAGTTATTCCAATTCAACAAATACGTTTTTCTACAAAAGATAAAGCTGCTAATTTTAGAACGATTTTGAATGCGGAAAATGGTAAAGGAATTAGTAATTTTTATGTTACAGGGGATCATAAAATTTTAAATTTTGATTTACATTTTAAAGACGGGACAAATAAAAACATTAAAGTAAATTTATACTAAATAAAAAACTCACCATGGTGGTGAGTTTTTTATTTGTTTAAGTAGGTAAAATATCATATGTTTAATTGGTTAAATTATCATGTTTGTTTTTAAAAATATTATCTCGATATAGGTAAAATGATATGTTATTATTATTAAAGATTTATTAGAAATGTAATGGAATTATTTAATTTATATATATATTTAAGAAATAGGAGTGACACAATGAGGGAAGTTAGCAGCATGAGTAACACAGATAATATCACTCTTTCTATTAATAAAAATCATTTAAAAGAAGTAGTTGTCAGTAAATTTAGTAATGAAGTGTTAACAGGAAAATTGAAACAAAATGATTTACCTGTTGAAGAAGATTTATTAAAGCAAATCAAATTTCAAGAAACAGAAATGAAATTATTAGAAAATAAAATTGTAGATTTGCAAAACACTATACTAATTTTAGAAAACGACCTTGAATTAAATATTTTGCAGAATATAGAAACCATTATTAAACAAGAAGAGTTTTTATTAGAAGTTAATCAAGTCATTTCGAATTTAGAAATGAAAAATGAAAACTATCAGGCTAGCATTGTAAAACAAACAAAAGAATTTAAAAAAATGAATGATAAATACAATAAATTAAAGAAATCTAAACTCGGAAATATTGTCATTAAATATTGGGATATGCGTAGAAAAATTAAAAAGTAGGTGAATAGATTGAATGAACTGATTGATAGACATTTAAACAGTCTTGGTGAACTGAAGAAAAACTCAAAGATTTTATTAAATAACTTGAATTCAGATTATAAAGGGATTAGTTTTAACTTTTTTGAACAATTTGTATTTGATAAAACTGATTTTTCTTATGAAAAAAACATAACTGTTGATAAAACTGATACAGGTGTTCAGTTTACATCTACTTTAAAAAATGACGAATTTAAATATATGTTCTTAAAAAATACTGATAAGATTGATAGAATGCTAGATTTTTTAGTATCTAATAATGTTAAGAATAGACATATTAAAACAATTGGAATCGTTGAAGGTAAATGTAATGTAGAAATCAATATCATTGCTATCTATAAAGATGGTGTTAGATATGTTTCGAAAGCAAGATTTGATAAAACAATTAATATGAAAAATATTGTTTTAGATAATATCGATCATATTAAGGTAGCAATAAGAATAAGTGGAAAAGGTAAATTTAATCTGCAAAGTATTACCTTCTTAGCAGAAAAGCCTAGTCTGAAACATAAATCGAATGTAAGCAAAAAGAAGAAAAAAATTAAAGATTTAAATGTAGCATTTATTGCTGATGAGTTTACGACAAGATGTTTTGAACCAGAATTTAATATACTGAAAATTAAACCTGAGAACTGGTATGAAGAGCTAAAAAGTAATCAACCTGATCTCTTTTTTTGTGAGTCTGCATGGTTAGGTAACAATGGAAGCTGGACGAATAAAGTTGGGACTGGCGGTCCGAGAGATAATTCAGAATTACTGAATTTGGTTTATTGGTGTAAAGAAAATAATATTCCTACAATCTTTTGGAATAAAGAAGACCCATTCCATTTTAGTGCTTTTATCAATACAGCTTTACATTTTGATTATGTATTTACGACGGATCAAAACTCAGTAGAATTGTATAAGCAAGAAGGGTTAATGAATGTATATGCTTTCCCATTTGCTGCACAACCAAAATACCACAATCCGATCGAATCATTTGAAAGAATTGAAAAAGTAGTATTTGCAGGGGCATATTACGGTGATAAATTCCCAGAACGTACAAAAGCTATGGATAATATGATTAGCATTTCTGGTAAATATGGAATTGATATATATGATCGAAACTATAATAATCCGAGTTCTCCTAACCAATTCCCATTAGAATTTAAAAAACATATTGCCGGGACACTTAAAGGTGATGAAATAGATTTAGCATATAAAGGATATAAGATTGCATTAAATGTGAATAGTATTATTGATTCACCTACAATGTTTGCTAGAAGGGTGTTTGAGTTATTAGCTAGTAATACACCTGTTGTTAGCTCGGAATCACTTGGAATAAACAATATGTTTGGCGATTTAGTTGTCGCTTCTTCAAATTATGATGAATTGAAAGACATCATCAGTCGATATTTTGAAGATGAGCAATTCTTTAATCAAAACCGTCTATTGTCACTTCGCCATGTGCTAGAAAATCACACCTATAAAAATCGTATTCAAACTATGTTAGAAGATATCGGTTTTGCATATACTAAGAGCGATGATTCAGTAGCAATGATTGGAATTGTTAGAAGTAAAGAGGATTATCAGAACTTGATGACAATCTTTAATAAACAATCTTTAGAGAATAAAAAGTTAGTCATACTATTGGATATTTTTGATGGCTATTTAGACATTTTCAATAAAAATAATAATAGACAAGTTAAATCATTCTTAATTGATTACATCCATCATTATTCAAACATTGGTCAAATAATTGATACAACACATGTTGCACCTGTTCAATACGGCCATCATTATGGTGAAAATTATTTAAAAGATTTATATTTAACGACCACTTATATTGATGATGCTATTATTGTGAAAGATCAGGGACAACCATATACTTTTGTAACAAATGGTTTATTTAATTCATCATTGATTAACAAAACATCATTAAAGTTAATAAATCCTAAACTGTTTATTAACTCTTTAGAAAACGATAGTGATTTCAAACACTGGTTTAAATATGGCGTTAGATTCTTTAATATTGATCAGTTTAACTTTGCGGAGAAGCGTAATGTTTCAAAAAAATCTTTGGACGAGATAAACATATAGGAGTAATTTTGGATGAAAATAGCATTTATTGGGCATGATTTAAAATTTTTAAATGATGCTATAGAATTTTTTAAACACTCACCAAATATATCAGTGAAAATTGATAAATGGGAAGGCCATGAGATTAAAGACGAGCAAGCCAGCTTGGAAATAGTCGAATGGGCTGATATTTTATTTTGTGAGTGGGGACTAGGCAATGTTGTGTGGTATCAAAAACATAAAAAACCACATCAAAAGTTAATTGTAAGAATGCATAGATTTGAAATGAATACAATTTATCCAAGTCAATTTGATTATCATAAAATTGATAAAATAATTGCTATTTCTCCTTATGTTTATGAAGAGTTTCATCGTGTTGCTAGTATTCCTAGAGAAAAAATGACGGTTATATACAACGGAGTACAAACTGAAAAGTTTGAGAAAGTTAAATCATCAAAAGCTAAATACAATATAGGAATGATTGGGATTGTTCCGAAATTAAAGCGATTAGATAGAGCAATCGAGATCTTTGAAGAATTATATAGAAGAAATAATAAATATCAATTATATATTAAAGGAAAACACCCAAATGAATTCGGTTGGGTTTGGAATAATCAAGTTGAACGAGAGTTTTATGAAGAAGTATTTCGAAAGATAGAAAACTCTCCCTTCAAAAAGAATGTGCATTTTGAAGGATGGGGAGATGTAACAAGCTGGTTAAAAAAGATTGGATATGTACTTTCAGTGAGTGATTATGAAAGTTTCCATATGGCTCCAATAGAAGGAATGGCTTCTGGTGCCTTTCCAGTAGTATTAAAAAGAGAAGGCGTGAACGTTGTTTTTCCGAAAGACTATATTTTCGAGACAATTGAAGATTCAATAAATTTTATTTCAGAAAATGAATTCTCAAATAATAATAATTTAAAAACATTTGTAAGGGACAATTACTCGTTAACTAATATGTGTAATCAAATGATGGATATTTTCCTTGAAAAATGAAAAGTAGGCGAACTCTTTGAAAAAGAACGTAATTATTTTAGGTAGTTGTATTACAAGAGACGCATTTAATTTTAGTAATGATCAGTATGAAATTCCACATTACTTTGCTAGAACTTCATTAATCAGTTTGATGTCTAAATCATTGCTAATAGATAAATCTAAAATCAATTTAACATCTGCTTTTCAGAAAAAATGCATTGTACAAGATTTAGAAAAAAGTTTCTTCCAAATAATAAGTGAAAGTAAATTTGATTTTATTCTGATTGATTTCATTGATGAACGTTTTAATTTACTAAAATTAAATGATAGTTTCATTACAAAATCAAATGAATTAGTTGCGTCAGGACTAATTGATGAATTTAATTTTACAGAAATTGTACGAAACGAAGATTTACTAAGTACTTGGGAAAAAAGTGCTAAGGATTTTTTCAAGACTTTATTAAGATATATTCCAGCGCATAAAGTCATCATTCACAAAGGTGCATGGAAAACAAAGTATATAAATGAAGATGGAACGATCAGTGAATTTTCGAATCAGTTACAACAAATTGAAAAACAAAATAAATATTTACATTATTACTATCAATTTATTAAAGAAAACTTTAATGAAATGAAAGTACTAGATATGACGAATGAAGAATTGTATTGTTCGGTAGACCATAGATGGGGACTTAGTCCTTATCATTTTGAAGATAGATACTATGAACTCTTTTTACAAAAGTTAGATCTAATTGTTAAGGAAATGGATTCTAAAAACTTGGCTGATGTATTTGAGATCGTTAAGAAAAATAGTGTTGTTCTTTATGAAAATGATTTGTTTGTTCATAAGATAAACAATGTTGAAGTAGATATAAACTTCGAATATTTATCTATCGCTTATTATGTAAAGCTTCATAATGAAGTCTTATTTCAGCAATGGTATGGGACAAATAGAATATTGAATTATCATCCAGCGCAAAAGGGTGAATACGAGATTGTGATATTTTTAAGGGATCCGGTACATTTGGATAACGTTAAATACTTTCAATATAAAATTAAGATTTAATTACAATACGGTCGTACTATTGTGTATGACCGTATTTTATTGAGTTGTTTTATTTTGTCTGATAACTTTAAATTTTGTAGATAAAAGTATGCAGATTATGACAGATAAAGTAAAATATTGTTAATGACAATAGTTCAAAATATTAAAATTATTTTAATTTAAGGAGAATCATCTTGTCTAGAAAAGAAAAACATTCGAAAAAAAAGATGTCGACAATTAAAAAGGTGCTATTAAGTCTTTTACTGATTTTAGTTGTTGTTACTGCAGGAGTAGGTATATATGCATACTCAATTTACAATAATGTTAACAATACATCAAAGAAAATTCATAAGGATATAGAGAAAACGGATAAACGTAAAGAGGTAGTTAGTGTTCAGAAGAAGCAACCTTTTTCAATACTATTAATGGGTGTAGACCATCGTAAAGGTGATAAAGGTCGTTCTGATTCTATGATTTTATTGACGGTTAACCCAGAAAAGAAAACGACTAAGATGGTAAGTATTCCACGTGATACTCGAACTGAAATCGTTGGTAAAGGGAAACAAGACAAATTAAACCATGCTTATGCATTTGGCGGAGTACAAATGACAGTAGATTCAGTCGAGAATTTCTTAAATGTACCGATCGATTACTATTTAGAAGTTAATATGGAAGGGTTTAGAGACATCGTAGACGCAGTAGATGGCGTGGATGTTGTAAATGATTTAGACTTTACGTACGAAAATACTCACTTTAAAAAGGGTGCAATCCACTTAAATGGTAAAGAAGCATTGAGCTTTGCGCGAATGAGAAAAATGGACCCTCGTGGTGATTTTGGACGCCAATTAAGACAACGTCTTGTAATTGAAGCAGTTATTAAAAAAGGTGCAAGTGTNTCATCATTAGGTAATTATCANGACATCTTAAAAGCGATTGAAGAGAATGTCGTTACAAATTTAACNTTTAATGAAATGGTTTCAATTCAACAAGATTATCGTGAAGCCGCAAGTAATATTGATAAAATTCAAATTACAGGTAAGGGAACTAAGATTGATGGTATTTATTATTTACAAGTACCAGATGAAGAGCGTAACTATGTAATAGCTGAACTTAGAAATCATTTAGATTTATCTGTTGGTAATAATGAGGAATAAAAATAGACAAAATTTTTTTAAAATGTAATTTTTTAACAAAGTAAGTTATGATAGGTAAGTATATACTACATAATACTTACTCTTTGCATAAAAGGAGAATGAACATGACAGTAAAAGTAATGACAATTTTTGGGACAAGACCAGAGGCAATTAAAATGGCTCCACTTGTTCTTGAGTTAGCAAAGTATCCTGAACAAATCGAATCAATTGTGACAGTAACAGCTCAACATCGTCAAATGCTTGATCAAGTACTAGAAATTTTTGAAATAACACCTGATTACGATTTAAACATCATGAAGGACCGTCAAACTTTAATTGACGTAACTACTCGTGGATTAGAAGGATTAAATAAAATCATGCAAGAAGTGAAACCTGATATCGTTTTAGTACATGGTGACACAACTACAACATTTATTGCTAGTCTTGCTGCGTTTTATAATCAAATCGCTATCGGTCACGTAGAAGCTGGTTTACGTACTTGGGATAAATACTCACCGTACCCAGAGGAAATGAATCGTCAATTAACAGGTGTTATGGCAGATTTACACTTTGCTCCTACAACTAAATCTGCACAAAACTTAATTGCAGAAAATAAAAAAGAAGAAACAATATATATTACTGGTAACACAGCAATTGATGCGTTAAAAACAACAGTAAAAGAAGAGTATTCACATCCAGTACTTGATACGGTTGGAAACGATCGTTTAGTACTAATGACGGCTCATCGTCGTGAGAACCTTGGAGAGCCAATGCGCAATATGTTTAAGGCCATTAAACGCCTTGTTGAAAAACATAATGACATTCAAGTGGTTTATCCAGTTCACATGAATCCAGTTGTTCGTGAAATTGCAAATGAAATTTTAGGTGAAGACGGGCGCATTCACTTAATCGAGCCATTAGATGTAATTGATTTCCACAATTTTGCTTCTAGATCTCATTTAATCTTAACTGATTCAGGTGGAGTTCAAGAAGAAGCACCTTCATTAGGCGTACCTGTTTTAGTATTACGTGATACGACAGAGCGTCCAGAAGGCATTGAAGCTGGTACATTAAAACTTGCGGGTACAGATGAAGAAGTTATTTTCTCTTTAGCTGACGAGCTTCTTTCAAATAGTGAAGCACATGCAAAAATGTCAAAAGCATCTAACCCATACGGAGACGGTGAGGCATCTCGTCGCATCGTAGAAGCAATCTTAAAAAACTTCAGTAAGTAACACGTGTAGCTGTAAAAAAAACAGGACATTGAGTAGACAATGTCCTGTTTTTTATTTGTTTCTACTATTATAATGGTTAATCGTTGCTTTTAATCCTTCATGCAATGTGTATTTTGGTTTCCATGACAAGAGTGATGCTGCTTTTTGACAAGTTAAATAACTATATTTGATGTCACCAGGTCTTTCTTCTTCGTATTCAATTTCAATTTTACGTTCAATGACATCCTCAGCGACTCTTATTAGATCATGTAAGGTTGTCGGTATATTTGTACTAATATTGCATGTATCGTTAATTGGATGCTCGCTAGCAATCAGATTTGCATTAACGATATCNTGGACNAATATGAAGTCTCTTGTTTGTTCTCCATCACCATATANGGTAAAGAGAGAATTGTTTACAATCCGATCGACTAATATACTGATTACGCCACCTTCACCTTTAGGGTCCTGTCCAATGCCGTANACATTTGCATAGCGGAAAATGGAATATGGAATTGCATATAAATCATGGAAGATTTTGATATACATTTCTGGTGATAGTTTAGATGAGCCATAAAATGAAATTGGATGGGTCGAATGATTTTCGTCCACACCTAGATATGATGGATTCCCATAAGCAGCTGCAGAAGAAGCATAAATTAAATTGCAGTCTTTTATTTCTTTTAATTGTTTTAATGACTCAAGGACGTTAATCGTACCAAGGATATTGATACTTGCATCTTCAATTGGATTTTGAATAGAGAACTGAACGTCAATTTGCGCTGCATGATGATTTATGATATCCGGTTGTTCTTTCAGGATGATTTCAATAAACTGTGGGTTACGAATATCCATCTCGTAGAATTTTATGTCATTTGGTATATTTTCTAATTTGCCAGTTGTTAAATTATCCACAACTATTACTTCAAATCCATGGGATTTATATGCTTGTACTAAGTTAGAACCGATAAAGCCAGCTCCACCAGTAACAACTACTTTTTTCATAATGAATCTCCTCTAATTAACTTGCTGCAATTTATGTAATTCTTACAATCTATTATACATTTTACCATAATTATCAAGTATTTATCCAATGATGGTAAATAATGATGAAGTGGTAATAGGATTGTCAGATTAACTAATTTGTTTGTTATTAATTGTGGTTGTTTGTTAAATTTTGTCATGATAACTAATTACATTTGAAATCAAATGGTAATGGATTATCTACCCAATTTATGCTAAAATTATTTTGTTTTGTAGCATTTTGGTGAACAATGTAAATATATGATTTCTAATAAGATAGACTTTCGACTTTTGCAAAGCAAAGGAGGTGCAGTCGGATATGTCATCGAAGAAACGAATACTCTTAATTTCTCAGCATTTTTATCCTGAAATCGGTAGTGCAGCAAATCGAATGAAAAATATTTATTTGGAGTTGCATGAAAAAGGTTATGATGTAAAAGTTTTAACTTTAGAGCCTAGATATCCTAGTAAAGAATTATATGAGAATGAACGATTTTGGGATAGTGATTTAAATGAGGAAGATGTTATACGAATTGAACCTCTTGTCAAAAAACATTCAACAAGTATTATTAAACGTTTATTTCTTTATTTAGAGGTTATGTTTCGTTTTATCCTCGAAATACTTCGATATAGGAAAGAAGTAGATTATGTTTTTGTCACGTCTCCACCAATATTTGTTGGAGTGGCTGGACTAATTGCAAAATGGAAATTGAAAGCACCATTAATTCTTGATATTAGAGACCTATGGCCTGAGTCAATTATTGGNGTTGGCGTGTTTTCAAATAAACTACTACTATCAACTGCTTTTAAACTTGAGGATTTATTGTATCGTAAAGCAACTAAAATTTTCGTAAATAGTAGAAGCTTTATCGACTATATGACTAATAAGAATGTTCCAGTAGATAAAATATACTTTATGCCTAATTCTCTTACCGAAGATGAGCTCAGTATTGAAGTAGAGCAAAAGGTTAATGATACTAAAAAAACTGTTATATATACTGGAAATTTAGGGTTAGCACAAGATATCCAAAAATTAATAAAAGTTGCAGAAAAATTAAAAGACGAAGAAAATATTCAATTTACGATTGTTGGTTATGGTTATCATTTAAATGAATTAGAAAAAGTGATTAAAGAGAAGAATTTAAACAATATTAATCTTCAATCAGCTAGATCAAGAAATGATACATTACGATTAGTTGCAAATTCGGATATAGCTTATGTTAGTTTGGTTGATAAGGATGTTTTCAAAACTGTCTTACCAGGTAAAATTATCGATTATATGTGCGTAAGGAAACCGATAATTGGAGATGTTTCTGGTTACGCAAGTGATATTATTCATACATCAAACTGTGGTATTGTTTCGAAAGAAAATAGCGTAGATGATTTAGCGGACAATATATTGAAGCTAGCAAAAGATGATGCGTTATGCCAGAAGTTAGGTCAAAATGGATATCAATATGCATATGAACAATTACGTTGGAAAACGAACATTCTTGTTTTAGAAAAAGCGATGGAGGACATCGATGAATAAAAAAGTTTGTGCATTTGTCTTTAAT
>JGI25151J46595_10001336_pt1 | contig 17186 bp, 24 predicted proteins | sample AraplaMF_Col_mLB_FD_46595 | JGI IMG/M metagenome (IMG submission 46595) | reverse complement strand
AAAAAGAAAGGAGCTGATATTCGTGGAGCTGCTTGATTGGTCACTGTTAAATGCAACGCTGCGAATGGTTGCGCCTATATTATTAGCGGCCCTTGGCGGAATGCTTTGCGCGCGCGTAGGCATATTTAATGTAGGGCTAGAAGGTCTGATTTTGATTGGAGCTTTTAGCGGAATTGCCGGCAACTATTATACTCATAATGTCTTTTTTGCGATCATGATTGCGGCTGGAGCAAGCTTACTTTTTGCTTTGCTTTTTGGAATGATGGTCGTGGTGTTTAAAGCAAATGAAATTGTTGCTGGGGTGTCTATTAATTTTTTAGCACTGGGCTTAACGACATTTTTACTCCGGACTATTTTTCATACAAAAGGTGCCTATTACGATAAAAATATGCAGGGAATAGGCACATGGGATATTCCTTTGATCAAAGACATACCTGTAATCGGCGACATTATTTCAGGACAGTCGCCGCTTGTCTATTTTGCTTTTTTAGCAGCAATTGCTTTTTATATCTTCTTTTATCGAACGATTTTTGGTTTCCGTCTTCTAGCGGTAGGCTACAATAAAGTAGCAGCAAGTACGCTTGGTTTAAAAGCNATNAGATATCAGCTGTTTGCGATTGCANCATGCGGAATCCTGTGTGGGATTGCCGGAGCACAGCTTTCATTAGGACAAGTCACGATGTTCTCAGAAGGCATGACTTCAGGACGTGGATTTATCGCACTTGTGGCGATGATGCTTGGTCAGTCTCATCCGCTTGGTATTTTAGCATCAAGTATACTTTTCGGCTTAATGGATGCNGTGAGTACACGGCTGCAAGGTTTTTCAATACCGACCGAGTTTACGATGATGGTCCCTTACGTGCTGACATTAGCAGCGATGTTTTTCCTGCGAGATAAAGGAGTCGAAACGAATCAAACAAGTCAGCAAAGTGCACGCTGATAAAAAAATAAAGAGGTGGTACCTATGAACAAAGCAGACCGTATTAAACGAATGAAAACACCAGAAATTGATCCAAAGTANGAAGGACGAGTGCCTCCGGGNCANGTAGTNACNGAGCGCTTTCCNATTTTACATGAAGGAGACGTGCCGGAGTATAACCTAGAGGAGTGGACGCTTCGCGTATTTGGATTAGTAGACAAGGAAGTGACCCTTTCATATCAAGAGATATTGGACATGCCGCAAACGACGGTGAAATGTGATATTCACTGCGTAACGAGATGGACAAGACTTGATAATGAATTTACGGGCGTGCTGTTTACAGACTTTTTAAAAGCAATCGGCGTAGAGTTAAAAAGTAAATACATCATGCTGCACGGAGACAATGACTATACGTCAAACATTGAGGTAGAAGATTTACTGAGAGACGATATTCTTCTTGCTCATTCCTTTAACGGAGAGCCNCTTACANCTAAGCATGGATATCCGCTNCGATTGGTTGTTCCGCATTTGTACTTTTGGAAAAGTGTTAAATGGCTTCGAGGCTTTGAAGTCATTGATGAAAATCATCCTGGCTTTTGGGAGCAAAACGGCTTTCATCTTAGAGGAGATCCGTTTAAAGAAGANCGTTTTTCTGGAGAAGATTTAGGCATTCCAGAAGATGAGTGGGTACATAAAGACTATGATTAATGAAAATGCCTATGCGCGCGCATAGGCATTTTGTTAGCGCTGGCGTTTTAATTCCCACACAACGTGGCGAAGCTCAGGTAAAATCAGCTTGGTCATGGCTAGACGAACAGCACCGCTTGATCCCGGTGTAGAGAAAACGGCTTTTTCGTTAATCGTCCCGGCAATTGCCCGGCTCATAATTGCTGCGCTGCCAATGTCTTCGATGTAGCTCAGCATGCGAAACAGCTCACCAAATCCAACGATTTCTTTATGAATCAGCGCTTGAACGGCTTCAATTGTGACGTCTCGTTTTGTGATGCCTGTCCCTCCATTTGTCAGAACAACGTCGATGCCATCATCACTGCATCCGGCAAGTATCGCTTGTTGAATCGACGTTTGATCGTCTTTTACAATTTCATAGGAGGCGACTTGCATGTCATGTTCTTTCAGAAGTTCCATCATCAGCGCGCCGCTTTTATCGGTTTCTTTTGTACGCGTGTCTGATACCGTAATAACTTTGCAGCGAACGGGCTGCGTTGCTTTGGATTTATGTTCGTGTACGCTCATTATGTACCTCCTTTACGCTTCTGTGCGTTTGTAGTCACCGTTTTTGCCGCCTGATTTTTCAAGCANATATGTTTCGCCGATAATCATTCCTTTATCAATGGCTTTGCACATATCATAAACGGTTAATGCACAGGCAGAAGCAGCGGTTAAAGCTTCCATTTCAACACCCGTTGAGCCTTCGGTTTTAACAGTCGCTTCTATTAGTAAACGGTACTCGTTATTGCTTGTATCCCAGTCAAATGAAAGGTTCACGCCTTTTAATAAAAGAGGGTGACACATCGGAATAATATCAGACGTGCGTTTTGCTGCCATGATTCCCGCTACCTGTGCAACAGCAAGTACGTCGCCTTTTCCGATTTTATGTTCTACAATGGCTTCGTGAATTTCTTTGTTAACAAGTATACTTGAACGAGCTGTTGCAACGCGGCGAGTGATAGATTTTTCGCTAATATCGACCATATTGGCACGGCCTTGGTCATTAAAATGTGTAAAAGAAGACATCGGTGTTTTCATCCTTTTTCAGTAAATTTTGTTGTATGATAGAAATAGTGAGATATGCTATGATTTTACACCATAGCGCAAAAAGTGAACAGACATAAAGGAAGTGAAGAATGTATGTTAGAAAGCAGAACACCTATTTCAATTCCTGAAGCAATTGAAAAAGTTATGACATATAAAAGAAAAGGCAGCATCGAACGTGTATCGATCACCGAAAGCTACGGACGCTATTTAGGAGAAGATATTATCGCCGATCAAAACGTGCCTCATTTTAATAAATCGCTTTATGACGGCTTTGCAATTCGAGCGCAAGACTGCGTAGAAGTATCAAATGAACATTCTGTAGAGTTCGAAGTTGTAGGTGAAATCGGCGCTGGCTCTGTTTTTGAAGAAGAAGTAAAGCCGTTTCAAGCGGTGCGCATTATGACAGGAGCGCAGGTGCCTCATTCATGTGATGCGGTTGTAATGCTTGAAGTAACGAAGTCTTATGAAAAAGAAGGAAAGACGTATATGGCGTTAAGCCGGCGGGCTTCAAAGTGGGAGCACATTGCATTAAAAGGAGAAGAAACGAAAAAAGGAGACGTGCTTGTTTCAAAAGGGACGCGAATCAATCCGGGCGTCACNGCTTTTTTAGCTACGTTTGGCTATGCCGATGTCGCTGTCGTGAAGCAGCCGGTTGTTGGGGTTTTAACAACGGGCAGCGAACTGCTTGATGTGAACGAGCCGTTAGAACCAGGAAAAATCCGCAACAGTAACTCCTATATGGCACTCGCGCAAATTATAAGAAGCGGCGGGGTTCCGAAATACTTAGGAAAGCTTGAAGACGACTTTGACCGCTGCTATGAAGCGGTAGAAAAAGCGCTCGAAGAAGTGGATATTTTACTGACAACCGGTGGGGTATCCGTTGGGGACTATGATTATTTGCCGGCTATTTATGAAAAGCTTGGTGCGAATGTGCTGTTTAACAAAATTGCGATGCGGCCGGGAAGCGTCACAACAGTCGCAGAACGAAACGGGCAGCTGCTGTTTGGACTATCGGGAAATCCTTCTGCTTGCTATGTCGGGTTNGAACTGTTTGTTCGTCCGATTGTTCGCAGCTTTTTGCATTCACCGGCGCCCCATTTACATAAAACAAAAGCGGTGTTAAACGGACGTTTTAAAGAGCCTAATGCATTTACGAGAATGGTGCGAGGAGAAATTACAGACGAAGGCGGAAGGCTTGTTGTAACGCCAGTTGGAATGGACAAGTCAGGCGCTATTTCGTCATTAGCTGCAGCAAATGCGCTGGTTGTTCTTCCAGGTGGAGAGCATGGGTATGATAAAGGAACAGAAGTGAACGTGCTGCATCTTGAAAACGAAGGCACGAGTTCGCTTTGGGTATAAATAGCAGTCTGCTTATTGCTTGTCCTTTTTTTCAATAAGAACTTGAAGCAGCTCTGTAATTCGATCTAATTTGCTTTCAATGCGAACAAGTAAGTAAAAAGATAGGGCAATTGGAAAGCCTAAATCTTTAATATAGCTAACTAAGTTTTCCATAATAGCATACCTCCTTCACTTAGAAGATATATTATAATATGTGATTTCTAAGTATTTGTTCGCAGGGCAGACGTCCATTTTTAAGACAAAAGTCCTTAAAAAATAAGAAAAAGCAGCCTCGGCATTGGCAAGCGAGGCTGCTTTTTTGTAAGGGTTCATTTATACGTATTCAAGTATGAACGATTATTGGAATTAAACTATAACATATTTTNAAATATAAATAATACTTTTGATGTGTTCTAACATATGAATAAGAGGTGCACTTTTNATTCATCGATTTAATTGGTCCTCCTAATGAAAAACCAACTAAATTAAGGATGTATAAAAAGCTGCATATTCTATAAAAGTGACTTTTTCAGAACTCTTACTTCCCTAAGGGTTCTCTTTTTCGCTGTGTGNCTAAGAGAGTGGTTGTGTACACAGTTTATATTTTAATCCTGAGATAAATAAATCCAGTTCATTTCATCAAATTCTTCAATACTATAATTTGAACCTATATTCTTTAACATTTTATTGAAGAATTTTAGATTAACCTCATGATCATACAAATCTTCTTGAATGTATTCCTTAATAATAAAGTTTGTTAAATTTGTATTATTAACAAAGTCTGAAAAGAACGACGTTATAAGGTCTGAATCTTCTTCGTTTAATTTTTCATCATTAATGATCGAAATCCTAAAAACGTTTAAAATCGCGTCAATATCTTCTGCATCCATATAACATAATGGATCTAGTTTTTTATCTTCTTCTGTAAATGGATTTCGAGTGTCTTCAATAACTACATAAGATATAATTCTTCCATTCCTTGATACATGGAAGATTTCTAAATCACGCAATTTTAAAATTCTATGAAGCGATATCATAAGTTCCTCCTATTAAAGTGTTGATTTACGATATTTTAATAAATTAGATATTGTTAAATCTAAAGAGTATAGTATTCAGTTTACAGTAAAATAATCTTGTGTGGTATTAATTAACAAATATATAAACGTAAAAAGAGAAGAGGATACGTATATGAGAGAGTATTTCTTGAAAACGGAAAGGTTAGGATTTTCCATTTGGCATAGTGATGATGTTAAATATGCAAACTCTCTTTGGGGAGATGAAAACGTAACGAAATTTATTGTGGCAAATGGAAAAATGTCTGTGGAGGAAGTGCAAAATAGACTTGATAGAGAAATAGATATGTATCGTCAACATAACATTCAGTACTGGCCTGTTTTTTTACTCCAAACGAACGAACATGTAGGTTGCTGTGGTGTGCGACCTTACAATATTCAAGGTAAAACTCTGGAGTTTGGCATACACTTAAAACGTCCTTATTGGGGAAAGGGAATAGCTCAAGAAGCAAGTCAAGCAGTCATAGATTACTCTTTTACTAACCTTGAGGTAAGCAGTTTATTTGCGGGGCATAACCCTAAAAATAGAGACTCTGCAAAATTACTTAATAAATTAGGGTTTAAATACACACATGATGAGTTTTATAAACCTACGGGGTTGCAACATCCTTCTTATTTACTTACTAAAGAAGGATAGCGGCAGTTAATTTTTTAAATAGCCTATGACATGTTTTGTGTTAACTAGAAAGAAATAGATAAACAAATACTTTATTAAGGAGGGAGATCAAATGCATTGTTTAGAACCAAAAGATTATCATAAGATACACAACATTTTAAAAGCATCATTTAAGACTCCTACATTTGCTTTTTCTGTTGTTAATCGTGTGATTCAAGGGTCTGTGTACGTAAATGATAGTATGAAGCCAACGTCAGGATTTCTTAGAATACGTGCAGGCGACTATTATGTATTTGGTCAAGGAAATGACTTAGTGTTTAATAATTCTCTCTATCGTTACTTCGTTGAGAAGGTTTATGGCAAGGAAAAACGTTTTACTGTTTTTACTCCATCGACCGATTGGGAGGCTCTTTTTGACGAGACTTTCAAACCGTACGTAAAGAAAATGATACGTTCTAAGTATAGATTTGTTCCTCCAAAAGTTCCTTCTAAGTATAACCTTCCCGATCTTTATGAGTTAAAAGATTTTAACTCTGATTTTTTAAGGGGAAGTGAGAATTTCAATGAATCATATATAGTCGATTACTGGGGATCAGAAAGTCATTTTTTTAAAAACGGATTAGGAGTTTGTGTTATCCATAAAGAAAATATTGTCGCTGAATGTGTGTCTATCTTTCATAGTGGAACAATAGCTGAAATCGATATTGTGACTAATCCTAGCTATAGAGGACAAGGATTGGGAAAAATAGTGGGTCAAGAGTTTATAAATAAGTGTTTAGAAAAGAATGTTATGCCTGCTTGGGATTGCGATAATAATAATGAAGCGTCAAAAGCATTAGCTAGTAAACTTGGATTTTCTAATGAAGAGAGGTACGCTTTATATGTATTAAAATGAAAAGCCCTAAAAGTAGGGCTTTTTTATACCGGTTATACTTTTAAAGCAACAAAGTCTAGATAGAATAAGCATGTGTAAGCACTGTTCTAAAAGTATGTTACAATGTAATTATAAGGAATAAGAGGGGGATATAGGGATGTTAACGGCAGCAGTTGTAACTGTTTCAATTTTATCTTTAGCTTGGATTGTTGGGCAAAAAGAGCAGACAGAAAAACAATAATTTAGAAGAAAAAGCAGGTGAGGGGGGCATATATGCAAAGACAGCAAAGCATTACTGTNCTTTTATTAATGCTAGGANTAGCAGCCATTTCTTTAGGGCTGGCTTTGAAAGATGTATTCGAGCACTCTCCTACGGTGGGCTGGCTTCTAGGAACCGCAATATTAATAGGTAATTCTATTTATACAGGTGTACAGGTAAGAAAGAAAAATCATACATAATGAATTTTCAGAGTGCTTGGATAATGCCTATCCAGGCATTTTTTATATGGAGAAATGGGATTTTATTAGCATTGATAGTGTATCTATGTATCTACTAAATATTTCAGCTCAGGTGGGTACTCATGCAAGTAAGATAGGAGGATCTAAATACTAATGAAGTACGATGAATATGAAATGCTTGAGTTATTTGAAGACGAGCCTGTAGTAATGATTGATTATCAGACAGGTATGTTTATGTACAGCAAGGATGACGATCATGGGTTTCATTTACTATTGACGATGTCAGTACATGAAAGTAAGTGCAGTGTAAGTTTAAGTTATAAACACTTTAAAGGGTTAATCTTTAACTTTGATTTAGAAGATATTAGCCAAATTAAAGGAGAAAATGATCGCTTAAAGATCTTGGGGAACGATGACAATACGGAAGTGGAAATTAGTTTCAAACCACATTTTTCGTTAAAGAAGGTAAGGCTATAACGTTAACTAAATCTTCAAATAGGATGAAACAAATCGATAAGGTTAATAAAATATTTGAAGGAAGAGGGTAAATGATGAAGAGGGTAGCAAAGGGGTTAGTGCTGATTATTAGCCTAGTAATAATTGTTGTTGTAGGAGCCATTTTTATATTTAATCAGTCGTTAAAGCCAGACGAAGATAAAGAAGAAAAAGTAAAAGTAGAAGCTAAAAAGTATTTGAAGACACATTTTACAGATTCAACTGTTATTTATGATACCTTATACGACAATATGGGGAATTTTCCTTTTGAATATGCAGCAAAGGTAACTAATGAAAAGGATCAGACAAATTTTCTTGTTTACTACAACGATGAAGTAAATGAAATGGAAGATAGCTATATTTCTTCTAAGTGGGAAAGTCAATTAAATAAAAAAGTTCGCCCTTACATTATACAGAAGTTTGAACCGTTAGATGAGCTCATTGTATTTTACGATGCGCAAGTAGGAAAGACATATAATATTAATCCTAATATCGCCACTAGTTATAAGGATTATAATGCTTCGCCTTCAATTACTATCTCCATTGCTCGAAAACCGAAAAAAGAAGATGCAGAGACTTTCAGTGAAATGGTATCTTTCTTAAAAAAAGAAGCTGAACTAAAGCATGGTACAGTTACTTTAAACTATGTAAAGAAAGGTNTACCACAATCAGGTAAGGAGATACGCAAAGAATTTTAAAATTTATNTTTTTTAAGAAGAGCGTTTTTATAGCATATTAGGAAAATATAAAAGACCTTTAAAACTATTTGTTTTAAAGGCTTTTGCTGCTTTATAACGGTGGTTATGACAAATAGGCGATATAAGAAATACACTAATTTATCTTCAAATTTATCTTCAAATTTCTTCTTTTTCCATTGCTCTCGCATTAATAATTCTGTTCTTATGCGTTTCTCCCCAGTCTTTCATAAGCAAAATGATTGGTTCGAGAGATCTTCCGAATTCGGTTAGGGAGTACTCTACTTTTGGGGGGATTTCTTTATAGATTTCACGGTGAACAATCCCGTCTTTTTCTAACTCTCTTAATTGTAAAGTCAGCATGCGCTGTGTAATGGCAGGATATAGTTTTCGGAACTCATTAAAACGCTTCTTTCCATCAATGAGATGATAAAGTATAATTCCTTTCCATTTTCCACCTATTACGTCTAATGTGGTTTCGACCGGGCACCCGACTTTACTGGGTGAATAATCGAAGCCTACTTTTTGGTTTCTCATCCATTTTCACTCCCTGTAGTATACGGTTTTATACTATGTTTAATTAATGTGCGTACTTCCTCTAATTTATTACAAAATATACAATATAATCATACCNAAAATAAAAAGGAGGTCTATATTATGAAAACATTAGTACTCATTGCACATCCACATATTGAATCTTCTCGAGTAAATAAAAAATGGAAGGAATCAGCTTTGAATCAAACGGATTTAACGGTTCATGATCTTTATGAAACATATTGTGATCAACCCATTGATGTGAAAGTTGAACAGCAGCTGCTTCTTGCTCATGATCGTATTGTTTTTCAGTTTCCATTATACTGGTACAGCAGCCCGCCACTTTTAAAACAGTGGTTTGATGAAGTGTTTACCTTTGGGTGGGCTCATGGCCCTGGCGGAACGAAGCTTACGGGAAAGGAGTGGGTGTTGGCTATTTCCATCGGTTCGCCTGAACATTCTTATCAAGCGGGTGGGTATAATTTATTTTCAGTAAGCGAAATAACAAAGCCATTCCAGGCATCTGCTAGTTTAGTTGGCATGACCTACCTTCCTCCTTTTATTGAATATCGTTCAAATAAAATCAGTGACTATGATATCACTCAAAGTTCAATTGGCTATGTAAAGCATATTACAAATACAGAATTAAATCCGAAAATTCGTTTTCATAATTATTTAAAACAGCTAGACGAAAGTACCTTGTCTGTTAATGAATAAATAAAGGGAAAAAGAAAGAGCATCTAATGTGGTGATTAGATGCTCTTTTTAATACTTAGAAGCAGCATATGGCATACATTCTATTTTCTGAATAATTGAAGGTTTTGAGAGGACATAATCGTATAAATATCGAACTTAGTAGTAAGTCACTGCCTGTTATATGATTAAAGATTCTTGGTTTACAGTGCAAACGATTGATGATAAAACTTATGCCATTAGCGAATGTGGGCATTGGGAAAAAGTCCATTCTTTTTTGCTTATCGGAGAAAATAAAGCTGTGCTTATAGATACAGGGCTTGGGATTGATAGCATAATGTATTTAGTAGCAATAGAAGGTACTGTAAATAGGTAACTTTCTTTAAGGTTTACGAAAGAATTTACTAAAAAAATCTGTATTTTACACACTAAATATAAGGTGGAATTAACTTTATTTTCCTTTTGGTCGCTATTAACATGAGAGGAATGGTTGTTTTGTCTAATAAATTAGAAATAAATAATGATATTCGAGATAATTTACGTTCCGACTGTTCAAGTTGTTTTGGTTTGTGCTGCGTAGCTTTACCTTATGCACAATCTGCTGATTTCGCATTTAATAAAGATGGCGGGACTCCTTGTCGTCATTTACAGCCAAACTATTCATGTTCCATTCATAAAAACCTTATCACTACGGGATTCAAAGGCTGTGTGGGGTATGAGTGTTTTGGTGCAGGTCAAAGAGTTTCTCAAGTTATATATATAGGAAATGATTGGAGAGCTAACAAAACAAGGGCTAAAGAAATGTTTGAGGTATTTCCTATTGTTCAGCAGCTGCATGAAATGCTGTGGTATTTAAGTGAGGCACTCCAATTTCAAGCTACAAAACCAATTCACAATGATTTAAAAATTTCTTTTGAAGAAACTGAAAGCCTGATCAAACAAAGCCCAGAGGATATTTTAAAAATTGATGTACATGAACATCGAATGAAAGTGAAGGACTTGCTTGTACGTACAAGTGAATTGGTACGTCCTAAAACATCTAATAAAAAGTTGGGAAAGAAATTCAAGCGTAGTAGTGACTATATCGGTGCTAACCTAAGAAGAGCTAATCTTAGAGGAGCTAATTTAAAGGGAGCGTTATTTATAGCTGCTGATCTTAGAGATGCGGATCTCCGGTTAACTGATCTTATTGGTGCAGACTTTAGGGATGCTGATTTGAGCGGTGCCGACCTGACAGGAAGTATTTTTCTTACTCAGGCACAGGTGAATGCGGCAAAGGGAAATGTACATACAAAGTTGCCGTCTGCTTTAGCAATCCCAGAACATTGGGTAAAAGGAGGAGCTCAAGGACTAGTTCAATAGTTCTTGAGCTCCTTTTTTATGCTTAGAACTGCGCTTATATAAACTGTATTTGTATAAATGGTAAATTTTTAAAAATTTAAGTGATTATCTTTTTAAATAGTGATAACTTTTTCATTGCAGTAAATATTGATGAAAAAGGGGCAGAGTGAGATGAATATGAAGATTGATACTTTACCAAATTACCGAATTGCATATGTGAGNCAAGTTGGGCCATATGGTCCTCATAATGTTAAAGTGATGGAGAAGTTAAAACGTTTGGCTAAAAAGAAGGGATTGTTTACTAAAGATTCAATAATTCTGAGCATCGCANGGGACAATCCTGAAGAAACAGCTCCTGAGAATTGTCGNTATGATGCTGGTATCGTCATTTCTAGTGAATATTACGTTGACGATGATTTTAGTGAAGATCAATTAGTAGGGGGACAGTATGCAATATACAAAGTTAAGCATACTGCAGAAGAAATTCAAAAAGCGTGGGCTACCATTTTTTCTGGCTTGTTAGAAGCGGGTTATGAAGTTGATCCAAGGCCAATCTTTGAACGATATTATGGTGACAATAATGAGATTGATTATTGTAATATTTGTGTACCTATAACATTAAAAAAATAAGAGCTTTTTATTTGAAGATCCTGAACTTCCCTAGAATTTTAAGATCTTTTTTCTACTTGTAACGCGTGTTATGATAGCTATTTTGTAGGCTATACAAACTAAAAAATAGATGGGTGATGCTTCTATCCATGCTACGCGAAGATTTATTTGAAAGAATAAGTAAACTTAATTCTGTCATTATTTCTTGTTAGGCTTTAATCGTATTTGAAAAGGGGTATAGTATTCTTTAGTCAAGGCGCCAGAATAATTGCCGCAAACGTTATACCGTTTGCAATCAATATAGCTACACTGCTCTAAAAACAGCTGTACACCCCAAAACAAATGGGAGAACATCCAGTTTTGACAGACAAGAATGCAAAGCGTAGAATTGTTCTAACGAATAGACAATTTACTAGTTTAAGATTCTTGAAATTTAGGTTGATTTTATATAAGGGAGCGTACACACTTGAAAAATCAGTTTGCTCAATTAATACAGAATAATGAAAGCGTTCATATTTACTATAATATTGACGACATGAGAAGTTACTTAGATAATCTTGTGTCTTATATTGTGTCGGGAATTGAACAGGAGAGGCATACGTTAGTTATAGAAAGTGAAAGATTAATTCCATTAATTTTTGAAAAGTTAGAGGAAATTCTAACTGAAGACCAATTAACATATATACATACTATTAATAATTTTGATTATTACTGTTCAAGTGGAAGTTTTCAGCCTGCTATAATCTTTGAACATCTCTCTCGACACTTAGATCCCTTCTATAAAAACAATAGATCTTTTCAAATATGGGCTCATGTAGAATGGGGACAGCAAGAAGGAATTGTACCTATTTTAGAAGAGTTTGAAAATGAAGCAGACAAATTAGTAAATAAAGGCGGATTACATTTAGTATGCGCTTATGATGAAGAGAGAGTACCAGAAGTTCTTAAACTTGCTTTAATGAAGTGCCATCCATACGTAATTTTAGAAAACAAAATTATCCCATCCAATTTATATATAATGACAGATGCAGTGTAATTGATATTTTAGTTGGGATTTACTCATAAAAACCAAGGCAAGTCCACAGGTAAATAGAGAACAAATAAAGAGGCTTATAATTTAAGGCTCTTTATTTGTTGTTTTCTAAAGTTATTATGCTAGCTGAAATTGCATTTTGAATAGCTTGTTTAAGTTTGTAGGAACTTATGAACAGAAGGAAAAAGCCTGCATAACTGTGCATGAAATGTCGGATAGCCTTATTCAAATCCTGCTATTCTGATAATAAGGGAGGTCATACAAATGGATTTGCTTAGAAATATGAATAGAGCTTTACACTATATTGAGGAGAATTTAACCAATGATATCGATTTTAGAGAAGTAGCAAGGCTGGCTCTTTGCTCTGAGTATCACTTTAAAAGGATGTTTTCTTTTCTTGCAGGCATTACTTTATCAGAATATATTCGCCGAAGACGTCTTACACTTGCAGCATTTGAACTTAAAGATAGTAACATCAAAGTCATTGATGTTGCGATCAAGTACAATTACAGCTCACCGGATTCGTTTACAAGGGCTTTTCAAAATCTACACGGTATAACTCCTTCGGAAGCTAAAAAAAATGGGAGTTCACTTAAAGCATTTCCAAAAATGACCTTTCAGTTATCAATTAAAGGAGGAAATGAAATGAATTATCGAATTGAGGAAAAAGAGGCCTTTCATATCGTTGGTATTAAAGAAAGAGTTCCGATAATTTTTCATGGAGTTAACCCAAAGATTGCTGCTATGTGGGAAAGCTTGAACGATGAAACAATACGTAAATTAAAAGAACTTTCTAATGTTACACCATTAGGTTTGCTTAGTGCATCTGTGAACTTTTCTGAAGGGAGAATGGAGGAAAAAGGGCAGCTGGACCATTATATCGGTGTAGCCACAACTAAGGATTGTCCCGATCATTTAGTACAACTTGAAGTGCCCGCTGNAACATGGGCTGTATTCGAAGCAGTCGGGCCATTTCCTGACACATTACAAGATGTATGGGGACGAATTTATTCAGAATGGTTTCCATCCTCAAATTATGAACAAGTAGAAGGACCGGAAATCTTATGGAATGAACATAAAAATGTAACGTCGCCAACCTTTAAAAGTGAAATATGGATACCGGTGTTAAAAAAGTAATGATGACTCCGTAATGGAGAGAAAAGGCAGGTCGCAAATGTGATCTACCTTTTCTCTTTTATAGCTTTCTATAAAATACATTGCGTTGACTAAATCTGTACAAGCCTTACATAAAAAGCAGAAAAAGCTCCCTATTTCCGTAGGGAGCTTTTCTGCTAGGAGAATTATTTCTCACATAGTCGATACGTTGCGGTATCTTGAGTAGTTTAAGTAAAAAGTGGAATATTATTCGCTTTTTAACTTACAGCTTTTAATTTTAATCTTGCTTTAGAGTTCAAGCTCCATAAACTAAATAATACGGTCATTAACCCAAGTACGACGCTAGACCAAAGCACCCCGTCTGTTAATGAATAAATAAAGGGAAAAAGAATAAACCATAATCCGGTAATGAGCGAAATCCAATTTTGCCATAAATTCCATCCGGGTTTAGTAACTCCCCAAAAAGACATAATCACTTGAAGGCTTCCAAATACAATACTTGCTGAAGTAGCCCCTGCATCGTATGAAAACCCAAGCATCCAAGGGGCAATAACAAACCAAATACCGATTACAGCGTTAATAATACCNCTTGTTTTCACCATTATCCCTCCTCGATGTATGACACTCTGTATGATGTCATACTTAAACTACATGTTTGTAAGTAACGTGTGTTGAGTATTCTTCAACGTTTGTTGAGATTTTTTCAACTTTCCATGTAGGNACAAGCACTTCTGTTGANGAGTTCTCATAAGATGTTTCAAAATCAAGTATAAGAAAGAGAGTGAAAAACAAATGTACTATTGNGTTAATTGCTGCAGATTGCAAAATGAAAATTTTATTAAAAGTAAGTTATTTGAAAATGGAGTCTATATAGATCCATTTGTAGGAGAGAAAATTCCTTTAGGTATGTGTGCGCATAGATGTAACCATGAGTCATGCAAACCATGTGAAAAAGAAAAAATCATCAAAAAGATTGTGCCAAAGNAATTATCTAAATTAAAGAAAGCAATAGAGTATTTACCTGCTCATCGTCCAGAAAAAGTTCCGTTTTCACAATAAATAGCGGTATGCCGCGTTCAGTTCCCTTAATAAAACGCAGTCTTTATTCCGTAAGTTGATTCATCACTAGTTGTACAGCTATTGCATCGTCTAGATATCCAATTGGAAAGACGTAGTCTGGGATAATATCGGTAGGCAAAATAAAATACAATAGCGCACTTCCCAAAATAGAGCGCTTGGCAGCCGAGGTTTCTTCGCTNCAATATTCAAGATACATTTGCTTTAATTGATCAATAAAGGTACCAACGCTGCCTACTTGCTCTATTTTGGATTGAAAGTTATCTAGAATCATGCTGTGTCCTTCGTCGGTCTGTGCATATTGCTTGTATTTTGTTAGTTCTTGTTTTACACGTTCAATCGTAAAGTTTGTATCCACTATATCAAAAGATTTAAGTATTTCTTGAATTTTATCAATGGAGTAATGAATGCCTGTTTCTACTTCATTTTCTGTATTGTTNGAAGCAGCTCCAGCAGGGTCAATTAATGCTTCAAGAGGCGTATTTAAATAATGCGCAAACTGCTTTAAATGATGTAGATTTGCTTGCTGCTTTCCATTTATAATCCGTGAAACAGTTGCCGTATCAATCCCCGTAAGTGAGCTGAGCTTCCGCATAGATAAAGCATTTTCCTTTAATAAAGACCTCAATAACAGACCAAGGCTTTGTTCATTTTTGGTGTTAGACATTGTGATTCACCTCTTTATATTTTTCAACGCGCAGTATTTATTTTATTGAAGGTTTATCAANAATATATGCAACAAGTAAGCAAATTTCCTCAATATTATCATCAAAAGGAGNATACAAAATGGAATGGTTATTCATTTTAGGTTTTGCCCTATCATCAAGTATAGATAACTTTGGCGTAGGAATATCTTATGGAGTACGAAAAATCAGGATAAGATGGCTTTCTAATTTACTAATAGCAGCTATTTGTTGATTTCTATGGTAACTACTTTTGAATATCGTGTTCATCCACAAAATTATGATAAAATGGAAATATAATCAAGGTATTTCTATATATTAGGGGGATATAAAGTGGAATATATTGATCAAATAACAAATGCGGCGGTGAATGGAGAAAGTGAAGAGATAAAAGCGTTATTAAATAAAGAGCCATCTTTACTTAGCGCTTTTAATTCAGATGGGTGGACACCTTTACATTTAGCTTGTTATTTTGGGCAAGTGGATAGCGCTAAGTTATTGTTGTCNCTAGGGGCGGATATTCATATTAAGGCTAAAAATTCGAATGAAAACATGCCTCTTCATGCAGCAGTAGCAAATAAGCAAATTCAAGCTGTAGACTTGTTGCTTACAAAAGGCGCAGATGTAAATGCAAAACAAAGCGGTGGATGGACTAGCCTTCATGAGGCCTCGTTGCTAGGAGATGAAAATATGATTAAACTTCTCATCGAAAAAGGTGCAGATATCGAGATACAAAAAGATGATGGGAAAACACCTTTAGAGGTTGCAATAGAGAAAAAACAAGACAGCGCAGTTCATTTACTTACTCAGTATTTAAATAATAAAGCTTAATATATAGTAGGAGATTTTATGTTAACTAAAAATATATATAGTATGTATTTTCTATTTTCAATCTTTAATTAATTACTTATCTTTTTTTCATTTTCCATAATAAGTTTGCAATGAATGCACTAAAAAAGCCAATAGCAATTAAACAAAAACCAATTTGATATAAAATGAAATTCCAGCTGTCTCCCAAAGAAAAAAGTGTAATTCTTCCTGATTCTACGATATCAACGATAATAAATAATGAAAGTGTAATAAAATATACTAAAAAGAACTTACTGTAGAAATAGCTTTTATAATTATTGCTCATTTTAATCACCTCACCTTAATCTTACGGAATGTTTATCTATACGGTTATTATTTTAGTTGAAAGTGGCCTTAATTTAGAGGAATACTTATCATGAACCATAGTAAAGGGAGACTACATTATTTTTTATTGGGGATAAACGGCAATATGCTAACTGAAAGTGTACACTGTATTCATAATTTGGAATACTTTATCGGGAAGTATGGATTCTGAATATTTAAACTCATATGCACCTAAAGTTGCTATAATAGATATTGAGAGCAATAGAAAGGGATGAGGGTGTATGTTTAATCAATATCCGATTGGGAAATTTACGGTGAAAGAAGATATTCAAAAAGAGGATATTCAAGGTTGGATTCATGACATTGGAGATGCACCAAAGCAATTAGCTTATGCTGTAGAAGGGCTGACAAACGAGCAGTTAGCTACGCCTTATCGAGAAGGCGGTTGGACATTAAGTCAAGTTGTCCATCATTTAGCTGACTCCCATATGAATGCTTATACCCGTTTTAAATTAGGGTTAACAGAGCAAGAGCCTACTATTAAGGCATATGATGAAGTGGCTTGGTCGAATCTTCCTGATAATGAGTTACCGATAGAAATTTCTCTCCAGCTTTTTTCAGCTTTACATAAGCGTCTTCATAAAGTGTTAAACTCACTTGATGAAATAGATTTAAAGAAAACGATCCACCACCCTGAAAACGGGGAAGTGACGATTGAGCA